>Ga0123519_10006935_pt1 | contig 17664 bp, 15 predicted proteins | sample YelNatPaOPRAMG02_FD_87396 | JGI IMG/M metagenome (GOLD analysis project Ga0123519, IMG submission 87396) | Hot spring microbial communities from Yellowstone National Park - Yellowstone National Park OP-RAMG-02 (version 2) | ecosystem: Environmental > Aquatic > Thermal springs > Hot (42-90C) ... | reverse complement strand
GTATGGCAGACGAGTTGGGGCGTGAGCACGCGTATGGTGGGCGCGGTGGTCATGGTGCACGGCGACGACCGCGGCCTCATCCTGCCGCCCCGGCTGGCGCCCATCCAGGTGGTCATTGTGCCCCTCTGGAAGAGTGACACGGAAAAGGCAACCGTGCTGGAGATGGCCCGGGGCGTGATGGACGAGCTGGGCGCCACGTTCCGCTGCAAGCTCGACGAGCGCGAGGGGCTCTCGCCCGGTTTCAAGTACAACGACTGGGAGATGCGTGGCGTGCCGGTGCGCATCGAGATCGGCCCGCGCGACGTGGAAAAGGGCCAGGTCGTATTGGCGCGGCGCGATGTGCCCGGCAAGGAAGGCAAGGCGTTCGTGCCGCGGGAGGGGCTGGCGGCCCGCGTGGGCGAGCTGCTCGAGGCCATGCAGAAGGACCTCCTGGCCAGGGCGCTCAAATTCCGCGAGGAGAATACCTCTGACGCCAGGACCTGGGACGAGCTGGCCCAGGCCGTGGAGAACGGCTTTGCCCGCGCCTACTGGTGCGGCGACCCCGCCTGCGAGGACCGGGTGAAGGAGGAGCTCAAGGCCTCTACCCGCTGCATCCCCTTTGCGCAGCCGGGCGTGCCGGGCAAATGCGCCATCTGCGGCCGCGAAGCGCAGGAAGTGGCCATCTTCGGCCGGGCGTATTAGGGACGATCTCACCACAAAGGATGCAGGGGGCGGGCCTGAGGCCCGCCCCTATTGATTCATGGTGACGCCGGGCTGCTGCTGGGTTTCATGCAGTGCATATGCCCGGCACGGGCCTTTTATGGGGGGCTGGTCTTGTCGGTTGGGGGCGCAGCAGGCTACCCGGCAAAGAACCGAATTGCCACCTGCGCCGTGGCATCCATAGCCCAGCATTTGCCGCTCTGGGAAATGCTGGTATCCTTGTTACCTGCAGCGTCGGTGTGGCGAGGGCTGTGGGACCTCAGCACCGGGCCGCGGCTGCGGGCCTGCTGGCCGAGGGTCCGGGCGGAGATGCTGGGCTGAGTGAGCCACGAAGGGGGAGCATAGGCGTGCGCACACTGAACCTGCGCTTTACTTCCGAAGACGAGATGTCGCTGGAGCTCAAGATCGAGGTGGCCACCCTGGTGCTGCCCGGCCTGTCGGCGCTGGGGCTGACGCTGGCGCTTCTGGGCGAGGGGCTGGGCTGGCCCCGCGGCCTGCACGCTCTCGCCTCGTTGTTGATCCTGCTTCCCTTACCGGCCTGGTACCTGCTCCGCCGCCGGTACACCATCGGGGCCTGGCTGCTGGTACTGAGTTGCCTGGGACTCACATTCCTCACCCATCTCTGGGCCTCTGCGACCATCAGCGCCTACCTGCTGGCTCTGCCCGTCAGCCTGGCGGCCGCGCTGATCGGCGGCGCCGGGGGGCCGGCCGCAGCCGCCCTGGGCAGCCTGGCCCTGCTCGCGCTGCCCGGTTTGCCCTACACAGTGGATGCAATCTTGCCGCCCTTATTGGTGATCTGGCTGCCGGCGGTGCTCATGGCCATTGTTACCCGCACCCTCGGCAAGTCTCTCGCATCCCTCTGGGTGAGCCATCTGCACATGTACGAGCTGCTGGAAGAGGCGCGCGACCAGCGCGTAGTGCTCAAGCAAACGCAGGAGGACCTGGTGCAGGCCAACGCGGAGCTGGCCCGGCTGACGGAGCGGCTGGCGGCCATGCGCCAGGTAGCGGAGGAGGCGCGCCGTGCCAAGGAACAGTTTGTGGCAAACGTCAGCCATGAGCTGCGCACGCCGCTCAACATGATCGTCGGTTTCAGCGAGATGATCACGCAAGCGCCTAAGGCCTATGGCGGCGCGCTGCCCCCGGCGCTGATGGCCGACCTCAACGTCGTCCTACGCAATGCCCAGCACCTGAGTAGCCTGATCGATGATGTGCTGGACCTCAGCCAGATCGAGGCCGGCCGCATGGCGCTCTCGAAGGAGCGGGTGGCGCTGGGTGAGATTGTGGAAGAAGCCCGCACTGCCGTGGCCCGCCTGTACAGCTCCAAGGGCCTGTACCTCGAGACCGCGGCGCCCGCTGACCTGCCCCCACTTTTCTGCGACCGCACGCGCATACGCGAGGTGCTGCTTAATCTCTTGACCAATGCCGCCCGCTATACGGAACAGGGGGGCGTGCGCCTGCGCGCATGGCGAGACGAGAAGGATATCGTGGTCAGTATAGCCGATACCGGGCCCGGGATCGCCCCGGAGGACGCCGGCAAGCTCTTTGCGCCGTTTCAGCAGTTGGACGGCTCCATCCGGCGCCGCTATGGGGGCTCGGGGCTGGGGTTGGCGATCAGCAAGGATTTCGTCGATCTGCACGGTGGCCGCATGTGGCTGGAGAGCGAGTTGGGGCAGGGTGCGACCTTTTTCTTCCGGCTGCCTATCGACCCGCCCGTCCCGGTAGAAGCCCAGGCCTGGCGCTGGCTGAACCCTAACTGGGAGTATGAGCAGCGCAGCCACCCAGCCCTGGCGCCGGCGCCGTCGGTGCGGCCGCGCCTGGTCGTCGCCGAGGAAGGGGCGGCGCTCCAGCGCCTCTTGACCCGTTACCTGGGAAGCTATGAGATCGCGCCCGTATCGAGCCTCGAAGAGGCTGCCGCTGAGCTGGCGCACAGGCCTGCGCAGGCGCTCCTGCTCAACGACGTCTCGGTCGCTCAGGGGCTGCAGCGGCTGGCCGCGGTCGACTGCCTGCCGCCCGGCACACCGGCGGTGATTTGCTCGGTCCCGGGGACATCGAACGCGGCAGCGGCCCTGGGCATTTCGGGTTACCTGGTCAAGCCCGTCTCGCGCGAGCAGTTGCTGGCCGCACTGGACCGGCTGCAGCTCCGCGGCAAGACGGTCCTGCTGGTGGATGACGATCCGGAGACGGTGCGCCTTTTCTGGCGCATCCTGGCCTCCTCCGAGCGCGGTTACCGTGTGTTGACGGCCGGGGATGGCGAGCGCGCGCTGAGCATCCTGCGCAGCCAGCGGCCGGACGCGCTGCTGCTGGACCTGGTGATGCCGGAGATGGACGGCTTTCGCCTGCTGGAGACTCGCAATCAGGACCCCACCCTGCGCGAGATCCCCGCCATCGTCCTCTCCGCCCAGGACCCGCTCGGGCAGCCGGTGGTGACGAGCGCCCTGGCCGTCACACAGGCGGGCGGGCTCTCGGCCCAGCAGCTATTGGCCTATGTGGAGGCTACACGGAGGATCTTTGCGCCCGGCGGCCTAGCTGCCGCTCCACCGCCGCCAGGAAAGCCGGCCGGCTGACGGGCTTGCGCACGAAATCGGCCGCGCCCAGGGCGAGCGCGAGCTGTTCCTCGGGCAAGATGGTGCACACGATCACGGGGATATGCCCCGTGTCAGGGTCTGCGCGCAGGCGCCCCAGCAGCTCCCAACCGTCCACGCCGGGCAGCATGACGTCGAGCACGATGACTCGAGGCTTGAGCTCCTGGGCCAGGGCGAGCGTCTGCCGGGGGTCGCTGCAGCCGATGCAGGCATAGGGGGTATCGGCCAGGTAGCGCTGGAAGAGCTGCAGGGCATCGGCATTATCGTCAATGATGAGCACAGTGGCCTGCTCAACGGCCGGCAGCCGGAGCCGGGCGGTGAAGGGCGGCTCCCCCTCCTTGCCCCATACCACCTCCAATGAGCCCCCCGTAAGCCTGGCCAACTCGCCCGCCATTTGCAGGCTTTCCGCGCAGCCCTCGGGCAGGCGGCCGGGATGTTTCCCTTGAGTCTGGATAAGCAGGCTCACCTGCCGTGAACCGGCCTCTGCCGTGATGCTCACTCCGCGCCCCGGGGCGGCGCGCACAGCCGCCGTCAGGGTATTGACAATGGCCTGGCGGGCGGGCGCCTGCTGCACCGTGAGGTGGGGCAGGCTCTCCGGCAGCGAGCATTGGATCTTGACCGCCAGGGCGTTCACCAGGGGGGCAATAGTCCGCAGCACGGACTCCACCAACTCGGCAGCGGTGACCGGCTCGCTGGGGAGCGAGCTGCCCAACCAGCGCAGCTCCTGCTCGCGGGAGGGGCCCGGGGTAGGCTGGATGCCGGGATCATCGCGCGTGGCACGGAGGTCCACACCCCGGGCGCTGGCTCCCGATTTCAGATCGTAGCGCATCCACAATTGGTCGGCCAGCACGCGCATGGCCAGGTGCTCCTGCCGCCGCAACTGGCGCACGCTGAGACCCAGGGTCCGCGCCACTTCGCTCTGCGCAAACTGATCCACGTAACGGTGGTACAGCGCGCCGTAGATGCGCCAGGCCTTGTTCTCCGGCGGCACGCTGGAGGCGGGCTTGAGCGCCTCGATGGCCCCGAGGAGGATCTCGCGCAGGGCTGAGCCCGCTTCATGCGGGTCGAGGCCCAGGAGCGCCACGAGCGGGCTCTCCGGCAGCTCGCCGGGGTCATAGAGGTGCTGCAGCGCCCAGCGCAGGTCGCGCACGAACGAGGTCATGGCGGGATTGGCGGTTTCCATGGGTCCCAATGTCCCTTCTTTGGCCGAACTTTGCCCCAACGGTGGCCGAATCTCGCGGACAGGCAGGCCTTATCTCTGCTATACTGGCAGCAGGTCGTGTTTTGCGGGTGCGGCCGGCAGGCTGCACTTTACCACAACGAAGACTGGCTTGCAAGCAGTGCCGTTGGGCGGGCCCGCCCAGCAGCGGTTGGAGGAAAGGAGGTTGTGCAGGCTACTCCATGCTGGCGACAGAGTCCTGGAATCCATTGCCCATTTGCTACTAAGGAGGACCGGATCCATGAATCCCAAGAGACTATCACGCCGCAGCTTCATACAGTGGAGCGCGCTGTTCGTGGGCGCAGGCACGCTGGCTGCCTGTGCACCCCAGGCGACAGAAGCGCCCAAAGCTACAGGGCAGCCGGCTGAAGCCCCAACCCAGAAACCTGCCGGCACCACAGCACAAGAGGCAACGCCAGCTCCCAAGGAGATCACCGTGCGGTGGATGAGTGCCTGGGGCACGAACTTTACCAAGCCCGTTGAAGAGCTACTGAAAACCCCAGAGTGGAAAGAGATCTGCGCGGGGATAACATTCGACTATAACGCCGCCTCGGATAACGAGAGAATACTCGTCGCCATTGCTTCCGGCGACCCGCCCGACGGAATCAGCTGTCTCAGCGACTATTCCGGCTTTATGGTGCGAGGGGTGCTCCGGCCCTTGGGAGAGATGTTGGATAGCAGCACACGAGTGCACAGGGATGATTTGGTTGAGGCAGCGCTGCCGCCAATGACATGGAAAGGTGAGCTATACGGCCTTCCTGCTATTGAGTATTTCTGCCGATTCGGGCTGAACTACAACAAGCAGTTGGTCGAAGCGGCGGGTCTCGATCCGAAGAGTCCACCGCGCACTTGGGGCGAGCACCTTGCCTGGGCGGAAAAGCTGACCAAGAAGGACAAGGGAGGTAATCTGTTGCAGGTTGGCTTTGACCCCTTCGATGGCATGGGAAGCACCATGATGCATCCCGAGCTCTCCTGGGGGTTCGAGTTTCTGGATCGCAAGACGCGCAAGCTGAAGATCAACCGTCCGGAAATGGTTGAATACCTGAAGCTTTGCACCCAATTCTACGACCTTGCAGGGCCTGATAATCTCGCCACGTTTCACAGTGCCAATGGATCCTGGATTCAGTCCTACGCATCCGGTCTGACGGCAACGCTAGTGAATGGCGGCTGGCATCCGGGTGAGTTGGCCAACGCCAATCCAGAGACCTCTAAGCAGAATATCTCGACGTGGATTCCAATGTCAGACACGCGCAGGGATGTCAAGGTGCAATGCTACTATGGGAACTATATCTGCATCCCACTTCATGCTCGTCAGCCGGAGGGCATGTGGCGCGTGGCCGAAGCACTGATGACTGACGCATCAGCAGACCTCTTCTTCAAGTTCGATGGCTGGATGTGCCCGCGCAAGTCGTGGCTGGCCAAGGTTGATGCTAGTATATATCCTGGCTTGCCATGGTACGTGGACTCTATTTCGCAGGCCGACGAGTTGCGGCCCTGGGAGTGGAACCCGATCGAGACTTTTATGAGATCCAAGTTCGATACGCTCAAAGAGCAGGTCGTGCGCAAAGAAATCACACCCGAGCAGTGTTTGGAGGAAACCGAGCGGCTCACCCAAGAGGAGTTCGACAAGCAATTCGCGGACCTTCCTCTGGAATAACCCGCTGACTGGTCGGGAGATGGAGTTACTTTGGTGTGGTGGTGATGGAGATGTCCTCCTCCATCACCACCCTTCTCAAAGGGAATTGGCATGGATGCGAAAAGACGAATGCCTCGGCTGCACACTGAGCAAGCGAACGTTATCAAGGGACTATTGTTCATCTCGCCCTGGATTCTAGGGTTTCTGCTTTTCGGTGTGTTTCCTATCGGTTCCGCATTCTACTACAGTCTCACACAGTATGATGTTGTGCGACCTGCTCAGTTTATCGGTTTCGGCAACTATGCGGAACTCTTCTTCCATGACAAAATGATGGGCACAGTAACTTACAATACGCTCTGGTGGGTGGGCATTGCCGTTCCCCTGGGGATTGTGGCGGCTTTCCTCATGGCGAACCTGCTAAACTCGGATGCCCGGGGCCGTTCAGTATATCGGGCATTGGCCTTCGTTCCTTCGGTCGTGCCCGCCGTTGTCTCAGCTACTGTCTGGCAGTGGTTGCTTAGCCCCAGGTATGGACTAATCAACTCTGTGCTGATATCAGCTGGGATGAAGGCGATTCCCTTCCTCACCAAGCCGGAACTGGCCAAGCCTACCTTGACAGTGATCCACTTGTGGGCGCAGGGGGGAGCCATCGTCATCTTCCTGGCAGCTCTGCAGGACGTTCCGCGATCGCTCTACGACGCAGCGCGCGTCGATGGCGCCAACGGCTGGCAGCAGTTATGGCATATAACTGTGCCCTTGTGCACTCCTGCCGCGCTGTTCATGCTGATTACCGGCATCATCGGTGGTTTCCAGAGTTTTGCATTCCCCTGGCTCTTGACAGGGGGGGGGCCTGTCAACGCTACCCGATTCTACAGTCTGTATCTCTACGAAAATGCTTTCCAGGTCTTCAGGATGGGCTATGCTTCCGCCCTGGCTTGGGTGCTCTTCCTGCTGGTTGTGGTCGTGTCGATCATTACTTTTCGCACATCGACGAGATGGGTCTACTATGGTGCCGATTAGAGCGTACGGATATGGCCATTGCGCTGCTAACTTACACGCTTATAACAGTGGTTGCTCACCTATCAGGGGATTCCTGTGGGGGAAATGAACATGATGTCAAACCCGCAAGTGTCTACCAGGCCAATATCGATCAGACCAGGCAGGAGTTCTCAGGCCCACAGTAGGAGGCGAGATGCATCCTTCGTGCTGCGGAGATTGCTGCTTTATGCGTTGCTCATTGGCCTTTCGCTTCTGTTCGCGGTGCCCTTTATGTGGATGATATCCTCATCACTCAAGAGCGATCAGCAGATCTATCGCCTGCCGCCAGTATTGATACCCAATCCAATGCGTTGGCAGAACTATATTGAGGCATTGCAGGTACTTAGGTGGGATCGTATGCTGTACAATACGCTAGTGCGCTATGCAGTGCCCAATATCATCGGAACTCTGGTCTCTTCGGCGTTGGTTGCCTATGGATTCGCACGTATCCGGTGGCGGGGACGCGAGATATTCTTCTTCTTATGTATCGCTACTATGATGATCCCATTTCAGGTCACGATGGTGCCTCTCTATATCAACTTTGCGGCGCTCCACTGGGTCAATACCTATCTGCCGCTGGTTGTGCCGGCGTTCTTTGGCAATGCCTATTTCATCTTCATGCTCCGCCAGTTTTTTCTCACCATTCCGAATGAGCTATCGGATGCGGCAAAGATCGATGGTTGTTCTGAATTGGGTATTCTGTGGCGGATTATCTTGCCCCTGGCGAAACCTGCCCTCGCTGTCGTGACACTCTTCCAGTTCATGGGAGTCTGGAGCGATTACCTTGGGCCCTTGATCTACCTGCAGAAGGAAAGCGAAATGCCCATTGCGCTTGGGCTGGAGCTCTTGCGAGCGGCCACGCAGACGCCTACCGGTGCGGCGGCAAACGCCTATCCCTACCTGATGGCCATGAGTACCTGTGTTGTTGCGCCGGTCTTGTTAGTCTTCTTCTTCGCGCAACGCAGCTTCATTGAAGGGATCGCCATTACTGGCCTGAAGCAGTAAGAGAGGCAAGAATTAAGGAGGATAACATGGTGAACAAGTTGCGAGTGACAGCTGTGGGTTGTGGCGCGATAGGGCGTCTGCATCAGCAGGCATTTCTTGCGCACCAAAGCGCGGAATTGATTGCTGTCTGCGATATCGACGAGGGCAAAGCTCGAGCCCGTGCGCAGGAATTGGGAGTACGATGGTACACCTCGCTTATGAAGATGCTCGAGAACGAGCCCTGCGATGCCATCGATGTGGTGACGGCTGACCATCTTCATTACGAGCCGGTTATGCAGTGTTTGGAGGCCGGCAAGCATGTCCTGACCGAGAAGCCCCTGGCACTCTCCGTGTCAGAGGCGAATGCCATGGTCGCCAAGGCGGAGGAGAAGGTGTTTACCTGAGTATCAATTACAACCGCCGGTTTGCACCGGGGTACGTTCGTGCCCGGCAATGGTTCGACCAAGGGGCCTGTGGGCAAGTCGCCTACATTGACATGAAACTCTCCCAGGGAGGACCCGTATCGACTTGGAAAGGGCCCTACTACCATCTGTTTGAGTTGCAGACCCATTCGTTGGATCTGATGCGTTGGTTCGCTGGGGAGGTTGTGGCGGTCAATGCCCAGATGGCCCATCCGCGCTCGCATCAGGCCAAGGAGGGAGAATACCCTTGTTGGACGAGTATGGCCATCGCTCTGCGCTTCGAGAACGATGCGGTAGGCTCACTTATGGCGAGTTGGGATAGCGACTTTGTGTCTCCCATTGAGCGTTTCGAGATCTGTGGGGATAAGGGTGAGATCATCGTCGATAATGTCATCAGCGGGGCAACCTGGTGGAAACGGGAAGAGCAGGTTATCGAGGAGTATCGGCCATCGATCTTCAAGATAGACCAGTTGACCTTCGACGGTACCTTCGCGCTTCGTGTCAACGCCTTTGTGAATGATCTGGTGGCGGGGCGCTCTCCTGCGCCGACGGGGCGAGATGGCCTGCAGACGTTGCGCATTGTTGACGCTATTATCCGCTCCTGGGAGGAGAAACGGGAAGTCATTGTGGATCGGACGGTGTAGGTTGACCAACCGCGATCTCTTCCACGCCACCATGCGTCGCGAAAACGGCGATCGTCTGCTGCACGTCATCCAGGGCTTTTTCCCTGAGGTCGCGGACTGGCGGGCGCAGGGGCTGCCAGAGGCAATCGTGCAGCCTCCCTTCTTGGGCCTCAGCCCGAAGCCCGATCTCTTTGACCACTGCAACGTTGCCAAATTTGCGTACTGTGCATTTGAGCAGTATTATAGTCCTGCGTTCGAGGAAGAGGTGCTCGAGGAGCGGGATGGGCGCCGGATCGTGCGCAACCGCCTGGGCAACACGGTGGAGACGCGCACCGACGGCGGCGCTTCGCTGCCCCACGAGATCGCTTTTGCGATCCGGGAGCGCGCGGACTATGACGGTCTGCGCGACCGCCTGCTCGGCCAAACGGAAGCTCGCGCGCCATGGGACGAACTGGCTGAGACGGGAGCGGTGTTGCGCGGCCAGCAGGATCACCTGGTCTCGCTCTGGGTGCATGGCCCTTTTGCCTTCCTGCGCGAGTTGCTGGGCGTCGAGAAGGCGATCACCGTGCCCTATGATGACCCGGAGTGGACCCGCCTCATGCTGGCGGACCACCTGCAGGTCAGCATGGAGGCCGGGGCGCGCGTGATCGAGGCCTGCGGCCCGGACCTCTGCTACGTCTGGGAGGATTGCTGCGGTAGCTCGGGGCCCATGATCTCGCCGCCGGTGTTTCGCGAGTTCTATCTGCCCTGGTACCGGGCGTGGAAATCCTTCCTCTGTGACATGGGGGTGCCCTGGATCGTCATGGATACGGATGGCGACCCGACGCCGCTGGTGGGGCTATGGATCGAGGGGGGCGTGGATTGTATCCTGCCGTGGGAGGTCAACTCGGTCGACATGCTCGCGATCTCCCGCCGCTACCCTGACCTCGTGCTGATGGGCGGCATCTACAAGCACATGTTCGAGCCGGCCGACCCCGCGCAGGTGGGCCGCTTCCGCTCGACTGATGTGCGCCAGGCCATCGACGAGGAGCTGGAGCGGGTGGTGGCGCCAATGCGGCGGCGTGGGGGATACATCCCATCGCTGGATCACTGGGTGTTCAGCACGGTCCGCTACCCCGATTTCCTCTACTATTGTCAGCAATTGGTAGACAGGTACGGCGTCTCGAACCGCAGCACGCGTTTTGGCAACACAGGAGGTTATTAGCATGCCCCAGGTCAAAGCGAACGGGATCGAGCTCTACTATGAAGAGCGGGGCAAGGGTGAGCCGCTGATTCTGATTATGGGCCTGGGCGCCGATGGGTCGCTGTGGGAGGAGCACGTGCGCGCTTATGAGCCGCACTTCCGCTGCCTCCTGCTCGATAACCGCGGCGCCGGCCGCTCCAGCAAGCCGGAGGGGCCCTATACGACCAAAATGATGGCGGCGGATGCCCTGGGGCTCATGGATGCCCTGGGCATCCGGCGGGCGCACGTCTCGGGCATCTCCATGGGCAGCTGCATCGCCCAGGAGATGGCCCTCGCCGCGCCCACGCGGGTGCGCAGCCTGACCCTCATCAGCGCCTGGCCCCGCTGCGACGCCTACACCGTGCGCATCTTTGAGGCGTTCAAGGCGATCATCCAGACGGCGGACCCGGTGGCCTGGACCCGCCTGCTGCAGCTCTGGATCTTTACCCCCCAGTACCATGCTCAGCACATGGACGATCTGCTGCGGCGCGAGGCGCTGGGCATCGCCAACCCCTACCCCATGCCCCTGCACGCTTTTGCCGCCCAGTGCGACGCCTGCATCACCCACGATACCCTCGACCGGCTGGGGCAGATCCGCGTGCCCACGCTGATTACCGTGGGCGACCAGGATATCTTTACTCCGCTCCACTATGCGGAGGAGATTCACCGCCGCATCGCCGGCTCGGAGTTGTTCATCCTGCCTGGCTGTGGCCACGCGCATCACTGGGAGGCCGTGGAGCAATTCAACGCCCGCACCCTGGCCTTTATGCAGGGTGTGCAATGACCTGCCATCCGGATTGAGACCGGCCAGGAGCGGAGCATGTAGCCCGGTAGCTTCCGAGTAGAGTTCACCAGGTACAGGAGGTAAATCTCATGCCCAAGCTGGCTATTGGCACCTGGGCTTTTAGCTTTGGCCCGTTTGCGGGCGCGCCCTGGCCCCTGCCGCGCGTACTGGCCTATGCGGCCGAGGCGGGCTATGACGGGGTGGAACTGAACGGCTTCCGCCCCCATCCCCATCCCGACGATTATGATACGCCGGCCAAATGCCGCGCGTTGATGGCGGAGATCGCCGACTTGGGCCTCGGCGTCTCCGGCTATGCCCCCAGCTTTGCCGGAACGCCCCCGGCCGAGGTGGAGGCGGCCGTCTACCTGGGCGCCTGGCGCAAGGCGCTGGATTTCTGTGCGCGCTGCGGCATCGATACTCTGCGCGTGGATACCGCCTCGCCGCCGCATCCTTTGCCGGCGCCGGAGTATGAGCGGCGCTTTGCCCGCCTGGCCGCCACCTGGCAGGCGGCAGCCCGCGAAGCGGAGGCCGTGGGGGTGAAGGTGGTGTGGGAGTTCGAGCCCGGCTTTTGGCTGAACAAGCCCAGCGAAGTGCTGCGGCTGGTCGAGGCGGTGGGGCGCCCCAATTTCCGCCTGCTCTTCGACACCAGCCATGCCTACATGGGCGCGGTCGTGGGGGCGCGCCACACGGGCGAGAAGGAAACCCTGCCCGGCGGGGTAGCCGAGTACGGCCAGCGGCTCCTGCCCTGGATCGGCCACCTGCACCTGATCGACTCCGACGGCACCCTGCATGATGAAGAGACGAGCACCCACGCCCCCTTTGGCACGGGCCGGGTCGATTTCGGGGCAGTGCTCGCCGCCATCCGGCCGGCTGTCGCCGACATGCCCTGGTGGTGCGTGGACCTGTGCTTCAACGCCGACGCCGAAGCGGCCGGACGCGCGGCCGTGCCGTTCGTGCACCGGCTCATGAAGGAGGTCGAGTGAGATGGGCATCCGCTTCGGCTGCCAGGCCTACACCTGGCAGATGTCGGGCCGCTACGTGGGCCGGCTGGACCACATACTGAGCACCGTGCAGGCGGCGGGCCTGACGGGGTTCGAGACCGAGGTCTGCATGCTCGGGCGCTACTATGATGACGCTGCGCTCCTGGCGAACGAGCTGCAGAGCCGGGGGATCGAGCCGGCGGCGCTGACTCTGGCCCTGCCCTGGGCCGGGCCGGAGGAGACGCCGGAGGAGCGGCGCGAGGCCGACCGCCTGTTCGCCTACCTGGCGCATTTCCCGGGCACGATGCTCGTCCTGGCGCAACTGCCGGGTCAGGATCGGGCGGACTTGCAGCGGCGGCAGCAGAACGCCCTCGCCTGTTTCCATGCCATCGGCCGGCGCGCCCGCGAGCGGGGCATCGTGACGGCCTTTCACCCCAACTCGCCCCCCGGCTCGATCTTCCGCACGTGGGAGGATTATCAGGCGCTGCTGGCGGGCCTCGACGCGGACCTGGTGGGACTGGCGCCCGATGCCGGGCATATTGCCAAGGGCGGCATGGATGCGTTCCAGGTGTTCCAGGCATGCCGCCCCTGGATCCGGCACGTGCATTTCAAAGACCTGGCCGCGAGCGGCCAGTGGGCGGCCATGGGGCAGGGTATGATCGATTTCCCGGGCCTGGTTTCCTACCTGCGTGACAGCGCGTATGATGGCTGGATCATGGTGGAAGAAGAGTCGGCGCAGGCCGAGGCGGAGCCCGATGTGGTGACGCTGGCCAATGGACGCTATGTCAGAGAGACGCTCCTGTCCATTGTGCAGTAGAGTGTAACGTGGAGAAAGGACTGCTTCATGCACAAGTATCGAGTAGCCCAGGTCGGGCTGGGGAATCGTGGCCGCATCCACGCCGCCGGGTTTGTGCGCGACCCGGATCGTTTCGATCTGGTGGCGCTGTGCGACCTGGATGAGGCCCGCCTGCAGCAGGGCCTGCGGGATTACGGCGTCGCCGCGGGTTTCAAGGATGCTGAGGCCATGCTCGCTGCCACCCGGCCCGATGTGTTCTGCTTCGTCACCCAGCCCCACCTGCGGCTGCCGATGGTCGAACTGGGGGTGCGCTATGGCGTGCGGGCCATCGCATTCGAAAAGCCCATGGCCACCTCGCTCCAGGAGGCGAAAGCGATCACCGACCTCTGCCGGGAGCATGGGGTCAAGGCGACCGTCAGCCACCAGCAAAAGTACCTGACGTCCATGCAGAAGCTCAAGGCGCTGGTCGAGGCGGGCGAGGTCGGGCAGGTGCTGACGATCCGGGCGACGTGCCAGGCCTGGTTGTCGCAGCTGGGCACCCACTTTATGGATTACATCCTCTGGATCAACGGCGGGCACCATGCCCGCTGGGTGGTGGGCCACGCCCACGGCCGCGACAAGCTTTCCGACTCGCACCCCTCCTGCGACTATATCCTGGGCGAGATGCTGCTGGAGAACGGCGTACGCGCCACGATCGAGTGCGGCTACCTCAGCCCCGCGCACATGGACCGTGACCACTTTTGGGTGGACAACCGGCTGACGGTCTATGGCACCCACGGCTATGCCTGGGCCGATACCGATGGGCGCTGGGGCGCCTTTACCCGCTCGTCGCGGGGCGAGGTGCTGGAGGGGCAGGGCGACCCCTGGGGCGTGCAGGAGCGGGAGCGCCTGCAGCCGCTCTACCTGCGTGACCTGGCGGATTGGCTGGATGACGACAGCCGGGTGCACCCCTGCAACGTGGAGATCAGCTACCACGGCTATGAGATCCTGGAGGGGCTCTGCATCAGCGCTATGGATCACACCCGGGTGGATCTGCCGTTGGATGCGGCCCGCTGCGCCGACATGAACGAGCGCATGCGGCGCGAGCTGCCCGCCGTGCCGCCCCTCTCTGCCTGATTCTGCCGGGCTCGAGAGACACGAAGGACGGTATGGAACCGCAGATAAACGCAGATCTGACGCCGGACCAAGTCTCCGAGACTTGAGTCTTTCAGACGATCAGCGTTGCTCTGCGTTCATCTGCGGTTCCATACCGTCTCCTCCGCGCTTTGGGTTGAGAGCCGCTTCGGGATACATTGTGCCCAGTTGGGCATGAGGATTTGCGGGAGATGATTGGTATGAGTCACTTTACCCTCTCGTGCACGACCTGCGCCACCCGCGCCCCCGGGAAAGACGAGATCCTGGAGTGCTTCCGGCACGCGCCGGCAGGGGGCTATCGCTATTGGGGGCTGGCTGGCCCCACCACGTGGACCCTGGGCATCGTCCGCTGGCTCAACACCGGCCTCGTCAATCGGCTGGCGGCGGAGGCCGGCTTGCTGGGCTGCACCGAGGTGTACGGCCCCCCGTTTCCCACCGATTCGGAGCAGGCCGCGGTAGCCGCTGCCCCGGCCATTGCCCTCCTCTTCGACACGGCGCAGCAGTTGGGGAGCCCGCTGGTCGTCCTCACCGGTGGCAAGCGGCAGGCCGGGGGGCTGCAGGCCACCATCGCCGGCATCCGGGCGCTCCTGCCGCTGATCGAGGGCCACCCGGTGCGCCTCGCCCTCGAGCCGCACTACCGCTCGCAGATTGAGAGCCGGGCGGACTATGACGAGATCCTGAGCCGGATCGACTCCCCGCAGGTGGGCATCACGGTCGATTGCGGCCATTTCCATGCCGCCGGCGTGGATTGGCGGTCGCTCATTCACGATTACGCCGGCCGCATCTACAACGTGCACCTCAAAGACCACATCGGCGCGCAATCGGTGCCCATCGGTCAGGGGGAGATCGACCTGCGTGGGCTGATTGAGGCGCTGCACGCGATCGACTATCACGGCGCGCTGGCCGTTGAGCTGGAAGTAGTCGACCCCGAAAACCTGCCCCGCTACTGCGCCGAGGCCTATACCTATCTGCGCGACCTGGTGGTGCAGGTCACGGGGCAGTCCCCGGCGTAAGGCCTGGCGCTCGCGCAACCACTTGCTCTTCTGAGAGCCCGGCTGGTAGCAGGGAAAGGCCGGGCTTTATGCTTCGCTGCCATCCGGCGTCCTCCTTTAGGGTGTGTAGGGTGGATGTTGGCGTCTGCGGCGCCGCCCCATAGGCGGCGCCGCAGACGCCAACATCCACCCTACACACCCTAAAGGTTCAAAGCCGGGCGGTTGCGGAGCCCTCAACCCGGCGCACAACCCGTATTTGCCATCCAGCCTGTAGATGCTATGATGTACAGTAAGGCTGTGTGTGCGGCTGTCTTTGTAGGGCTACATGGAGGGCATCATGCGGAAGCGAGTGTTGGGCAAGACGGGCCTGGAGGTGACGGAGCTGGGCCTGGGCGGGCTCTTTGTCTCCTCCTATGGCGGCGAGTTCGAGCAGGCCAAGCAGGCCATCTACCGGGCGCTGGAACTGGGCATCAACTATATCGACACGGCGCCCGGCTATGGCAACAGCGAGGAGGTCATCGGCCGGGCGCTGGAAGGCGTGATGGCGCCGCTGGTCTTCTCGACCAAGCTGGGCGGGCGGCCGCAGCCCTTCCAGCCCCAGAGCCGGGATTGCCTCATGCGCTCGGTGGAGGAGAGCCTGCGCCTGCTCAAGCGGGACCATATCGATATCCTCATGATTCACGAGCCCGATCGGCCGGGCCAGTATGACTGGTGGGCGAGCTGGGAGCCCCTGGCTGGGCCGGTGCTGGACCTGCTGGCCGATCTCAAGGCGCAGGGGGTGATCCGCTACACCGGATTGGGGGGCACCACGGCCTATGAGCTGGCGCGCATCATCCGCACGGGGCTGTTCGACGTGGTGCTGACGGCGTTCAACTATAGCCTGCTGTGGCGTGAGGCGGAGCTGGAGGTGCTGCCCGCGGCCATGGCGCAGGGGATGGGCATCGTCATCGGCTCGCCCTTGCAGCAGGGGGCGCTGGCCCGCCGCTATGACGAAGAGGTCGAGCACGGCGCGCCCTGGCTCAGCTCGCCCCGGCGGGCGCAGTACAAGGCGCTCTACGCCTTTTTGGATGAGATCGGCCTGCCCCTGACCGAGGCGGCGATGCGCTTTGTCATCTCCAACCCGCACATTTCGTGCACGCTGACGGGGTCGCGCTCGGCGGCCGAGGTGGAGCAGAACGTGGCGGCGGTGGAAAAGGGGCCGCTGCCGACGGATGTGCTCAAGCGGCTGGATGAGATTGCGGCCATGGTGCCCTTCCGTCCCTTTGAGGAGCCCTTTGGCCTGCCATTTGGGCGCCCGTACAAGGGGCCGGGGGTGGCGCGATGAAAGCGGCGGTGATCGAGCGGCCCGGGCAATTGGTGGTGCGTGACGTGCCCGACCCGGAGATCGGCGAATATGATGCCCTGTGCGCGCTCCTCTACGGCGCAACCTGCACCGGCACCGATCAGCACCTGATCGCAGGGCGCTTTCCCTGGCCGGTGGAGTACCCAACGATTTTGGGGCACGAGAGCATCGGGCGGGTGCTGCGGGTGGGGCCGCGCGTGCGGCATCTGAAGGTGGGCGACCTGGTGACGCGGGTGGGCGCGCTGCCCTCGGCGGGCCTGCATGTGAACTGGGGCGGATTCGCCGAGTATGGCGTGGCGCGGGACCACTGGGCCATGCGCGAGGATGGCCGGCCGCAGGCGGAGTGGGCGGGCTTTCGGGTGAATCAGGTGCTGCCCCCGGAGATTGACCCCCGTGCGGCCACGATGTTCACCACGTGGCGCGAGACGCTGAGTTATATCACACGCCTGGGCGTGGGGGCGGGCGCGCGGGTGCTGGTGATCGGCTCGGGGGGGAACGGCCTCTCCTATGTGACCCACGCGGCCAACCTGGGAGCGGCGGTGGTGCTGAGCGGCAGCGCGGCGCGGGCGGCGCAGGGCCGGGCGGCGGGCGCGCAGGCCTGTTTCGACTACCGCGACCCCGACCTCATGGCCCAGCTGGCGGCCGCGGCCCCCGAGGGGTACGATTTCATCATCGATGCCGTCGGCAAGGAGGGGCAGCTGGATGCCGCCCTGCCGCTGCTCAAGGCCGGAGGCACCGTGGGCATCTATGGCATCGACGATTTCGGCCGTTGCACGATCAACCCACAGCGGGCGCGGGGCACCTTTACCTTCTACAACGGCGGCTATGATGAGGCCGAGACGCACGAGCGCGTGACGGCCCTATGGCGGCAGGGGCGGCTGCGGGCTGGTATCTGGCTGGACCTGGAGCATCCCTTCCCGCTGGCAGAGATTGGGCAGGCCATTGAGGCGGTGAGAGAGCGCAGGATGGTCAAGTCGCTGGTCAAGCTGATGGGGGATTGAGCACAGTATAGAGTCTCACGCAGAGCTGCGGAGGACGGGGGGCAACTGCAGATGAACGCTGATTTATCGAGCAAGATCTGTGTCTGCAAAGTTTCCGGGAATCTTGTAGATCATCTGTGCTTATCTGCGGTTTACTTCGCCATCGCACTCTCAAAGCATGCAGAGTCTTTGTGGTTTGTGTAATATCCGACCTGGCAATGAAACCACTTG
>Ga0123519_10006933_pt1 | contig 17668 bp, 14 predicted proteins | sample YelNatPaOPRAMG02_FD_87396 | JGI IMG/M metagenome (GOLD analysis project Ga0123519, IMG submission 87396) | Hot spring microbial communities from Yellowstone National Park - Yellowstone National Park OP-RAMG-02 (version 2) | ecosystem: Environmental > Aquatic > Thermal springs > Hot (42-90C) ... | reverse complement strand
TGAGTTACGACGACGCCTGCTTCGGCGAGGTGCGCGCCCAGTTCATCCCCAAACCCTACGACATGCCCAGCCTGCTCCGGAAGGTCCAGGAGATGCTGCAGGCTCACCGGGCCTGAGGGAGGTTGGGGTCTGTAGGGGCGATGCATGCATCGCCCCCATCCTGGGCGGACACAAGGCTTGCCCTTGCCTCTTTGTCTCCAACCCCACCCCTGAACCCCCTTCCCCGCGCGCGGGGAGGGGGTCCTGGCCGCTTCACCAGAAACCGCGCTCTCACACCGGGGCCATCAACGGAGGGTGGCCAGGAAAGCCTCCACCTCGGCCAGGGTGGGCGCGGTCTGGGAACCGCCGATCCCCCGCAGGGTCAGCGCGGCCACCGCCGCGGCAAACCGGCTGGTCCGTTCCAGATCCCAGCCGGCCAGCACCCCGTAGAGCACCCCTGCGTCAAAGGCGTCGCCGGCGCCGATGGAGTCGGTGAAGGCCGGCGGAGGCAGGGCCGGCTGCCGAATCGCCTTCTCTTCGGTCAGGAGGAGGGCCCCTTCCGCCCCCAGTTTGACCGCCACCAGGCGGGGCCCTTCGGCCAGGAGCGCCCGCGCCGCTTCCTCGGGCGTCGCCGCCCCGGTGATGGCCAGGGCCTCCGTCTCGTCGGTGAAGAGGATGTCCACGTACCGCAGGAGGTCCCCAAAGCACTGCCTCCAAGTCCCCTCCACCGGCACGAGGGGGAACTGGGTGTCCAAGGAGGTGAGGAGGCCCAGGTCCTTGGCCTTGCGGTACAGGGCTTCCGTGGGCTCCCCCCACACCTGGGGGTAGTGGAGGTAGCCGCCGCAATGGAGCAAGCGGCCCGCCCGCAGGCGCTCTTCCTGGGCGGGGGAAAGGGTGAGAGGCCAGGGGGCGTGGGTGGCCAGCCGTCCCGTCAGGGGGCGCTTGCGGCTCCCGAAGAGGAGCATGTAGATGCCGATGCCGGAAAGGGCCCCGGGCTCCACGGTGATGGCCTCCACCTCCACCCCCTCCTCCCGGAGGCGCTGGAGGATCCACCGGCCGAAGAAGTCGTCGGCCACGGTGGAGAGGAGGCTGACCCGCAGGCCCAGGCGGGCCAGGTCCACCGCGCCGTAGCCGATGGACCCGGCCGCCGTGAGTTCCACTGTGGCCGGGGCCGCCCATTGGAGGAGGGCCTCCAGGTCCCGCGGGGCTTCCCCGAGGATGATCAGGTCCACGTTGAGAGTCCCCACCGCCACCACGTCAAACCGTTTGTCCACCTCGGTCGCCTCCCCCAACAAAAGAGGAGACACGAGGCACGAAGAGAGCCTCCGAGGCCTCCAGGGCCTTCGTGTCCCTCTCGCGGGTTCCACGTCCCGCACGTGAAGATGCTAGCAGCCCATCGGATGGCCGTGCGTCCGTCCTCTCGCTCCCCCCATCCGGTGACAGCCCCTAATGGGTGCCGGGCGGGAAGAGCTGCATCCAGACCCGCGCGTACCTGGGGATGTTGGACCGCTGGCAGTCCGGGTTGATATCCCCCTGCTCCACGGCGCAGTAATAGGGCAGAAGTTGGGCCGGGAAGGTGGCTGGCACGGTGAAGATGGTCTCCTCCACCGAGGGGAGGCGCACCACGTAGTCCATCATCTTGGCGATGTCCTCGTCGTCCTCGGTGACGAAGCCGATGGAAGGGGCCTTGAGGCCCACGGTGGCCTGGGCCACCTGGCGGAGCCAGGGGTATGAAGGGCCAGGCGGGGCGATGACCAGGGTGACGATGCGCTCGTCGGTGAGGCCCAGGGCCCCGTGGATGTGCCGGCCCGGGCACATGGCCTTGGCCGGGATGTGGGCCATCTCGTCAAACTTGAGGGCCGCCTCCTCTGCCGTGGCCAGGTTCGGCCCTCCCCCCACGGTGAGCACCGCGCGCGCGTGCTTGTACTGGCGGGCGATGCTCCGGCACCGGCCGTCCAGTTCCCCCAGGTGGGCCTCCAGCCAGTCGGGGATGCGGTTGAGTTGCTCCCGCAGCGCGGCGTAGTCGTGCCGGCCCGGCGTGGTCCGCTCCCCCAGTTCCAGGGCCAGGAGGATGCCAGCCGCCAGGCGGGTCGCGTAGTGGAAGGTGTCGGAACCGCCCGTGTCAAAGCCACCCTGGCAGACGATGGCGGCATCGGTGATGCGCGTCAGGGGGCTGTGGGGCACGGAGGTCACCGCCACCGTGTAGGCCCCCCGCTCGGCCGCCAGTTGGGCTGCCCGGTTGGAGTCCACCGTGCGTCCGCTGCCCGAATAGATGATGAACGCCGTCCGGGCAAGGTCCCAGTTCCTCTGGCTGACGAGGAACTCGGCGGAGTCCACCGAGTCGGCCTCCCAGGGGGTGAACTTCCAGAAGGCGGCTGCCGCCCCGATGGCCACGAACTGGGATGTGCCCAGGCCGGTGCCCACCACGCGGGTCACCCCGCGCCTCTGGATCTCGTCGGCAACGGCGGCAACCTGGGGAGGGATGGTCGCCAGCGTGTCCCGCAGGGCCTTGGGGATGTTCATGATGTCGTGGTACAGGTTGAACGGGTGGGCCGTCTTGGGCTCGGAGCCGAGGGCGATGTACATCACCGGCTTCTCGCCCGTGCCCTCAATGGCCCGTTCCCCCCGTTCGTCCAGCCAGTCCCATTCCTTGCGAGGTTCCACCCCTTCTTGCTTCTCAACAGTTCCCATGGCGTCTTTCCTCCAGAGCAACGTATGGTCGGGTTGTGCCGCCCCGGGCTGGTCGCCTAGGGCGCGAGCTTGGAGGAGGCGTTGGCCTCCCCGGCCGGTGGGCGCTGGGGCTGCCCCAGCGCGTACCGGAGGACCGTCTCGCTGTCCGCGGTGGCGCCGTCCAGCGTGGCTGCGATCTGCCCATCGCGCAGGACCAGGATGGTGTGGCACAGGCCGAGGACCTCCGGCAGTTCGGAAGAGATGAGGATGATGCCGGTCCCCTGGCGGGAGAGGTCGGCGATGAGGCGGTAGAGTTCAAACTTCACCCCCACGTCAATCCCCTGGGTGGGCTCCGCCAGGATCAGCACCTGGGCCTCCGAGGCCAGCCACTTGGCCAAGGCCACCTTCTGCTGGTTGCCCCCGCTGAGGCGCTGGCAGACCTGGTCCAGGCTGGGCGTCTTGATGTCCAGGCGCTCCACCCAGTGGCGGGCCAGGGCCTCCTCGCGGCCGCGGCGGATGTGCCCCAGGGAGGTCGCGAGGCGCGGCAGGATCGCCAGGGAGATGTTCCGCTTCACGCTCAGCGCGCCGATGATCCCCTCCGTCTTGCGGTCGTCGGGGATGTAGGCCATGTGGCCCACCAGGTCCTTGGGCGAGGGGGCGATCGGGGTCCCTTTGAGCAGGATGCGGCCGCTGCGCAGGGGATGCGCGCCGAAGAGGGCGCGGCCCAGTTCCTCCTTCCCCGAGCCAGCCAGGCCCGTGATGCCCAACACCTCCCCCTGCCGCAGGGAGAAGGAGATGCCCGCGAAGGCGGCGCCGTCGCCCAACCCCTCGGCCGAGAGGAGGACCGGCCCCAGGTCCGGGTTGCGGGGCGGGAAGGCCTCCGTCCACGGCCGGCCGATCATGTCGCGCACCAGGTCATCGCGGGAGATCTCCGCCACGGGCGCGGTGCGCACGTGGTGGCCGTCCCGCAGCACGGTGACCCTGTCGGCCAGCCGGAAGACCTCCTCCAGGCGGTGCGTCACGTAGAGGACCGTGATCCCCCGGCGCTTGAGGCTTTCCACCACCTCAAAGAGGGCTTCTTGCTCCTCCCGGTTGAGGGCTGCCGTGGGCTCGTCCATCACCAGGAGGGAACTCTCCCGCACCAGGGCCCGGGCGATCTCCAGGATCTGGCGCTGGCCGGCCTTCAGCCTCTCCGCTGGGACCTCCAGGGGGATGCCCTCCGCGTGGAGGAGGTGCAGCACCTCCTGCGAGCGCCGCTTCATCTCGGCGAAGTCCAGGCGGCCGCCGCGGGCCGGCTCCCGGCCCATCAGGATGTTGAACGCGGCGTTGCGGCCCGGGAGCCAGTTGAGTTCCTGGTAGATGGTGGCGATGCCAGCCTCCAGCGCCTCCCGGGGGTCGCGGGGGGCGAAGGGGCGCCCCCCCAGGCGCATCTCCCCCGCGTCCGGCCGCAGGGCACCAGAGAGGACCTTGATCAGGGTGGACTTGCCCGCGCCGTTCTCCCCCACCAGGGCGTGGATCTCCCCTGCTTCCAGGCTGAAGGAGACGTCCTTCAGGGCCTGGACGCCCGGGAAGGCCTTGCGGATGCCGTGGAACTCCAGTGCTGCCGCCATGTCTACCCCCTGAACCTACTTGACCACCTCTCTCAGGCGGTCCAGGGAAAGGGCCGCCACCAAGATGGCCCCAGAGATGATCTTCTGGGCGTAGATGGAGACGCCCAGGAGGATCAGCCCGTTATTGATGGTGGTCAGGAAGATGGCGGCGATGAGGACGTTCTGGATCCGGCCGCGCCCTCCAGACAGGCTGATGCCCCCCAGGATGACGGCGGTGAGGATGGGGAACAGGAACTCCGCCCCCATGCCGCCGGTGGCCGACCCCATCCGGGCGGCCTGCATCGCCCCGCCGAAGCCGGCCAGGAGACCCGCCACCACGTACCCGATGAGGCGGAGCCGGTCCACGTGGATGCCCGAGAGCCAACTGGCCCGCTCGTTGTTGCCTATGGCGTAGGCGTGCGCGCCGAAGACGGTGTAGTTGAGGACGTAGTAGGCCGCGGCATAGAAGAGGAACAGGAGGAGCACCGGCACCGGCAGCACGGCCAGGTGTCCCCGGGAGAGGGGAGCCAGCCCCTGCATGGCCGGCCCGAAGATGGTCTGGCCCTTCGTGTACACGAAGGCGATCCCCTCCAGGGCGTACATCATGCCGAGGGTGACGACGATGCCGTTGATGCGCATCCGGGTGACCAGGAGGCCGTTGAGCAGGCCCACCGCCCCGCCCAAGAGCAGCCCGACGAGGACGGCCACCACGGGGGGCACGCCGGCATCCACGATGCTGCTGGCCACCAGCACCCCAGCCAGGCCCAGGATGGAGGCCAGGGAGACGTCCATGCCCGCCCCCATCAGCACGATGAGGGCCTCACCGATGGCGACGATCCCCACGATGGAGGCCTGGCGGAGGACGATCATCAGGTTGGAGAGGGTCAGGAAGGCCGGGGTGGCCAGGGTGAGGAACAGGCACCACAGGAAGAAGATGACGATGAACCCGTTCTCGCTGAGGAACTCTACTGCCTGCGCCCGCGTGATCTTCATGGTTCCCTGTCCTTGGGGAGGCTGGGGCTGCCCGGCGGCCTTTGGGCAGCCCCAGCCCGAGCGCTCGTTACTGCAGGTCTGCCTTGGTGATGACCTTGACCGGGACCTTGATGTCCCGAGGGACGGTGGACCCGGCCAGGAGCTTCACGATGCCCTGGGCCACCATCTCGCCGGTCTTGGCTGGCTGGGTATCCACGGTGCCGCGGTACATGCCGCCCTTCTTGATGAGTTCCAGGGCCTGCTTCTCGGCGTCAATGCCCACGATGATGGTCGTCTTGGGGTCCTTGCCCGCGGCTTCCAGGGCCTGCAGGGCGCCGTAGGCCCCCGCGTCGTTGATGCTGACCACCACCTGGATGTCCGGGTGGGCCTGCAGGGCCGTCTCCATGGACTTCAGGCCGAACTCCTGCACGCCTCCCAAGAAGCGGCCGACGATGGTGGCGTTCGGGGCCTGCTCCAGGAGGGCCTTCTCAATGTTGTCGGCGCGGACGACCACGTTGGGCAGGTCCGGGTAGTCCAGGATGGCGACCACCGCCTTGCCACCCAGTTCCTCCTTGATCAGTTTGCCAGCGTACTCGCCGGCGGCGCGGCCCAGGTCGGCGTCCTCAATGGAGATGCTGATGCCGTTGAAGGCGGACTCCCGGCCGGCGTACTGGACGATGAAGACGCCCTTGTTGGCCGCCTCCTGGAGGGCCGACTGGATGACCTTGGGGTCCAGGACGCAGATGGCGATGGCCTTGGCGCCCGCGGCGGTGAGGTTCTCAATGGCCGAGATCTGCTTTTCGGCCTTGGTCTCGGGGTCCACCAACTGCACCTTGAAGCCCCACTCTTCCAGTTTCTTGCGGGCGGAGTCGGCCACGGTGAAGTGGTACTCGGTGGCCATGGTGCAGGGGATGATGCCCACCAGGGCGTCGGCCACGTGGGCCTTCGCCGCGGCGATCTCCTGCTGGGTCACCGCCAGGTCATCCGCCGTCCCCATGCGGTCTGTCAGGATGGTGGGCTTCCCCCAGGGGACCGGGGTGGGGGTGGGCGGGACGGGAGTCGCGGTCGGCGGGACCGGCGTGGGCGTGGGTGGCACAGGAGTCGGCGGCACGGGTGTCGCGGTGGGCGGCACAGGTGTCGGTGGGACCGGGGTCGGCGTTGCCTGGGCGCAGGAGGTCAGCCCCACGAGCATGCCGACCAGCATCAGGACCAGCATCTTCTTGCCCATTTCTACCCCTCCTTGTTCTGAACGGACAGGATGCCCATAGGATGCTCAGCGCGCTTTGCGGCTTCTCTGTGGCCTCACGTGGGAAACGCCGAAGACTTGTCGCCTGGCCATCACCTCCTCTCCTGGAAATCTCCTTCGGGCAGGGAGGGCTGGCGGGATCACCCAGCCTCCCCTGCTCGCTGCAAAAGAGCCTCGGCTGTCTGCTCGTCGGTGACCAGTCCGGTGATGTACCGGCCGCGCAGGGCGCCGAGGAGCGGAACCACCTTCTCCGGGCCGCCGGCCACGCCGACGGCCAGGCGCGCCTGCCTCAGGTCCTCCAGTTCAATCCCCACCACGCGGTCCTCAAAGGGGGACCGGAGGGGCCGGCCCTCCAGGTCAAAGAAGCGTCCGCAGATGTCCCCGGCGACGGGCAGGGCCTGGAGGACCTCCATTTCGGCGCTGGGGATGAGCCCTGCCCTGGCGTAGATGAGGTCGCTTTCCAGGGAGCCCAGGCCGACCATGTAGATGTGGGCGGTGCGGGCCAGTTGGAGGGCCTCGGCCACGGGGGGTGTGGCGAGGATGGCCTCGGCCGTGGTCCCCTCGGGGAGGATGGCCGGGGCGTGGATGATGAAGACCTGGGCGCGGAAGGCCTTGGCCGCCTCGCGGGCCAGTTCGGCGAAGTCCACGTCCAGGGCCTGGTGGCCGATGCTGCCCATGGCCTGAGTCAGGACCACGTTGGCAACAGGCTTGTGGCGCAGGGCGTGGACCATCTCCCGCAGGGTGCGTCCGGCGCCGATGCAGACGCGGTGGCCCGGGGCCACCACCTCCTGGAGGAGTTCTGCGGCTGCCCGCCCCACGACCTTGCGGATGAGGTCCGCCCGCTGGCTGAAGGTGGGCACGACGCGGACCTCCCGCAGGTGGGGGAAGCAGGCCCGGAGGCGCGCTTCCAGATCGGTGGCCCGGCGGTCCGGGTCCACCACGCGGATCTGGACGATGCCGGCCTCCCGGGCCTGCCGCAGGTAGTGGGAGACCTGGGAGCGGGAGACGCCCAGGCTGCGGGCGATCTCCTCCTGGGTCTGGTCCTGTTCGTAGTAGGCCCGGGCGACCTGGAAGAGCAGTTGGCTGCGGTTGCGCTTCATCTCGGGTTTCACAAATGTGAATTCACTTCTGTTACTATTATACCACGCAATGAGGCGGTTGTCAAGTCCTGAAGAGGAGGCACACAGGGTTGACTCGTTTTTACAAAGGGAAGACCTTAACGGCTTTTCCGGACGCTAGATGGCACGCCAGGAGGCGTGCCCTACGGTCTGTCACACCGGAAGGCTGTTCAGAGTTCTGTAAGAATGAGTCAGCCCTGCCCTGGCTTCGGGGCCTCCTTGACCTCTCGGCCAGCCACGTGATAGAATCCCCTGGAGGCAAGGCGCATGGCGGAAGACCAAGCCAAGTTCACCATTGAGCACCTGAACTTCTACTACGGCAACTTCCGGGCCCTGGAAGACATCTCCATGGTCATCCGGCCGCGGCAGATCACCGCCCTCATCGGGCCCTCCGGATGCGGAAAGTCCACCTTCCTGCGCTGCCTGAACCGCATGAACGACACCATCCCCGGCACGCGCGTGGAAGGGAAGGTGCTCCTGGACGGCGAGGACATCTACCGCCCGGATCTGGACCTCTCCCACCTGAGGCGGCGGGTGGGCATGGTCTTCCAGCGCCCCAACCCCTTCCCCCAGTCGGTCTACGACAACGTGGCCTTCGGCCCGCGGGTCCTCGGCCTCCACAAGCACAAGAACCTGGACGAACTGGTGGAACGGAGCCTCCGGGATGCCGCCCTGTGGGACGAGGTGAAGGATAGCCTGCACAAGTCGGCCCTCTCCCTCAACCCCGGCCAGCAACAGCGGCTGTGCATCGCGCGCGTCCTGGCCGTGGAGCCAGAGGTCATCCTCATGGACGAGCCCTGCTCGGCCCTGGACCCGGTCGCCACCCTCAAGATTGAAGACCTGATGCGGCAACTGGCCCGGGAGTACACCATCGTCATCGTCACCCACAACATGCAGCAGGCGGCCCGGGCCTCCGACTGGACCGGGTTCTTCTGGCTGGGCCGCCTGGTGGAGTACGGCCCCACCGACACCATCTTCACCAAGCCCAGCCACCGACTGACGGAAGATTACATCACCGGCCGTGCCGGGTGAGGGAAGCCCCACCCGCAAGGAGGAAAGGCCCTGCACCGCTTCTTCGTCCTGGCCGCCGACGGCGCGGACCCCCGCCTGCTCTGCCAGTTCCTAGAGGATGGAACCTGCCCCCACCTCGGGCGTTTGGCGGCCCACGGCTTCGTCAGCCCCCTGGAGACGGCACTGCCCCCCCTCTCCCCAGTGGCCTGGGCCACCTTCCTCACCGGGTGCAACCCCGCCCGACACGGGATCGTGGACTTCTTCTTCCGGGAGCCAGGCCAGTACCGCCTCGCGTTCGGCCTCTACGCCGTCACCAGCACGGACCCACCCCGCTACCAGAGCCGGCTCCTCGTGCCCGGCCTGCCGGCCCTCCTGCGGGAGGCAGGCCTCCGGGGTTACTTCCTGTGGCTCCCCGGGACGTTCCCCCCGGAGCCGTCGCTGGGGGGCACGCTGGCAGGCTTGGGCGTCCCCGACGTGCTGGGGAGCCTGGGCCTTTCGGCCCTCTTCACCGCCGACCCCCGAGGTGGACGCGCCGCAGAGGTCCGGGACCGCCGGCAGGTCATCCCCCTGACACCTCGGGAGGAAGGCTCCTTCCAGGCCCTCCTCCTGGGCCCCGACAGGCCAGGCCCTTCCCTCTGGACCAAGGTGGAGGGGGACTTGCTCCGCCTCTGCGTCGGCGGGCAGCCCGAAGAGGGCGCGCCGGGTGGGGCGGAGGCGGTCCTCTCCCTTGGGGAATGGACCCCCTGGCTGCGCTTCCCCTTGGTCCGGGGGCGCCGGGCCGAGGAGGGGATGGCCCGCTTCCGCTGGCTGGACCGTGCCCCCCTGACCCTCTACCGCACCCCTGTCCAGTATCCGCCGGATGCGGCCCCCTTCCCCCTGAGCGCGCCAGAGGGGTTCGCTGCTCAGGTCGCCGCCTGGATCGGCCCCTACGCCACCCTGGGGCAGGCCTGCGACCAGAACGGCCTCCAGACCAGCCTGCTGGACGACGAGACCTTCCTCCAGGATGCCTGGACCACCTGGGAGCAGCGGGCCCAGGCCCTGGTCCACCTCGCGGCGCAGCCCGACTGGAGCCTGGCCGTGGGGCACCTCTTCACGCTGGATGTCCTGCAGCACCTGTTCTGGGCGGGCGAGGCCGAGCCGGGGGAGGCTGTCCGCGCCGCCTACGCCTGGATGGACACGGTGGTGGCCCGCCTCCAGAAGGCCCTGGACCCCGAGGTGACCTTCCTCGTGGTGAGCGACCACGGCGTGTGCCCCCTGAAGCGCCGCGTTGCGCTCAACTGGTGGCTGCACGAACGGGGATACCTGCAGGTGCAGGAAGGCCCCCGCGGCCCGGCCATAGACTGGGCGCGCACCGCGGCCGCCAGCCTCGGCCACGGGGGCATCTTCCTCAACGTGGAAGGGCGCGAGCCCCTGGGGACGGTGCCTCCAGCGCGCTACGAGGCGCTGCGGCGTGAGGTCCAGGAGGCCCTCCTCGCCTGGCGTGACCCGGAGACGGACCAGAGGGTGGTGGCGGGGGCCTGGCCTCGGGAGGCGGTCTACCGGGGCGACGCGCTGGAGCGGATCCCGGACCTGGTGGTGGCCCTGGAGCCAGGCTACGGCCTGGACCGCCGGGACATGCTGGGCGAGGTCGCGCCCAGCCGTCCTCCCATCGTCCCGCGCCAGGGCCGCTGGGTGGCCGGCCACGAAGGCCCCTACCGGCCCCAGGACGTGCCGGGCGTCCTGCTGGCGGCCGGGCCGGCGGTCCGGGCGGAAGGGCCAGGGGCCAAACCCCGCCTCATGGACCTGGCCCCCACCCTCCTTTCGGCGTTGGGTGTGCCCATCCCAGCCCACATGGAAGGGCGCGTCCTCTCCCGAGCCTTCGCCCCGGCGCAGTAGGCGTGGAGTCCCCCGCCAGGCCTAGCACCAATGCAATCTGAGTAGGGGCGCATGGCCGTGCGCCCCTACTACCACGGGGCCAATGGTCCTGCAGGTCTGAAAGGGATTCCCGAACGCGAAATCCCGTCGGGGCACGGCATGCCGTGCCCCGACCATCGTGACCTGCACTCCGAAAACGGAACGTCCATTGTGGTCCAGCACTAGGAAGGTGCGCCCGGCGGAGCCACCACCTCGGCATCGGGGATGCCCTCGCGCAGGAGCCCCATCAGTTGCCTGGCGTTGCGCACGGCGTAGTCCCGGGCGTTGTTGTTGAAGAGGAGGTGGACCTCCCGCGCGCCCTGGGCCAGGTGGGCCACCTTGGGGACCCATTCCCGCAGTTCGTCCTCGGTGTAGAGGTAGTCAAAGCGCTCGGCGGTGGTCTGGACCCGCGCGTACCACATCTGGGCGTTCCGCCCGTGGAAGCGGACGAGGACGAGGTCGGGGTTGGTGACCTCCAGCACCGTGGGGATGCTGCCCGTGCCGACCTGGGGCTCGTCCACCACCGTCAGGCTGACGCCCATCTCCCGCATGGCCTCCAGGAGGCTGGGGACGTGGTCTCCCTCCAGCCAGGAGCGGTGGCGGAACTCCACCCCGATGCGGTCGTCGGGGAAGGCCTCCCGCACGCGGCGCAGGTAGTCCAGGTTCTCCGGCCGGCGCACGAACCAGGGCGGGAACTGGAAGTGCACCGCCCCCAGTTTCCCGGCCTCCCGCAGGGGCTGGAGGCTGGCGCGGAAGGCCGCGGTCGTCTCTTCGTCTGGAGGGTTCTCGCGGTCGTGCCAGGTGAGTTGGCGGTAGGGCTTCACGTCAAAGAGGAAGCCTGGCGGCGTGCGGCGGGCCCAGGCGGCGAAGGTCCGGGCTGGCATCATGCGGTAGAAGGTGGAGTTGACCTCCACCAGGGGGAAGTGCTGGGCGTAGTAGGCGATCTGCTGGTTGGCCGGCAGCCCTTCGGGGTAGAAATTCTGGTGGTCGGCCCAGCTGCACGTGCCCACGTAGATCCGGGCCATGGCCTCCCTCCCACAGAGGGGATTCCAGGGGGCGACCCTAGGGGTGCAGACCCGATGGCCAAAGTAGGGCGGGTGGGACTTGAACCCACACGGAGTTGCCTCCAGCGGATTTTAAGTCCGCAGCGTCTGCCGTTCCGCCACCGCCCCTCACCAAAGGATTGTACCGCCACCGCCCGCGACGGTCAAATCAGCCCGCGGCCGGCAGGACTCGCCCGATCTCCTCCGCCCACTCCGGCATGACCACCGTCGCAGCCCGGATGAGCCCCCAGCACCCCGCCATCATCATGTCGCCGTAGGGAGCGGCAAAGTAGGGCGCGAGGACCGACCCCTTGAGGATTTCCCGCCGCGGCCCCGTCGCCACCAGGAACTCCACCGGCGCGCTCCGGTGGGGGCGGATCCAGGCCCCGTGCCCGTGGTCGGCGAAGAGGGCTTCGTTGGAGAGGGTCCCTGCCGCCAGCCCCTTGAGGAGGGCCTCCAGGCGGAAGAGGGAGAGGAGGTCGGTGTGGTGCTCAAAGAACCCCTGGATCTCCCCCTCCCGCAGGTCAAAGGCCAGGGTGTGGAAGTTCCCCACGTTCACCGCCACCACGTGGGGCTGCCGCCGGACCTCCGGCTCCTCCAGCGCGCCGAGGACGGCCGCCGGCGCCGTGTCCATGACCATCAGGGGGAGGTCCGAGGGGGCCTCCTGGACCACGGCGCGCATGCGGGTCAGGAAGGGCGGGATGTCCTCGGCGCGGTAGGCCAGGGCGGTCAGGCCGCCGCGGACGATGCGTTCCTCCAGGTACTGGAAGCGGAAGCGGCGGTCGCTCTCCCCTGGAGGGGCCTGCCCGTGGTCAAAGACGGCCACGGCCAGGCCATCCAGGTCCATGGGCGCGCCCAGGGCCTTCAGCGCTGAGCGGATGCTGGGGAGGTCCAGGTCCCGCGTCTGGAGCCGCCGGGCGTGGTGCAGGGTGCGGGCCTCGTCCTCCGAAACGATGAGCACCCCCATGGCCTGCACCTCTTCCAGTTCGTCGTCAAAGGTGCGGGCGGCCTCCGGCGTGGCGTAGACCGGCAGGCCCGCCGCCAGGTGTCGCTCCACGGCGGCACGGGAGGGGCCGCCGCCCATGGTCACGCCCGTGAGGAGGATGGGCTCGCGCCGCTGGGTAGCCTTCTGGATCTCCCGCGCCAGAAGCACGGTGGGCGCGGGCATGACCATCCGCAGGCAGTTCTCCGGCGTCCGCTCCGTGTCAAAGAGGAGGATGTCTTGGGTGCCGCCTCCGATGTCCACGGCCAGGATGCGCATGGGCCAATCCCTCCCTCACGTGCAGCGCAGGGCACGGAGACGCCGCAGGACCTCGGGGATGTGCGGAAGGAGGTCCCCGGCCAGCATGCCTGCATCGCCGGTGGCCTGGCGGGCCCGTTCGCCGGCCAAGCCGTGCACGTACGCGCCGGCCACCGCGGCCTCCCGCGGGGCCAGCCCCTGCGCCAGGAACCCCGTGACGAGGCCCGCCAGGACGTCCCCCGAGCCGGCCGTGGCCAGGGCCGGGTTGGCGAAGGGGTTGACCGTCAAGCGGCCGTCCGGCGAGGCGGTGACGGTGAAGGCCCCCTTGAGCACCACCACCTGGTTCCACTCCCTGGCAGCCTCGGCAGCAACTTCCCAGCGGGCCGCCTGGACCTCGGCCGGGGTGGTCCCCAGGAGGCGGGCCATCTCCCCGGCATGGGGCGTCAGCACGGCCTGGACCCCCGCGAGCCACTGCGGCCAGCCCTCGCTCTGAGCCAGGGCGTTGAGGGCGTCGGCATCCAGGACCAGGGGAGGCCAGGGCGGGCCGGCCTTGGGTTCGCCGGAGGGCGGTGCCCCAGCCACATCCTTCAGGAAGCCGATGGGGGGCGGGGGATGGTGGGCCACCTCCCGCTGCAGGAACTCCTGCACGAAGCGCACCGCTTCCTTTTCCTGGGTCAGGCCCGGGCCCAGGAGGAGGGCGCGGTATCCCTCCAGATGCTCCTCCAGGACGGGGATGGCGTCCCGGTGGATGACGCCCAGGTCGTGGGGCAGGGCGAGCCAGGTGGCCTCGGCCAGGCGGCTGGCCAGGATGGGATGCAGGGGGCGGGGCAAGGCCACCGTCACCAGGCCGGCGCCGGAGCGGGCCGCAGCCGCCGCAGCCAGGTAGGCCGCGCCGGTGTAGTTCACCGAGCCGGCCACGATCAGCACCTTGCCGAAGGTCCCCTTGTGGGCGTCGGGGGGGCGCTCCGGCAGGAGCGCGGCCACGGCCTCCCCCGTGGCCACTTCCACGGGGATCTCCGCGGCGAAGGCCGGGTTGATGCCGATGTCGGCCACGGCCAGCGTGCCCACCGCCGCTGCGCCCGGGAACAGGAAGTGGCCGGCCTTGGGGTAGGCGAAGGTCACCGTCACGTCGGCCCGGATAGCCGCCGGGTCCAGCGCGCCGGTGTCGCAGTTCAGGCCGCTGGGGCAGTCCACAGCCACGACCAGGGGCCGGCGGACAGGGGCAGAGGCCGGCGGGGCTGCAGGCCAGACCACCTCCGCCACCTCGCTAGAGGGGGCAGCCTCCTCTCCAGGCCGGAAGCGGCGGCGCGCCAGGTCCAGGACCTCCTTCATCACGCCCTCAATGGGGCGGCTGACCCCGGTGCCCAGGAGCGCATCCACCAGGACCTCGGCCTCGTCCAGCCAGGCTTGGAGGACGGCCAGGGCCTCGTCGGCTTCGGCGTGGGCCACGTCCACCCCGACGTCCTGGAGGCGGGCGTAGTTGGCGTCGCCTTCCGGGCTGCGGCGGACGCAGTAGACCCGCACCGGATACCCCCACTGGGCCAGGTACCGGGCTGCTACCAGGCCATCGCCGCCGTTGTTGCCGGGGCCCGCCAGGACCAGGACGTGCTGCCCCTCAGCGGGGGGGCGGTCCCGGTGGACGACGGCGGCCACAGCACGGCCCGCCAGTTCCATCATGTCGGCGTAGGTGTGGCCGGACTCGTGGGCGCGCCGCTCCAGGTCCCGCATGGCCTGCGTGGTGACGATCTTCAGTGGGTAGCGCACCGTCTCCCTCCGAGAAGGTTCCTCAGATCCGGGGACCACCCGGGCCGCGTGGCAACGCAAGTATAGCACGGACCGAGGGAAGCCCGCAATCGGGGAAGCGCCAGAGCAGGGAAGTCCCCCACAAGCGGCCCCGAAGGGCGCTATCCCAGCACCCACTCCCGCTCGGCATAAGGGAGGGCCGCCCCCGAAACCTGGGCCAGCCTGGCAGCATAGGCGCGCGTGAGGTCTCGCATCCGCTCCTCGCCCCCGAAGACCGCCCCCAACTGGGAGCCGTAACAGGCCATGGCCGCAAGGCGCGCCCGGAGGACCTCCTCATCGTAGGCAATGATGATGGGGCGCAGGGGTGGGAGATCCGCCAGGGCCGCCTCCAGGTCTCCCGCTTCCTCACTGTAGGGGAAGTCCTCGTAGAAGCGCAGGGCGTGCCCGGCCTCCCCCAAGAGGAGGGCCGCGGCGCGCACCAACTGGTGGTCCACGTGGCTGCCGGCACCCAGAGGCGCGTGCACCACGGTCTCCCCGGGCGCGCCGCACAGCGGGGCGCACTCCTGCGCCAGCGCCCGGGGCAACGCCGCCTCCTCTGGGGCGATGCGCCCGAAGATGGCCGGGTGGTCCGGGTAGAGCCAGGCCCCGGAGACGCTCGCCCGGCGGTAGATGGCATCCTGGTGGGAGAGGTGCGTGCCCGAGGCCCCGAGAAGGCGCAGGGCTCGCCAGTCTTCCTCCCGGCGCAGGGCGAAGGGGTTGTCGCCCGCGTCCCAGAGGGCGTGGAGGAGGACCGCGAAGTCGGAGAGGGGCGGTTCGGGCCCCGGGGCATTCCCGGTGAAGGCGGTCACCACGTGCACGGAGGCCCCCTGCCCCCTCAGGAGCACCATCTGGCCGCCGCAGGAGAAGACGGCATCGTCCAGGTGGGGCGAAAGGAAAAGGTGCTGCGGACGGGAGGAAAGGTGGTCACGCATGGACCTCGGCTCCTCTTGGCGTTCTCGGACTCCCGCGGTACAATGCCGGGGGATTGTAGCACGGCTCCACGAGCGAGACAAGGAGGTGTGCAGTGCGGCCGTCCCTGGCATGGGCCCTGATCCTCCTGCTCCTCCCCGCCGGTTGCGCAGGGAGGCCCGACGACCGCGCCGCCATCCTGGACCTCCTGCGGCAGGAAGCCCAGGGGGTGGTGGCGCAGGACCTGGGTGCGCTCATGGTCCTCTGGGCGGAGGACGCCGTGGTCACCGACGCTGCCCACACCCCCGACGACCCCTCCGACGACCTGGTCTGGCGAGGCCGCGACGCCATCCGCGACCGCTACGTGCACCTGGTCTTCCCCGGCGGGGCGAAGGAGGCCGGGCCGCTGGACGTGCGGATAGAGGTGCGCGGCGACCGGGCAACCGCCTGGTCCACGACCCACATCGGAGAGGAAATAGCCCCTGGCGGTGACCGCTGGACCTTCGTGCGGCGGGGCGGCCGCTGGCTCCTGGAGAGCCTCACCTACAACCTGGAGCCTCCCCCCTGACCCCCTCCTATCCTCCAGTGCCGCGGCAAGCGGCAAGGTCCGTAGGGGCAATTCATGAATTGCCCCTACAGACCTCACCTACCCCGCAACCCCCTCCCTCTCCATCGCTGATGGAGAGGGAGGGGGAAGCCGAAGGCCAGGGGTGGGTGAGGTGCGAGGGGCAAGGCGTGCCTTGCTCCTCCAGGTCATCCCCCTGCACGGCCGCGTCGGCGCAGGCCGACGCCGGGTTTTTGAGCCCCGATTTGAATCGGCGGCTTGGCAACGCCGTCAACGAATGGAGGAACGAATAAACGAATCGCTTGCGCCTGCTCCAGGCCCATTCGTTTATTCGTTGGCCCATTCGTTGATGGCTCCCCTCCAAGAGGGGCGAGGCGTGCCCCGCCCTGGACCTCAATACGTGGTCAGGCTGCCCAGGGCCATCAGGGCTAGGGAGATGGCTTGCCCAGCCTGCCGCAGGTGTTCTTCGCTCAGGTGGTCGGGAGTATCCTCAGGCAAGCGGGATAGAGCCTCCCGTCCCTCCCACTCCAGGACGATGGTGGGGGCCTCCTGGCCAGTCCTGCGCCAGCGGTAGGTGGTGTCGCCGCTGGCAAACGTCTTGCTCAGGTCCACCGGTTCATCCACACGATGGGTCCGCACCCCCACCCGGCGCGCGGCCTGCTCCAGGAGGCTCGCCAGGCGCATGCTCCCTCCCGTGGAGATGAGCAGCCGGTCGCCCGCAGGGCTGGCCACGCCGCGGATGTGGATGATAGCCTTGAGGGTGTAGGTGTCTTTAAAGCCCCTTCGCGACTCCAGGAAGCGTGCTGGGTCCAGAGGCTGGTCCGGGGCCTGGCCATACTCCGTCCCTTCGCCAATGTAGTTCACGAAGAGGAAGGTCCGCTTGGGCTGGTAGCCACTTGCGCGCCACGAACGGGCGACCTCCAGCATCAGGGCCACGGCGCTTGCGGGGTCGTTGGCCCCGAGGTAGAGGGTGCCGTTAGCATCGCGGCCGAAGCCGTCGTAGGGCGCGAGGACCATGATCATCTCCTGGTCCAATTTGGTCTCTCCTCGGGCCGCTTCACCCGGGAGGTGGGCCACGATGTCCCGCGCCGGCGCCTTCAGTTCGGTAGTTCCAACCACCCGCAGGTGTGCCGTGACCGGCGTCTCCAGGCGGGCCACCTCCTCCGCAGCCAGGGATGCAGCCTCCTGACGCAGGTCGGCCACAGTGTGGCCCGTGGGGGCTAGAATGCGGTTCGCCGTGGCCTCCGAAATCCACAGGGTAGGGGCCTCGGTGCTCAGGGCGCGTCTGCTCCCCCAGGCCTCCATATAGGGGTCTCGCCCCGAGAGCGTCAGCCCTTTGCGCAGGAGCCCTGCGTCCTCTGCCACCACCAGGAGCCCCGCCCGAGGGACCGCCGCCATGAGGGCCGCCTCCCGGTCGGAAAGGACCATCACCACCTGACCTGCGAAGTCCAACCTGTCCAAGGTCCGCGAGGTGGTAAAACTCTGTTGCCGGACCTCGCCCAGCCCGACCCAGACCACCGGCCCCTTCCCCTCGCCCGTTCCTCGGTCTGGGCCGGCGTAGGCTGCGCAGTCTGTTCGGTAGGTCAGTGGGGGGCCCCCATCACCCAGGTCCAAGATCGGGACCTCATCCAGCCGCAGGAAGGTGTAGTGT
>Ga0123519_10006931_pt1 | contig 17669 bp, 15 predicted proteins | sample YelNatPaOPRAMG02_FD_87396 | JGI IMG/M metagenome (GOLD analysis project Ga0123519, IMG submission 87396) | Hot spring microbial communities from Yellowstone National Park - Yellowstone National Park OP-RAMG-02 (version 2) | ecosystem: Environmental > Aquatic > Thermal springs > Hot (42-90C) ... | reverse complement strand
TTTGCAAGTTCTTTCTGCTTTTTCATTTGTGGCCGGATCATGAAAAAATAGAAAACCACGAAAACAAGGATAAGCGGCATTAATGTAACAAGCGCATTACCTGAACCTGCAGCACCTGAAGATTGTGCCATTGCTAAAAAATAAAGATAATTATTCATGTCTCTGATTATTAATTGTTTTTATCTGTTATTACTTCTGCTTTAATCTGTAAAAGAATATAGGGATTTGAAGCATTGGAACGTACCGTTACAGTTTTTTTCTGAATTCCGTTATATCCTGTCGAATCAAATATAACCTCAATTGTACCTGACTCTCCGGGAAGAACAGGCTTTGTACTGTACCTCGACACGGTACATCCGCAGCTTGTAGTAACTGAATTAAGTATAAGAGGTCCTTTGCCTGTGTTCCTGAATTTGAAAATTGCTGCAACCTTTTCACCGGCAACAATCTTCCCAAAGTCGTGTTCATATTCTTCAAATTCTATTACAGCCGTATCGGAAGAATGAGCTGTAATATTAACGGCTGATGTTTTACCTCTGCACGACATCAGCACTGAAAATACAATTATTGCAACAAAAATATTCCCTATCTTTCTCATATAACTCTTAAAAATAATTTTATTCTGTTTCACCAAGCAGCCCGCGCCCGCTTTTGTGGAAAAGTCCTTTTTCCCTCATCTCCTTAACAATCTTGTCCAGAATTCCGTTAACAAAGTTACTGCTTTTTGACGTACAGTACTGCTTTGCTATCTCAATATATTCATTTAATGTTACTTTAACCGGTATCTCTTCAAATTCAATAATTTCAGTAATAGCCAGTTGCATAACCAGTCTATCCATCAGAGCAATACGTTCAACTTCCCAGTTTGTGGTATTTCTGTCGATGAGTTCGATGTTTTGTCCGGTTCTGAGTATGGCTTTGCGGAAGAGATGTTTAACAAAATGTTCATCTTCTTCATTTTTAAAAAGCGGCATCAGAGGAACTTCAGCTCCGGAATTCACTTTGAATTTCTTCAGAGTCTTTTCAACCATAATTGAAATATAATCAATATCGTCGTTCCAGTAAATACTCTGTTCTTCAAATGTATTAAGAAGTTCCTCCGATGAAGTAAAAAACTCAGTAACCAGTTTTATAATGAACTTTTTATCTTCTGAATATCCTGCCTTTTCATTTGTCATATATTTAATGTATGTATCCCATTTTACCATCTGGTTATATAGAATTTTAGGCAGGTCAGGATTTATATTCCAGGAAATTTTTTTCGATTCCTGGTATTTTTTCAAGGCATTGTTACTGCGCAGCTGGGCTATTAGCCTGTTATCAACAAAACGTCTGTTAGGGTTAAGGTCCTCAAAGGTGGGAATTTTCTTACGGAGACCGAAATTTATTTTTTCAAGGGCAACATCGGCAAGTTCCAGAATAAGGAGAAGCAAATAGAAATAGAGTTCATACGATTTATTAATACTGAACATCAGTTCATTTTCCGCTCTGGCCAGATCCCCGTCGTCTCTCAGGTTATAGGCGTAAAGGCAAATAAGTGCTTTAATGCGAAGAAGTCGTCTGCTTAACATTTATTTTGTAAAGAACATAAAAAACGGCACAAAAGTATATAATTTAATTCAGCTATTAAAATAATTCCGGCAGGTATAATGAAAATCTGCTCCCTGAAAATATTACGGCTTTGATATAATTTTTACATATTTATGTTTGTTTTATAATCACTTTCAAAAAGATATCAATAAAATTTTAAAATTTAATTCTGCCAGATTAAGTAACTTATTTTGATTTGACAAAATATTTTTTACTTTTGACAGGGTTTAATTAAAAATCATTCAATCATGGAAGAAGGAACCGGGAAAATAAATGAGAATGAAGGAAAAGCCAGAAAAGAAGAAATTTATACCAAAATTGTAAGAGCGGGCAAAAGAACTTATTTCTTCGATGTAAAGGCAACACGCAAGGATGATTATTATCTTACCATCACAGAGAGCAAAAAACGGACGGGCAAGGAAGGCAAGACGTTTTATGAAAAGCACAAAATCTTTCTCTACAAAGAAGATTTTGAAAAGTTTGCTGAAGGCTTAAAGGATGTGGTGAACTTTATCAATAATGGTAAAGTTCATAAGAATGAGGGAGTGAGCTCAGTAAACAGCAATGAAGAAGGAACTGGCACTGAAGAGCTTTCAACCGGCAAATTCACCAGTGTCAGTTTTGAAGATCTGGGCTAAGCCCGTGCAACAGGGAATTTTTGCACATAAGACAAAAATTTTTCTTAAATAAAAATGCAGCTTATTTAATGGCTGATTATTTTTTATTGATTGCAGGAATTATCCTGATGATTTTCGGTCTTATCGGATGTCTGGTGCCGGTTTTACCGGGTCCGCCACTCAGCTATGCCGGAATTCTTCTTCTTCATTTTACAAGATTCGCAAATTTCAGTAAAGGGACACTAATTGTTCTTGCAGCAGTGACAGTTATCGTTACGGTTCTGGATTATATTGTACCCATCTGGGGAACAAGAAAATTCGGAGGTTCAAAATATGGAACACGGGGTGCTACGGTCGGATTGATTATTGGTTTTTTTCTGGGCCCTGCCGGAATAATATTAGGACCACTCATTGGAGCCATTGTCGGTGAACTTATCTTCAGAGATGATTTAAAATATGCATTAAAAGCAGGTTTAGGAAGTCTGATTGGTTTTCTTACCGGTATAGGGCTTAAACTGGCTGCCTCATTTGTTATGACATTCTACTTTATTAAGGAACTAATAATAAAATGACACAAAATCTACTTTAAAACAGTAATTGTCAGTCAATTAAATTTTCAGTTTAAATAAAATAAGAATCAGGGCCTGCTTGTTATTCTCCTGTTTTGCTAAATTCTGTCACCTATTGTTGCGACCATCACTGCCTTTATAGTGTGGAGGCGGTTCTCGGCCTGGTCGAAAACAACAGAATGTTCTGATTCGAATACATCTTCGGTGACTTCTATACCATCCAGTCCATATTTGCGGAAAATTTCTTCCCCTATAGTTGTTTCCCGGTTATGAAAAGCCGGAAGGCAATGCAGAAATTTCACTGAAGGATTTCCTGTCTTTTTAACGACCTCCATGTTTACCTGGTACGGGCGAAGAAGCTTTATGCGCTCTTCCCATGCCGATTCAGGTTCTCCCATCGACACCCATACATCAGTGTAGAGGAAATCTACTCCCCTTACTGCTTCATCAACGTTTTCCGTAATAGTAATTTTTGCTCCTGTCTCTTTTGCAATATCCCTGCATTGTTTTACCAGCCACATTCCGGGCTGAAATTTCTCATGTGCTGCAATTCTGAAATCCATACCCATCTTTGAAGCACCTACCATAAGTGAATTTCCCATGTTGAAGCGCGCATCACCAAGATAACAGAAACTGATTCTGTTAAGCTTTTTACCGGAATGTTCAATCATTGTCATAAAATCTGCAAGTATCTGGGTGGGATGAAATTCATTCGTCAGGCCATTCCATACCGGAACACCTGCATACTTTGCAAGTTCCTCAACAATATCCTGACCAAAACCTCTGTATTCTATACCGTCGTACATTCTGCCAAGTACTCTGGCGGTATCTTTCATGGATTCCTTATATTTCATCTGGCTGCCCGTGGGCCCGATGTAAGTGACATGTGCTCCCTGATCAAAAGCCGCCACCTCAAAGGCACAGCGTGTCCGCGTCGAAGATTTTTCAAAAATAAGAGCAATATTTCTGCCTCTAAGTCTCTGAACTTCACAGCCTTCTTTCTTCTCTTCTTCAGCTGAACTGCCAGCTCAATAAGATAGTTTATCTCTTCGGGAGTAAAATCAAGAAGCTTCAGAAAATGCCGACCTTTAAGATTTATTTCCATACTGTTATCCATTTTTTAAAACTGTAAGATTTTTTGAGATTTTGATAAACTAAAGCTTTCAACAATGACCCTGCAAAGATAAAAGGATATTATAATCATGTAAAATATGTTTTATTTATTTCAGTGCATTGTGTTTTTCTGAACATTTTAAAATCCAAAAAATTCGCTGAACTGAAAAGTTTAAAAAATTTTACTACATTTGAAAATCATTAATACCATGCGAGTAAGTGAAATCGTTTAATTTTCTGACAATTGCAGGGCTCATTGTATTTATCCTGTACTCCTGCCGCGAAAAAAGCTATAAAAATATCAGTGAGGGAGAGATTCATTACTCGATTGAATATCTGACAAATACCGGTTCAGTTTCTAATGAGTTCAAGCCTAAAACTCTTGTGGTTACTTTCAAAAATGATAAGATTCTCTTTGAGATTCTTTCTCCGATAGGCAATCAGGGAATAATTAACATTGTGAATCCTGAAAAAGGAATATTTGATACATACGTTAACATGCTGGGTACAAAATTTTACTATTCAGCTGCACCTGATGAAATCTATCCGGGCTTTAGCTGGATGGATAACGTAATAATAAGAAAAACCCAAAAAACTACTGTTATCTGCGGATATGAGTGCAACCACGCTGAAGCTGTTTTTCCTTCCATGCCCGGCAGGGTGTATGACATCTGGTATACTGATGAGATAAAAGTAAAAAATTCAAATGCTTCCACTCCGTTCAGGCAGATTGACGGTGTTCTAATGAGTTTTTATTATATTCTGGGCGGTTCAGAAATGAAATTTGAAGCTGAAGCAGTATATAAAAAGACTGTTTCTGATAAAATTTTCGAAAGGAGGCCAAAATACAAACTGATTTCGAAGAAAGACATGGATAAAATTATTTCCGATATTGTTAATCTTTAGTACTTTCTTTACAGGGAAAAATCATTATAAAATAATTACCTTTGGACTCTGAAAACCGGCAGACCGGTGTTGTTTCATCAGTGAAGGTAATGAAACCATCGAAAGAAGAAAAGGAAAAGAGTAACAGCGGAGAATCCGCTAAAAAAAACGATTCCGGAAACACTAAAATAAAAAAAACAGGTAGTGGAGAAAAATTCCGGTTTCTGTCTGGAATCATACTTACAGGCGCAGCAGCCTACATGCTTATTGCTTTTATTGCATTCCTTTTCTGGTGGAAAACAGATCTGAGCCTTGCATCCGATCAGGTAGTATCGGGCCCTGAACTTCAGGTTAAAAACTGGTCGGGCAAACTTGGTGTATGGCTCTCTGAATTTTTTGTAACTAACGGCTTTGGTCTGGGAGCTTTTTTCATACCACTAATAATAGCTGCGGCCGGGCTAAAACTGTTAAATTTCCCTCGCTTAAGATTCTGGAAACTATTACTGAAGTTCACTTTTTCAACTATCTTATGTTCATTGCTTGCCGCATATATTTTTGGCATGGCCGGAGGCTTTCTCGGCAGCGGACCCGGAGGAGCACCGGGTTATCTTATTGTCAGATGGATTAACTCATTCACCGGCAAACCGGGAACAGGAATCCTGCTGTTGGTGCTAACAATTCTATTTTTTGTATTTATCCTGAATATCCATCCTGAAACATTCAGGAAAATTCTTCTGTACGTTTATATTAAGTTCAGAAAAAAAGAGCCGCCTGTAGCAGAAGAAAAACCGGATACCGTTAATGAGACAGAAACAGAAAATGAGGATGCCGGAAATGTTATTGTAAAACCTGTATTTCCTCTGAATGATGATGACCAGTATGAAGAAGAAATTGTTCCGGATGAATATGAAGGCGGCATAATACGAGATCTCGGAGATTCTGAAACGTTACTGGTAGTACCTGGCAGCAAAGACGTACCGCTGAAAGTAACCATAGCCAGAGAAGGGGAACAGCTGAGTGAAGAAGAAGTTGAAAAGTTAATGGAAAATTATGACCCCCGGCTCGATTTGCCGCGATACAAATTTCCGCCGGTCACCCTGCTTAAAGATTACAAAAGCCAGAGTACTACAGATAACAGGGAGATTATTGAAAATAAAGACAACATCGTAAAAACACTTGCAGATCACAAGATCCCCATAAAACACATCACCGCAACAGTGGGCCCAACAGTAACTCTTTATGAAGTCGTACCCGAACGCGGTGTGAGGCTGGCAAGAATAAAGTCGCTTGAAAACGACATCGCCCTGAACCTTTCAGCTCTCGGAATCAGAATTATAGCACCCATCCCAGGAAGAGGCACAGTGGGTATAGAAGTGCCTAACAAAAATCCTGAAATTGTTACAATGAGGTCGCTTATTACCTCAAGAGCTTTTCAGGAATCAAAATTCGAACTTCCGCTCGCACTGGGACGTACAATTACAAACGAGCCTTACATAGCAGATCTGACAAAAATGCCGCATCTTCTTGTAGCCGGAGCAACCGGACAGGGTAAATCGGTAGGTATCAACGCTATAATTACATCACTTCTGTATAAAAAACATCCTGCGGAAGTAAAATTCGTGCTTATTGACCCTAAAAGGGTTGAATTGCCTTTATACGCAAAGATTGAACGGCATTTCCTTGCAAAACTGCCCGGTGAAGAGGATGCAATTATAACCGATACACAAAAGGTTATAAATACCCTTAACTCACTGTGCATAGAGATGGATAACCGCCTTGAGCTGCTCAAGCTCGCACAGGCAAGAAATATAAAAGAATACAACGAAAAGTTCATCTCGAGGAGGTTGAATCCCGAAAACGGGCACCGTTATATGCCCTATATAGTGCTCATTATTGATGAGTTTGCAGATCTGATTATGACTGCCGGCAGGGAAATTGAAGGTCCTATCGGCAGACTTGCCCAGCTTGCAAGGGCAATAGGGATTCATCTTATTATCAGCACACAACGGCCATCAACAAATATCATCACCGGATTCATTAAGGCAAACTTCCCGACAAGAATAGCATTCAGGGTCTTTTCGTCGGTTGATTCCCGTACTATCCTCGATGCCACAGGAGCCGAACACCTCATTGGCCGGGGCGACATGCTAATATCGGCAGGTGCAGAACTTGAAAGGCTGCAATGTGCATTCATCGACACACCTGAAATCGAAGCCCTTACTGAATTCATTGGCTCCCAGCAAGGATACAGCGACGCAATGCACCTTCCTGAATATGTTGCCGACACAGAAGCCGGAGAACAGGAGATCGACCTCAAAAAAAGAGACCCCATGTTTGAAGATGCAGCACGTCTTGTTGTTCAGACACAACAAGGTTCAACATCCCTTATACAGAGGAAACTTTCAATTGGTTATGCCCGTGCGGGAAGAATTATTGACCAGCTCGAAGCAGCAGGAATAGTCGGACCATTCGAAGGAAGCAAAGCCAGAGAAGTTCTTGTAAGCGATATGATGACTCTGGAACAGATTTTGAAGAGACTTGAATAAAAAATCGGGATGAAACAGTTACTCACATTAATACTGACATCATTAACCTGCATTGCACTATCAGGGCAGACCGACCCTGAAGCGGTAAAAATACTTGACCGGTTCTCATCAAAAGCGCTTTCAGCCCCTTCGGTATCAATGAAATTTAATGTAATAAACATAAATGCCACCGAAGGTACAAGGGACACACTCGAGGGTAGTCTGATTATGTCAAAAGACCAGTACCGGCTGGAACTGCCGGACAATATAATATGGTTTAACGGCTCGGCAACGTGGAATTACCTTGTTGCCGAAAAGGAAGTCACAATTACCCGCCCCGACCGCAAGGATGATTCATTTATGAACCGTCCCTCATCCCTGTTCACCCTTTATAAAAAAGGATATAAAATCCGTCTTATTGAAGATAATGTAAACTCTTATATTATAGACCTTTACCCTGAAGACTTAAACAGCGATCTGGTCAGAATCAGGTTAACAATCGGAAAATCATTGCTGGATCTTATTAATGCCGAGTATAAAAGAAAGGATGGGATTTCAGTAATTATTTCAGTCAAAGAATACAACCTTAAGACAATCCCCGATCCTTCTACTTTTACTTTCAATCCGAAGAACTACAAGGGTTTGGAAATAATTGACATGCGTTAAAAGTTACATTCAATATGAATAAGTTTGTTTGTGAAAATGTCTTTGTACCGCTCCGAGCAATGCCTTCACACAGGTCGGAGATGCTAAGTCAGGTTTTATTCGGTGAAAAATATTCAATAATAGATGAGCTACCAGGATGGATAAAGATTGAGCTTGAATTTGACGGCTACAGAGGCTGGATCGACCTGAGCCATGTGATTCATTCGGAAGACCACGGCACTGATAAAAAATATGTTTTGAACAGGAGTCTTTTATGTTACAGACCTGACGGTTCGAAGATGGTAATTGAAGCAGGTTCTGAAATTTATGAGCCGGATTTTAAAAGTAAAATCTTCAGGGCTGGTGAAAATATTTACCGGACTGACAGTGATTTTTCGGAAAAATATGTAACGGCTGAGTGTTCATTGACTGATACTGCATTAAAATTCGTCAACAGTCCCTATATATGGGGTGGGAGAATACCTTCAGGCATTGACTGTTCAGGGTTTACGCAGCTTGTTTATAAAATTCACGGAATAACGATTCCACGCGACAGCTGGAAGCAGGCGGAGGCAGGCCAGACGATAGAATTTTTGAAAGATTCCAAACCCGGCGATCTTGTCTTTTTCGATAATGATCTCGGAAAAATCTCACATGTTGGCATGATACTCTCTGAGGGGCTGGTAATACATGCATCAGGGAGGGTAAAAGTTGACACAATTGACCATCATGGTATATTCAGGCGAGATACAGGAAAGTATTCGCACCGGCTCAGGGTAATTAAAAGATTAACGGAATAGCCGATTAAACAGGAAAAGGCTGCACGAAAGTACAGCCTTTTCCTGTAATATGTCTGACTCACCAGATTAGTTATTTGGAGTCATCAGTTTGTTGAAGTTAAGTTCGCTTACAGGAACAGGCCAGATGTACGAAGGGCTGTTCGGTGCTATTGCCGAAACTGACCCCATTGCACCTCCGTCCTTTGCTGGAATTGTAAGGCTCAGCCTCATGATATCCTGATTTCGTATTCCCTCACCAAGGAATTCAATATTCCTCTCAAGAAGTATAGCATCGTAGAAATCGGCCGGAGTGGCAAAATCTGACAGTGCATAAGCGCCTCCCGGGAACGACCGGGTACGTACAGCATTCAACAGATCTACTGCTTCCTGTGTAACAGCATTGCCTGCTCTTACGAGTGCTTCAGCACGGTTAAGCAATACTTCAGCATATCTGATAACCGGAGCATAATTCGTAAGATTTGTAAAATCGGGGTATTTCCCGAGGAAATATCTGCCCTGGGCATCAGTTACAAGCATTGTCCTCCTTGCATCTGCTGCATTCATTTTTGAAAAAGTCGAACCTGCGGCAGTTACAAGGTAATATGATTCAGAGGAAGCCGGGTTGAAGTAGTGGGCCAATCCGTTCTGTGTTCCCGGAGTGTTAGTGGTTGTAAACGGCATCGAAAAGATTGATTCTTTCGATGTGTAAGGTGCTGCAAATATATTAGCATATGAAGGATTGAGTTCATGCGGTACTCCGGTAGTTGCCTTGAAGGGTGCCGTTGATGAAACTATTTTAGCCGACTCCGTGACTACACCCGACCAGTTATGCATATGCAGAAGAACCCTCGTCTTTAATGCAATAATGGTGTTTTTGTGGATCCTTGTGGTATTCAAAAGGTCGGTACTGTATTTATCAATTGCAAGAGGTTCTGCATCATTAAGGTCTTTCAGAATCTGAGCATAAACTTCAGCTACTGTGCTTGGTGCCAGGTCATTTTCACCCGATGATTTCTGAGCCTTCAGACGAAGCGGAACTCCCTGATTGTTTCCGTTACCCTGGTTATAGGGTTTTGAATACATCTGCAAAAGGTCAAAATAACAGATAGCCCTCAATGTATAAGCTTCGCTTCTGAACTGTTTGTATTCAGCTTCCGTTATTTTGTTTGTTAATTTGCCGTTTTCCCAGTTTTCGTTAAGCCCTTCCAGGAAAACATTTATTGCGTTTATTGCAGCATATATTGCCTCCCATAGGTTCTGAACCTCGTTCGTCGAACTTACAACAGTATGGTTCCATGTTGCGTAGTTTGTGACGAGGTTTGAGCTTTTGGGGATGAAGTTTTCACATCTGACATCATTATAGACAAAGAATCTGCCGCCCAGGAACTGGCCGCTTTTCATCATTGCATACATGCCATTTACCTGTGCAACAACCCTGTCCTTTGTGTCGAATACTGTCAGGTCAGAGAGTGATGTTTTCGGAACAGGATTCAGGTACTCAGTTGAGCATCCGAATGTCAACAGTATCAATACTATTGCTGCTGTAGCCTTTATTATGGTTTTCATATCTCCTCCTTATTTAAGATTAGAAATTAATTGTTGCACCGAATGACCATGTTCTTGATTGAGGTGCCGTGTTTCTGTCTACACCGGGTGCAAGGTTGGTATCACCATTGGTTGAAACCTCAGGATCAGAACCGGTATACCTGGTAAATACATAGGCATTGAATACCTGTGCATACAGCCTTATTCTCTCTATTGCCAGAGATTTTGGCAATTTTGTGAAGGAGTACCCGAGTGAGATATTTCTGACTTTCATATAATCTCCCCTTTCAACATTTTCCGATATCGGAAAAGCTGACCCGTTGGAAATGTTGTCATTCATTACAGGTTTAGGTATATTGGTAATGTCACCGGGTTGTTTCCAAGCTGTCTTATATACCTCAACCGAGTTGTTCCACCATCTCTGGTCTCTCAAACCTGCTTTTGTGCCATTATATACATAAAAACCAAGAGCATAAGTCAGGTTCAGAGCGAAATCAAAATTCCTGAAGGTAAGATTATTATCAAGACCTCCATAGAATTTAGGTATAGCACAGGCATATGGTTTGGCATCAGCAGCGGTTGTAATCGCTGATGCATTACCTGACCCATCTCTATAAAACCATCTGTTTGCAGCCGGCAGTTCATGAGCATACAAAACTTCTTTGCCCTGGCTGTTGACATATATCCTTCTTCCTGTCTCCGGATCGACACCTCTTGTTTCGACAACCAGAATCATTCCGATAGGTTTGCCTACAACAGTGATGTTTGTTGTTTCAAGTCCGCCCGTTGTTGCACGTATTTCCGTAACACCCGGAGCCAGAGCTGTAACTTCGTTCTTCAGGTAAGTGAAATTAAAGTTGGTTGTCCATGAAAAGTTCTTCTTAACGAAGTTATAGCTTGTGAGTGACAGTTCAACCCCGGTATTGTACATAGAGCCCATATTGGCAGGAATTGAGTTTCCGGGTATTCCTTTTGACGGAGCCTGAGGAACTGAAAGGATAAGGTTGTTGATATCGTTGTAGAACCAGCTTATCTCTGTCTGGATTTTGTCTTTCAGGAATCCGAAACTAAGACCCACATCATATTTGTCGCTCGATTCCCATTTAAGGTCGGCATTACCTGCCTGGGAGAATGTAAGTGTAGGCACAGCACCATAAACACCTGATGAATACAGGAACAGTGAGCTGTAGTTACCGATACCCGACATATTACCGACACGCCCATAACTTGCCTTGATACGGATATCGGAGAAAATATTGCTTATGGAGGAATTAGCTACAAACTCCTCATTTGAAACATTCCACATAAGAGAGGCTCCTCCGAAGGTACCGTATTTATTTCCTTTCGAAAGACCTGAAAAACCATCGCGACGCAAACTGGCTTCCAGGTAATATTTCTTGTTCCAGTTGGCATTGAAGCGGCCGAAGTATGAAATAAAGTAATTCTCCCACTGGCTGCCTCCACCCATACCTGCTGTAACCCATGAGCCCTGATAAGAAGTAAAGAAGGGATCTGACACATTTGTCTTTGAACCCGACCAGCTGTTACCCACAGTTCTCTGCTCCTCAGTACCTCCAAGTATTGAAAGGTTAAGCTTGTTAAGCAGTGTAATACTGTAATTTATGGTATTTGTCCAGGTCCACCTGTTTCTGCGGTCAAACAAATTACCAGCATACCCGTTCGAACCGTAACCATCTCCTGTAATCGGCGTCTGGAATGAGATTGATTCCACATTCATATTATCAAGGCCGTATTGTGTTTTAAGTATAAGGCCTTTAACAGGTTCGACGCTGATATACAGATTTGCAAGTAACCTGTCGGTTTCAGTTGTATATTTACACAGATCCATAATTGCTACCGGGTTATAATAACCCAGGGCAGGTAAAGGCTGTCCCATTCTTCCCAGAGCCGATCCCTCAATGTTATAACTTCCGTCGTTATTATACGGAGAAAGGATTGGCGGCAGAACTATTGCCAGACGTGCTGCACCTGCTGTTGCAAATGATGCACCTGTATTGGGTGCCTCTGTAAAGCTGTTCGTATACGAAACATTGGCACCCATATTTATAAATCTGTTTAACTTGTGGTCAAGGTTCAGCCTGGCATTCTTTCTTGTGTAATAGTTTTTCCTTATCATGCCATCCTGGTCGGTGTAACCCACTGAGAGGAAATACGATGTTGAAGGAGTGGAACCCGATGCGGTAATGGCATGACTGTGCTGGAAACCTTTCTGATAAATATAGTCGGCCCAGTTTGTGTCTATGGGTTTTCCGTCTGGTCCGGTCACAAGTGAAAGCCTTGTAGCAGAGCCTGCATTTTCAAACGCCCTATTTTTATGTTCAATATACTGCTGGGCATTCATCACCTCGAAAAGGTGGTAAGGTTCGGTCCAGCCTACATAACCGTCGTATGTAACCCTGGTCTTTGCACCTGAACCACGTTTTGTCGTGATAAGGATAACGCCGTTTGCAGCTCTTGAACCATATAGTGCTGTTGCTGAAGCATCCTTCAGAATGTCCATTGATGCAATATCAGCCGGATTAATGTCGGCAAGGGCATTTGTAATAGCACTATTAGCTGAGACATTACCCGTAAATACTGGAACGCCATCAACAACAACCAAAGGGAATGAACTTCCGCTTATTGAGTTGTAGCCCCTGACCCTTATCACAGGCGGGTTGTTCAGAACACCATTCGGGAGAGTGATGGATACACCGGCTGCTTTTCCCTGCAGGGCCTGGTCGAAGCTCTGGACAGGCATTTTTATTGCATCTCCCTTTACCGATGCAATAGAACCGGTAACATCCCTCTTCTGCTGAACGCCGTATGCGACAACAACAACTTCATCGACATTAAACACATCCTGCTGGAGTGCAACGTCAACTACAGTCTTTCCTGCAATTGGCACTTCCTGCGTCCGGTAACCCACAAAGCTGAAGACAAGCGATTGTATGCCGGCCGGAACAGTAATTGAGTATTTACCATCCTGCAGTGTTATCGTTCCGATAGTAGTTCCTTTCACAGATACAAAAACGCCGGCCATCGGATTGCCCTCCTGGGAATCAGTGACGGTACCGGTTATTTGTACCTGACCCACAGCCAGAATTGTGCTGACTGCAACTAAAATAAACAACAGCAATGTTTTTTTCATAAATCAGTGTTTTAGGATTGGTTTAAGTTCAACAATTGCCAAATTAAAAAAAATTTTCTATCAACAACAAATTTTCTGAAATTTTTACTCTCCAGTGTAGTTTTGTAATAAATAAAAACATGCTTGCACAAATCTGATATTACATTATAAGAAAATGATTTCTATCATAATCTGAATGTAATAATTTAATCTACAGCCAGATATCAGAATCTGTTTTTATCCTGATTTCAAATTGTCTCACCTTTGCTTTCAATCAGGTATTCCAGAATCTTTTCTTCAGGTCTGAATTCGTGTATCTCACTCATCCCCATAGATTCAACTGCAATCCTGATTAATTCCTCTTCTCCAGCTTCTTCTGTTCTTTTATATTTTCTTAAAAAATACTTTCCCGCATCCAGCATTGCTTTAAGTGGTATCAGCCCTATGAGTTCGGAACCTGTAACTTTTACACCCATTTCTTCTGCCTTGCGGCACACCTCTTCAAAAGCCAGATGAACAGGAGTAACCGAAAGCCTGGTTACATTCATCGAAACCTGGGCTTTCCCGTACTCTTCTATATACCAGCCTATTGCCTTCACACCTTTAAGTTTACCGGTAACATTTATTTTCTTCCCGTTTTCATTTCTTATACTGCCTTTTTCTCTCACTGCTGCTGCTATTGCATCTGCTATATGTTTTGATGTTGTATTGAGATTGACATTAAATGCGACCAGAAATTCTCTTGCTCCTACGGCAATAGCACCCGATTTTTCATTAAAAACTGCAGGTCCGAAATCGGGTTTCCATTCGGGGTCTGCGAGTTTATTTCTCAGACCTTCATATTCTCCACGCCTTACCTCAGCAAGATTTCTTCTTTTCTCAATGAAAGCTGCATATTCGTAGCAATAGACAGGTATCCTGAGCTCTTCACCTATCCTCCTTGCCAGACTTCTAGCATATTTTACCGCTTCATCCATTGTCACACCTGATACCGGAACAAGAGGCAGAACATCTGTTGCTCCCATACGCGGATGAGCTCCACTGTGTTTCGACATATCAATGAGTTCAGATGCCTTTTTCACTGCCTGAAAAGCAGCCTCACAAACAGGTTCAGGCTCCCCTGCAAAAGTTACCACCGTACGATTGGCGCCCCTTCCCGGCTCAATACTTAGAAGTTTTACTCCTTTTACCTTATTAATAATATCAGTTATCTGAGCAATGACATTCAGATCCCTCCCTTCACTGAAATTGGGTACACACTCAAGAATCCTTTTCTCCATGAAGACATTTATTACTAAATACCAGTTATTTAACAAAATAAAAGTAAAATTTCTGTCTGAAATCCTGCAGACAAAATAAATTAAATAGTTCATTAATATCAATTTTCTTTACCTTTATTGCCAGTATTAAGGCAATTCTAATATGAAAAAGGCAATCTTCTCGGCATTATTCCTGCTGATTCTGTTATCAATTTCAGCTCAGGAAGAAAATATTAAAAAAGGATGGAATTTCGGAATACTTCCAGCCATCACTTTCAGCACTGACCTTGGCTTTCAGTACGGAGGGCTAATTGACCTTTACAATTACGGTCCGGGAGACATATATCCTGAATATTATCACAAACTTTACCTTGAAGTATCGATGTTTACTAAAGGTAGCGGAATATACAGGTTCAACTACGATTCGGAACATCTTATTCCGGGTATAAGAATCTCCACCGACCTGTCCTACCTTCCCGATGAAGCATACGATTTTTACGGCTTCAACGGATACGATGCCGTTATTAACAAGGAATGGATTGATGATAAATCACCGGATTACAAAACAAGGATGTTTTACATGCACCGCCGGAAACTTCTGCGATTTAAAAATGATTTCCAGGGCAGGCTTTCGGGAGAAAAGCTCAGATGGAACGCCGGTTTTGCAATCCAGAACTTTGATTTATCGGAAGTAAACCTTGAAAAACTCAATAAAGGAAAAGATCCTGAAGATATGCTTCCTGATGTGCCAGGTCTGTACGAATTATATCAGGAATGGAGGGTTATTTCTCCTGATGAGGCAGACGGTGGACTTATAAATACTGTCAAGGCTGGAATAACCTACGATACAAGAGATAACAGACCCAATCCGAACAAAGGCGTCTGGACTGAAGGCGGCATAGAAACTTCACAGAAATTCCTGGGCAGTGAAGCAACTTTCGGAAAAATATATTTAACTCACAGGCAATATTTTCCGATAAAATACGACAAACTGACCTTTGCCTACCGTCTTGGTTACCAGCAGACAATATTCGGGCAGGTTCCGTTCTATTACCAGTCGCAGATGATCGTATCAGTATTATTGGGAGCTACAATGGAAGGACTGGGAGGTTCAAAATCGGTCAGAGGACTCTGGAGAAACAGGGTAATTGGCGACGGATTCATGTATGGGAATGCTGAACTTCGCTGGAAGGCAGTAAGATTTAAATTCATCAGGCAGAATTTCTACCTGGGTGTTAATGCCTTCAGCGATTTCGGAATGGTGACTGATAAAATAAAATTCGATGTTCCTGATTTATCAGAATGGTCAAGTTATACTACGTCGGACTTTTTCAAAACAAATGCAGAAAAAATGCACATCACTGCCGGGGCAGGACTGAAAATTGTGATGAATGAAAACTTCATTGTTGCAATAGATCTCGGGGTACCATTCAATGAACAGGACGGCGGAACTGGTTTTTATATGGGATTGAATTATCTGTTCTGAAAAGAGTAAAGAGTAATAAGTCTGAAGGCAGAAGATGGAATGCTGTTATTATTGCAGTCCTATATTCCTTTAAGAAAATATCCTATCATCACGCCAAGGTAATTGCCGACAACGTATCCGATTATGCCTGTAGTAATACCTGTTATTATTACATCCTTGTTTTTCATTGCTGCAGCTACTACAGGGACAAATGGGGGTGAATAGATAAAGGCTGTTGTAGTAATCAGGTAATCATCGGCATTGATTTTAAAGATTTTTGAGAGGAGCAGGTGCAGGATAATCGAACCGAAATAAGCAAAGAACACATAAGCAAAAAGTCCGAGAAATCCTATTGTAAAAATAACCCTGAGGTCAGCCATTGTTGCTACTGCAAATGAAAAAACCAGTATCAGGTACATGCCAACCTGGAATGATTTTTCTACCCGGTTTAGCCATTTAATAAAAGAAGCAGCGATAGCCAGTGTGGTAATACCGAGTATAACAACAACGCTTTGAGGAATACCGGGCAACAAAAGGCTCAGACCTACCGACAGGGCAAAAATAAGAAGAGACATCCCCAGTGCCTTTAGCAGGGGAACTATTCTTTTCTTGTCAAGAATTCCTGAAAAATTATCGAAGCTTTCCGATTCAGGTTCTGGATTAACGTCTAATTCCTGATTTCTCTCTTTATTGAATGGGGGAAGAATTGCCCTGAAAAGACGCGGGCCGGCAGTTATAAAAAATATCAGAGTTACTGCACCCATCAATATATCGTAGGTATTTGACATCAGAAAGAGATTTGGATCGACCCCGAGTGCAACTTTCAGAGATGCCATATTCGGGGTACCGCCTGTATATACGCCAACCAGCATCCCTGCAACCTTCCAGCTGTCGGGAACTACATTTCTGAAAATCAGATAGCCTGTACATATAATGGTAATAATTGATATAATCGCCAGAATCATTGAAAACATTCCCTCTTTTGCAAATCTGAGCCATCTCTTAAAGTTAAGGGAGAAAAGCAGTAAAGGAAATGCAAGCGGAACAATTATCGAAATAAGCATGTCCTGCGTGGAGGCAATTTTATTTACATAAACATCATGTTCGGTAATTTTACCCGAAGTAAGCAAAACAGTTACCTCTTCTTCAGGAAGTGCCGCCCTCCCCTGTAATGCATGCTTGTAATATTCCGAACCCTGTGGCATTATACCTGAACTGCCGATAATTATCCCGAAAGCATATGCCACGGCTATCGTTCCGATTTTCCTGAAGAATGACCACCTTTTACACAGATAGATTATAATAAGCGGAAAGGTGAAATAAAAGAGAATCAGAAGCAATATCTTAATCATGACAAACTACTTATGCATGTCAAAATTAAAAGGTGCAATCTGACTTCAATATAAGTATTTATACTTATTTCTGAAAATCAATTAATTTTTGCACTGGTTCTGAATGAGTTCAATTTGCTGCGGCACTCAGGAGCTCGCGGGCATTCTTTACTGCTGTCTCTGTAACTTCACTTCCGCTTAACAGTTTTGCAATTT
>Ga0123519_10006929_pt1 | contig 17676 bp, 16 predicted proteins | sample YelNatPaOPRAMG02_FD_87396 | JGI IMG/M metagenome (GOLD analysis project Ga0123519, IMG submission 87396) | Hot spring microbial communities from Yellowstone National Park - Yellowstone National Park OP-RAMG-02 (version 2) | ecosystem: Environmental > Aquatic > Thermal springs > Hot (42-90C) ... | reverse complement strand
TAAGATTTGTAAATTTAACAGTTAAACTGTCGCAACCTTTGGTTTTATCGACTGTGAAATTAGCCAGTTGGGCATTTATTCCGGATATTATAATTATTAATACATTAAAAGTTATAAGTACTTTACGCATTATTAAAATTTTTACCTTTGTAAATATATTAAATTGAATTATATATTCATTATATTTTTCGGGTTAATTTTTTAACAACTTTATATTCATTAAAAAATTCTTTTGCAATAACCCTGATAATAGTGTATAAAGGAATTGCAACTATCATGCCCAATATACCTCCAATTGTTGATGCAGCTAAAATTACAAGAAATATTTCAAGTGGGTGTGCTTTTACGCTGCTTGAATATATCAATGGTTGAAAAACAAAATTATCTATTGCATGTACAATCAGAAATACAACTGTCATAAATATTAACATAGGAAATAATTGTGTATAAAAATCCATCTCAAGATGAATAACCAGTCCAATCAAAAGTCCTAATGTTGAACCAATTATCGGCCCTAAATATGGTACTATATTAATAATCCCTGCAAAAAAACCTATTACTACTGCATGACTAAAGCCTACTCCTACAATGGTTTGACCTGTTATTACTAATAAAATAATACATGTAATCTCTATGCTTATGCCGATAAAATATCTGACTAATAATTTTTTTATTGAAAGCATAGCTTTTCTCATGTTATCCTCATATTTTTCAGGGATAAATAAGAGTAATATTTCAGCGAACAAACCTTCTTCCTTTAAAAAAAAGAAAGTGATAAAAGTTATTGAAAATGCTGCTATAAATAAATTTCCAAATATTGAAACTATCTTACCAAACAATGTACTTATATCGGCTATGGTTAAAAATGATAAAACCTTCTGTGTTATGTATTGGTCAAATGTTACATTTTCATTTTTTATAATAAAATATTTGGATAAAAATTTCTCAAGTTTGGTTAAAGGCTCACTTAATCCCGATAATATTGAGTTTACATCGAGCTGTGAAATACCCTTAGCTTCTTCGAGCAATATTGGTATAAATATTAAAAAAAATGCTATTAAAAGTGCCCATATTGCAATAACAGTAACTGCCGCATTTAAAGCTCTCGGTATATGATATTTTCTTATCCTTATTTTACATAGCCAATCCATTAATGGCCTTCCTATCAAAGATAAAATAGCCGAAATAATAATATAAATGATTATGGAACTGAATTGATAGGCTATAAATAAGATAACCAGCAAAATAACCCCTAATGAAATATATCTCCAATAATTATTCATTATTATATAATATAATTGACAAAAATAAGTTAAATTTTATATCAATAAAATATTTTACAGTAATGAATATTTTTTTATTAACTCTTTCAGTCAATAATATTATTTTTACAAAGGAATTTTTTTAATATGTACAAATCAATTTTTGCAATTTTATTATTTGTTTCAATATCTATTTCGGCACAGATTAGGAAATATAGCAATGATTTTTTAACAATAGGAGTTGGAGCCGAATCACTTGCCAAGTCGAACAGTATCATTGCCGGTATTGATGATGTTACAGCAGGTTATTGGAATCCTTCTGGTTTGAATAAATCACTTTATAACTGGGACTTTGCATTTATGCATGCCGAATACTTTGCCGGACTTGCCAATTATGATTATCTTGGCTTTGCCAAAAAAAATGAAAATTCAGTAATAGGTTTATCCATTATACGTTTTGGAGTTGATGGCATACAAAATACAACCGATTTAATTGATGCAAGCGGAAATTTCGATTTCAACAGGGTAACCTTATTTTCGGCTGCCGATTATGCCTTTTTATTTTCTATGGCAAAAAATATTTTTAATAATAAAATATCAATAGGCGGAAATGCTAAAATTATTTATCGTCATATAGGCAAATTTGCTTCTGCTTATGGCTTTGGTATTGATTTTGGAGCTCAATATTCACTAAATAAATGGAATTTTGGCTTTGTTGCAAAAGATATTTCTACAACTTTTAATTTCTGGACATTTAATAAAAATGAACTTATTATTAATGTTTCAGATTCAATTTATAATCTGCCTCCTGAAAATTCGCTCGAATTAACATTACCTTCTTTTATAATAGGTATTAAACGAAATTTTGAAATTAACAATAATTTCATTTTATCTTCCGAACTTGATTTAGATATTACAACCGACGGCAAAAGAAATGCTTTGATTTCATTCAATCCGCTAAGTTTATTACCTCATATCGGACTTGAAGTAGGATATAAAAAAATTGTATTCATTAGAGGAGGTTGCGGAAACTTTCAAAAGATCAAAATTTTTGATAAAGAAAATATTTCTTTTCAGCCAAGTATAGGTTTAGGAATTAAATTTAAAGGACTTGCAATTGATTATGCCCTAACCGATATTGGTGATAAATCGATAAAGATGTATTCACACGTTTTTTCGTTAAGATTTGGTTTTAATACCTTAAAATTAACTGACAGTTGGGATAAATTTTTCAATTAATATGTTCGTTGATACTCATACACATTTATTTTTAAAAGAATTTGAAAATGATATAAATATGGTTATTGACCGTTCAATGACCAGCAATGTAAGAAAATTTATTCTTCCAAATATTGATTTTTCAACAATTGAACCATTAAAGAATTTATGTAAAAATTATCCGGAAAGTTGTTTTGCAGCTATAGGTCTGCACCCGACTTCTGTTAAACATAATTATTATGAGGAATTAAATAAAATTTATAACGAATTACATAATTCGGAAATAAAATATTACGCGATAGGAGAAATTGGCCTTGATTTGTATTGGACACTTGATAATTTTGACGAACAAATGAAATGCTTCTCAAACCAACTGGAATGGGCAAGGGAATTAAATATACCGGTAATAATTCATAGCCGTAACGCAATAAACGAAATTATTCAAATTATTAAATCATTTAATAATATTAAAGGTGTATTTCATAGTTTTACCGGCAATATTGAACAGGCCAGACAAATTATTGACATGGGATTTTATATTGGAATTAATGGTATAATAACTTATAATAACTCAGGAATTCAGGAAATTGTTAAAAACATTGACATAAATAAAATATTACTCGAAACCGATAGCCCTTATCTGTCGCCTGTACCATTAAAAAAACAAAGAAACGAAAGTAAAAATATTACTATTATAGCAAAAAAAATTTCAGAAATTAAAAATATTAATATCGCTGATATTGAACAAATAACGACACAAAACGCATTTGATCTATTTGGTATATAAAATAAAGTCATTATAAAGAATAGTATAATGGTGAAAAAAAATATAAATCATAATATAAATTAATTGTTTTTTTAGTTTTTTTTTTTGTAATTTGGGCGGCTAATTTAAACATCGTTTTTTTACGATGGAGAGATGGCCGAGTGGTCTAAGGCGCACGCCTGGAGAGCGTGTAATCGTCAAAAGCGGTTCGAGGGTTCGAATCCCTCTCTCTCCGCTGACTACAGACCATAATAAATTTGAAACTATTAATTAATATGAATAATAAATTAAAACTTAAATTTTTAAAAATAGAGTATGAAAAAATTATTTTCATTTATAGCATTGTTTGCTATTTTACTTATTGGAGCATCAAAATTAAATGCTCAAACTGCTAATGCAGTTACTGATACAACTGTTAAAACTGATACTGTTTCAACGGCTAATCAAGCGGGGCCAGCTGATGAACAAAAAGAAGGAAAAGCCATGCATGAAGTGTTTAAAGAACAATTTATTGCTGGTGGTGTTCCATGGATGACTCCTATTTTAATTATTTTGATTATAGGTTTAGCATTGGTTATCGAACGTATTATTTATCTTAACCTCGCTACTACCAATACTACCAAGCTTCTTTCCGAAATTGAGGGAGCACTCGAAAAAGGTGGGATTGAAGCAGCAAAAGAAGTATGCCGCAACACTCGTGGCCCTGTAGCAAGCATCTTTTATCAAGGTCTTGATAGAGCCTCTGAAGGAGTTGAAATGGCAGAAAAAGCTGTTATTTCATACGGAAGTGTTCAGGCTGGCTTATTAGAAAAAGGTTTAACTTGGATTTCTCTTTTTATAGCACTCGCACCTATGTTAGGGTTTTTAGGTACTGTTGTTGGTATGGTTATGGCTTTCCGGGATATCGAAGCTGCTGGTGATATATCTCCTACATTGGTTGCAGGTGGTATCAAGGTTGCTCTTTTAACAACAGTATTTGGTCTTATTGTAGCTATGATTTTACAAGTATTTTATAACTACCTTTTAAATAAAATTGACAGTATTGTTAATAGCATGGAAGATGCTTCAATTTCATTAATAGATATCTTAGTTAAATATAATTTAAAAAATAAATAAAAATGAGTAGCATTGAAAATATTCTTATAGATATTGGAATGTATGTTACTTATGCTTTGCTTGCATTTGCAACTATTACAGCTATTGCATTCCCAATATTCTTTATATTAAAAAATCCCAAAAAAGCCGGAGGTTCATTAATAGGTGTTGTTATTATTGCATCGATATATGTTGTTTCATATATTTTTTCGAGCGGAACTGAAACTCAAACAATTTCAGCAGGAGTATCGAGGCATATATCTGCTGCACTATATACAACCTATATTTTAGTTGGAATAGCTCTTTTATTAGCTATTGTAACTTCTTTTGTGAGATTAAGAAAATAATATTATGGCTAGAGAAATTCAAGAAATAAATGCTGGTTCGATGGCCGATATTGCATTCTTGTTGTTGATTTTTTTCCTTATTACAACAACAATGGATGTCGATTCGGGTATTACCAGAAAATTACCCCCATATGAAAAGGATATCACTAAAACGCCTCCTATTAAAGAAAGAAATGTTCTGGTGGTATTAGTAAATTCAAGGGATGAATTAATGGTTGAAAACGAGCTTATGGATATTTCTCGTTTACGCGAAACAGCCAAAGAATTTATCGCTAACCCTAAAGATTTACCTAACTTACCAGAAAAAAAAGTTGAAAATGTCAAATATATTGGTGAATATCCTATTTCAAAACAAGTCATATCTTTAAGAAATGACAGGGGTACAACTTATGGTATGTATATAAAAGTTCAGAATGAACTTACTGCTGCATATAATGAACTGCGTGATGAATTGTCGAAACAATATTTTGGTGTTAAATTTGATAAATTAGACGAAGATCACCAAAATGCAATTTTGCAAATTTATCCAAATCATATATCAGAAGCTGAACCTAAAAATGTAGGAGGACAATAAATATGGGAAAATTTAGAAACTCTTCGAAAAAAAGTTTTCCAAAATTATCGACGGCTTCATTGCCTGATATCGTGTTTATGTTACTTTTCTTCTTTATGGTTACAACCACAATGAGAGAAGTATCAATGAAAGTACAGATAAAGACTCCCGGAGCTACTGAAGTGAAAAAACTTGAAAAAAAATCTCTGGTAAGTTATATTTATATTGGACGTCCGATGAAAAATTATCAGAAAATTTTCGGGAAAGAGCCGCGTATTCAGCTTAATGATAAATTTGCAACTATTGATGATATTCGAGATTATATCACAAGTGAACGTGACAAACTCGCTGAAGCTGACCGTCCCGCAATGACAACCTCATTGAAAGTTGATGAGAGTGTAAGAATGGGTTTGGTTACTGATATTAAACAAGAGCTTCGTAAAGCTTCAGCATTAAAAATTAACTATTCAGCACGTAAAATGAAGTCTATCTATTAAAATTATATATGGATTACTAAAACCACAAAATGTCATTTTAAATATGATATTTTGTGGTTTTTTTTTTATTTAAAAAAAACCACTCTGAACTTTCCTGCAACGGCAAATTTATTGTTTTTGATAATTACTGCCGAAATAACATTAATGTTATCTTTTATTTGGTCAATAATAATATTTACATCTTTATCTTCTTTAATTTTATTGCAATAAGCAGTTGCATAAGCATCGGAAAGCAATGAACTTTTACATACAATTGTTACTGCATCGGCCTTGCCATAGCTAAATGAATGACCTACTGTGCCTGAAGAGGTACAAATGCCCAATGGTGTTTCATTATGGTCAATAATAAGACCCGTTTTTTCAGACAATGGCGAATTACCTGCATATATCGAAATTGTTAAATCATGTCTGATGTTCAGGTAAATATCACCTCCATTTTCAACAATAATTTCATTTACCCCAAATTTTTTTTCAATTGAAGTGCCAACAAATTCGGCAAAAGCTCCAGCTACGGTTGCCATTGGACCAACATCGGCTTTATAGCTTGCAAGCATCATTTCATTCGCTATTAAAGGAGCAGTTGCATCAAATTTAATAGGAATATGTGATTCAAGAAATTCTTTATTTACTTTAATATATTCATCAAGAGTGTTCCTTAACGAATATACAAGGTCGTAACTGAATTTTTCAATGTCTGAATGATACGATGTTTTATCAATACCTATATATAAATCGGTTTCTTTGTATACAACAGTAAAAAATTTAAAATTTTCGCTGTTAAATTTTGTCCTATATAATCTTGGTTCGTACATATTTATTCAAAATTAAAATCGAATAATTTTAATGGACAGGCTTTGATACAAAGTTTACAAACAACACATTTTTCGGGTTCGAATATTAATTCCCATGAATTTGGATTTATTGCTAGTGCTTCTGCAAAACATACTGCTGTGCATGCACCACAATGAATACATTTTGATTGTTCAAATCTTATTGTATTTTCAATAGGTTTTATTATTACTTCAAGCTTATTTATATAATCAATGCTCTTATTTATATTTTTATTATCACCTTCCATTTCAATTAATAAATGCCCTTCTTCATCAGGAGCAACATCAGCTTTTAGAATATTTATTTTAACATCATAATTCTTAATAAGATGATATATAAGAGGTACTTCAACAATTTTGGGAGGGAATGTTAGTATATATCGTTTTTTCATTTAATTATAAGTTTAAAACAAAAAATAATTATCTCAAATTATTCCAAAATCTCTTCATCAGATTTTAATTTATTAATTTTAATATTATCAGGCAATGCACTCACAGGTTTAGTGAGAGTAAAATCGCCTGACAAAATCCAGTTTTTTAGAGTTTCAGCAATTTCACGGGCTTTTTTAAGACTCGACAAAGGCGCTGTACGAACTTCTTTATTAAATAATTTTATCTTGCCTGTTTTAAGCTCTGCATATGTAACCTTCGCAATTTCTGGTTTATCATATAGTCCGTAATCAAATATTGTTGTATGTATTTTATTATTCGAAATTGTTACAAAATTTGCCATATCTTCATCTAATATTGGTATAGGTATTCCAATACCTACGAATAAACTAACACCATAATTTTCATAATATACAGCTTTAATAAAATTTTCCGACATTTTTTTTAAATCACCAATTACTGATAATGTTGCACCTCCTTTATACGGTATGCCAAAATTATTTTTTTGTACACCAGTATTAAACTGAGTACCATTCCAAATTACATAGCCTTCGGCGCCACAAAGAAATATTTTTGTACCTATTCCGATAGTTCTTAATTCAGGGTCATTAATTAATGGGCTCAATTCGCCCGAAGTTGAGTATGTAATATTGCCTAAATTAGGCAATAATACTCCCATATAAGTAAATTTTATTTTTTTTGAGCTATTGCATGCAGCACCATAATTTTGATATGAATTGCGCGGATTAAACATAAAAATTTCATTAACAGTATCTTTATTTATATGAGTTTCAATTTGTTGTCGGGGATAACAATCGGTTCCCTTGCCCCATGCCTTTAATAAAACATCCTTACCTGCAATAAGTTCTTCGATTATATGAGCTCCACCATATTTTTCATCATAGGTTGATACTTCAGTAGCTCCAATATATGCATCTACTGCGGCTAATCCTGAAAAAACTGGAACATCGTTAAGCGTAATTTTTTCCATTCTGATTGGAGGTTCAGAATGTCCAAAGTTTATAAATGCTCCCGATGAACACATAGGCCCGAAAGTGGCCGTAGTCACAACATCAACCTCTCTTGCTATTTCAGCTACCGTCATTTCTTTTGCCATTACTGTAACTTCTTCGGCTGTAAGAACTACTGCTTCTCCTTTCTTTATCTTTTCATTTATTTCTTCGTATGTTTTTTTATTTCTCATTTTATTTTTAAATTGATTACAATATTATCAAATTTATTGTAAAATGATATTCATATAGTAACCAAAAAAATCAAAATGACTTTGATTTTATGATATATTCTTAAAATTTTTACATTTGCATACAAAATAAATAATTTATTAAGTAAATGGAAATTTCATTAAACTGGCTTAAGCAATATATTGATTTGAATATTAGTGTATCTGAAATTGCAAATATTCTAACTAATACAGGTCTTGAAGTTGAGGAAATAAATGATTATGAAACTGTTAAAGGTGGTCTTGAAGGTTTCGTAATAGGTGAAGTATTAACTTGCGTAAAACATCCTGATGCTGACAGGTTATCTGTTACTACAGTTAATATTGGAAAAAACGAGCCTCTTACTATTGTTTGCGGGGCGCCTAATGTTGCTGCCGGTCAAAAGGTTGCAGTTGCCACTGAAGGTACTACCATATATATGGGAAAGGAATCCTTTAAAATAAAAAAAACAAAAATTAGAGGGCAGATTTCTGAAGGTATGATTTGCGCCGAAGATGAACTTGGACTTGGTACAAGTCATGACGGCATCATGGTTTTAGATGCAGATGCCATACCTGGAACTCCATTAAAAGAATATTTTAAAGTCGAAAAAGATACTGTATTCACAATTGGACTTACTCCAAATCGTATCGATAGTGCCTCACATTTTGGTGTTGCCCGTGATCTTTATGCTTTTCTTTCGTTAAATAATCAGGTTAATCTTCGTAAACCTTCAATAGACAATTTTAAACCAGATAATAATAATTACACTGTTAATGTTGAAATAATTAATACTGAAGCCTGTCCTCGATACTCGGGTGTAACTGTAACAGGTGTAACTATTAAACCAAGTCCCGATTGGCTTCAAAACCGACTAAAAGCGATTGGTTTAAACCCCATTAATAATGTTGTTGACATTACAAATTATATTCTCCACGAAATTGGACAACCACTTCATGCTTTTGATGCTGATAAAATTAAAGGGAAAAAAATAATTGTTAAAACTATGCAACATGGCACTCCATTCACTACACTTGATGGCATTGAACGAAAACTTGATTCTAATGATCTTGTTATTTGTAATACATCTGAACCAATGGCTTTGGCTGGTATTTTTGGCGGACTTGAGTCGGGAATATCTGAAAATACTAAAAATGTTTTTATCGAAAGCGCATATTTTAATCCCCGTTGGGTTAGGCGTACAGCAAAACGGCACGTTTTAAATACCGATTCTTCGTTCAGGTTTGAACGTGGTACCGATCCTAACGGTACTATTTATGCTCTTAAAAGAGCTGCTACAATGATAAAAGAACTTGCAGGCGGTGAAATATCATCTGAAATTATTGATATTTATCCTAACCAAATCAAACAAAATGAAATTGATTTAAATATGAACAATATTTTCCGTTTTATCGGAAAAAAAATAAATTATGATATCATAAATAAAATTCTTTTAGCTCTTGATTTTACTATTATTTCTGATGACAATAATGGTAATATAAGGGTTTCTGTTCCTTCTTACAGGGTTGATGTTACAAGGGAAGCTGATGTTGTTGAAGAAATATTGAGAATTTATGGATATAACAACGTTGAAATACATGAAAAAGTCAATTCTACTCTAAGCTATGTACCAAAACCCGATAAAGAAAAACTTATAAATGCAGTTTCAGAATATCTTACAAATAATGGATTTAATGAAATAATGACTTTGTCAATTACTAAAGCAGTATATTACGAAAAATTTTTTAGTAATGATAATGATCTTGTACATATCATAAATCCTCTGAGTTCCGACCTTAATGTAATGCGTCAGACTTTATTATTCAACGGACTTGAAACAATTTTATATAATATAAACCGTAAAAATGAAAATTTAAAATTGTACGAATTTGGATATTGCTATAAAATAAAGGATGCAAACGCTAAAAATATTCCTGATAAATATAATGAGACAAAACATCTTGCCATTTATAATACAGGATTAAAGAACGAACCAACATGGATTAATGCTCCTCAACCTGTTAATTTTTATGATATTAAAGCCTTTACCGAAAATGTTTTAATAAAATTAGGTATTGATTTTAATCTACTCGAAATTAAAGAAGTTAATAATGAATTATTTAATGAAGCTTTAGAATATACTTATAAAAATAAGACCATTTGCGTTTTTGGCGAAGTATCAGATAATGTACTTAAATATTTTGATATTGACCAACAGGTTTATTATTCTGATATTTATTGGGACAATTTAATTGAAATATACGATAGTTCAATAGTATTCAGAAATTTGCCAAAATATCCTGAAGTCAGACGTGATTTGGCTTTATTAATTGATAAAAATGTTGCATATAGCCGAATTAAAGAAATAGCTTTTAAAACAGAGTCAAAACTTCTTAAACGTATTAATTTATTCGACTTTTATGAAGGTAAAGGCATCCCTGAAGATAAAAAATCTTATGCTATAAGTTTTGTTTTACTCGATGAAGAAAAGACTCTTACTGATAATGAAGTTGATAAAGTAATGCATAAATTGTTGCAGGCTTTCGAAAAAGAACTTGGAGCAAAACAAAGATAATCAATTGATTTTAAAATTTTTATTCAGATTTTTAAACTATGCGAACTCTAATATTTATTATATTATTATTGAATTTATCGATTAATGCAATATGTTTATCTGGTGATACAGTTTTTAGGGCTAATGGAAATCCTGTAATTAGGCATAAATATACAGCTGATCCGGCCGGATTAGTATATAATGGAAAACTTTATATTTATACCGGACATGATGAATGTCCTCCGAGAGAAAATCGTTATGTGATGAATGAATGGCTTGTTTTTTCAACAGCAGATATGATAACATGGAGAGAACATCCTGTGCCCTTGAGGGTTTCAGATTTTAAATGGGCAAAAGCCGATGCATGGGCATCTCAGGTAATAGAACGTAACGGTAAATTTTATTGGTATGTAGCTACAACACATTCAACAATTCCCGGAAAAGCAATTGGTGTAGCAGTATCTGACAGTCCTGAAGGTCCGTTTAAAGATGCCAGAGGTAGTGCTCTAATTACAAATGATTTAACTACACAATACACAAAAATAAGCTGGGATGATATTGATCCTACTGTTTTTATCGATAACGACGGGCAGGCATATTTATTCTGGGGTAATACGCAATGCTATTATATTAAGCTTAAAGAAAATATGATTGATACAATAGGCCCTATTATGCCTGTTTTAGATTTACCAAAATTTACCGAAGCCCCTTATATTCATAAATATAAAAATTGGTATTATTTATCTTATGCTTCTGAGTTTCCCGAAAAAACTGTTTATGCTATGAGTAAAAATATTAATGGGCCATGGGAGTATAAAGGAATTATAAATGAATTATCCGGAAATTGTAATACCAATCATCAATCAATTATTGAGTTTAAAGGTAAATGGTATTTTATTTATCATAATGGAGGTATTAATACTGAAGGAGGAAGTTTCAGACGGTCGGTATGTATCGATTATCTTTATTACAACCCCGATGGTACAATTAAAAGAGTACAAATGACTACTGAAGGTGTAACCAATAAAAAATAAGATTATAAAATAGCTCTGGCGTAATTAGTCCAGCTCATCGATTGAGAAGCTATACTTATATTTTCACGTGGAATAGGATTTTCAATTATTTTAATCATTGCCAAAGCCATCGATTCAATATTTTCTGGTTCGGCAAGATATCCATTAAAACCGTCTTTAACAGTTTCAGGAAAATGACCAACTCGAGTTGCAAGTATCGGGAGTTTGAAATTATAAGCAATTGACTCAACTCCTGATGGTGTAGCATAAAGATAAAACAACAAAATTGCATCACTTACCTGAAAATATTTATTTACCTCTTCATTAGGGACATAATCATTTACTATTGTAACTTTATCTTCTATATTAAGTTCTTTGATTAAATCAAATGGTCTGTAATCACCTTCATCATCTTCTTTTTTAAGAAAAATACTTTTTGCTAAACCAAACAAAGCTTTTTTTATTCGTGTCGAGAGTTTATTTTTCTCAAGAGTATTCCAAAACGATTCGCCAACTATTAAAAGTGATACATCGTCACGTTTTTTTGCCACTTCGGCAAAAGCTCTTATTGCATTATGCAGACCTTTATATTTTCTTATAAAACCGAAAAACAGAAAAACGTACTTTTTTAAATTTAAATTCTTTTTATGTAAATCGACATCAAAATTTTCATCAGGTTTAAACATATCGTAAACAGGATGAAAAAGTTTAATAATTCTTATACCTGCTTGTTCATTTGAAGTATGGTTATGTGTTTCGGAATAGTAAAATTTACGTTTAGGAAATAATTCTTCAAGTTCTTTGCCTGTTTTATATGAATGTACAATATATGTATCGGCGCATGAAATACCGTATTTTGTAAAAGTTTTGTCAATAATACTTCCTTCTTTTTGCTTTACAAAATGAAGATCGAATACAATTTCAATGTTGGTTGATTTTTTTAATCTACGGGCGATAAAACCAATAGGTAAACCCTGAATAGAAATTGACCATTGAAAAATAACTTTTGTAGGATTTAGACTTTTGATAAGCTTAACTGTCTTTATCCAGGTAAAAGGGTTGTTATAGTTGGTGATATAGTATGTTTTAATGCCGGTATCAGCAATTAAATCGGTACGGCTTTTACGGTCAATAAAATCACGGGGAATTATCGAAGGATATTGATGTGTCCATGATACTATGTGAGTTTCTACTCCATCAAAACTATCGAAAGCCTTGGCTAATGAGGTATTATAATTTGCCATACCTCCTTTAAAAATCGGACCAGCACCAAAATTAACTATTCTCTGCATTTTATGTATTTTATAACGTTCTGTTTTATTTAATTCTTTTTACAGCTGCATCATAAACTCTTCGCATACCTTCTTCGAGCGATATTTTTGGTTTCCATCCAAAACGTTTTGTAACATAATCCATATTGGCATACCTCGAATGCACTCCTACTGGTTTGTCCAATAATGGTTTTATTGTTGGTTTGTAATCAGCAAATCTGCAGAAAAGTTCAATTAATTCAATAAATGAAGTAAGTTTTCCTGAGCCAATATTATATGCCGAGCCATCTTTTACTTCGTTCATTAAAATCTGAATAAAATCAATTATATCATCGATATGAACGAAGTCGCGACCTTGTTTTCCTGAACCCCAAACTTCGAATGGATCTTCTTTTTTGGCAGCCCTAAGTGCAATAGCCGGCACAGGATAAGATAAATCCTGGTCCTCACCATATCCCGAAAATGGTCTAATACAAACAACCGGAACATTATAGTGCTTTGCTGCAATTTGGGCTAAAAATTCACCAGTTAGCTTTGACCAACCATAGGTCATATCTGGCGTTCCTAAATTCTTCTTAAAGTCGATATCGGATTCCGATAATGCTATAGCATATTCGGTGCTTTGAAGACTTACCGGGTATGCAGCACTTGAACTTGGATATAATACTCTCGCAGGTTTATGCTGACAAATCCAATAAAAAAATTCTGCATCAATTGACAAATCAAGTGCTACCATCATTGGGTCTCCGTCTATCTTTGCCCTGCCGCCAACAATTGCGGCAAAATGATATACATCTGAGAATTTTTCAAAGTCAATTTTATAATCTTCTTGTATAAAATAAGGACGCTGCCTTAAATTAAACAAAAAGTCTCTGAAATCGCCTTTCCAAAAAAATACTCTTTCTTCTTTTCCAATAATTTCAAGGTCTTTATTCTTTCTGGATGAAAAATTTTCAAACCATTGCGATGGATGTATACCAATTGATAAATCATCGACGATAAAAATATTATCGCTGGTTGTTTTTAACAACCTTTTTACTACGTTTCGTCCGACAAATCCACAACCTCCTGAAACTAAATGTATCTTTGCCATTATTAATTTTTTTTAACAATATTAATTAATTAAATTCAATTTTACCAATTTTATCCATTAAATATAATATATGCGTTTGCCGTCCAATTAAATATGCTGAAGGCTTTGCAGGGTTACGTTTTCGAGGGTTTGGCAATATTGCTGCCAGCATTGCAGCTTCTCCTTTGGTGAGTTTTGATGCAGGTTTATTAAAATATATGTTTGATGCTGCTTCTGCTCCATAAATACCTTTACCCATTTCTGTTATATTAAGATATACTTCCATAATTCTTTTTTTGCTCCAGCATATCTCAATCAATAATGTAAAATAAACTTCAAATCCTTTCCTAATATAACTTCTTTTTGGCCATAAAAAAAGATTTTTTGCGGTTTGCTGGGTAATTGTACTGGCACCATGCTTACGCTTATGATTACGGTTATATTTCGATGCTTCTTTTATTGCATCAAAGTCGATTCCAAAATGATTTAAAAAATTATTGTCTTCGGATGCAACTACTGCCTGAATTAAATTTGGGGATATATTTTTAAGTTTTTTCCATTTCTTTATTATTTTTCTTTCGGGTTGATTCTTCCCGGCCTGAAAATACCTAATTACCATTAAATTCGAAACAGGAGGATTTATAAATTTATATACTAGTGTAATAAAAACAGATGAGGTAAAAAAAATTATTATTACCCAAAGCAATATTTTACTTGCAAGCCTTAAATATTTTGTAATGTATTTATTATAAAAATTTTGAAAACTATTGATTTGTTCAGTACTTATTTCGTTATCCATCTATTATAATTCATTTTTGCAAAAATAGAAAAAAGATTAATCATTAATAATTTTATTCACTATAATCAAAGTTTAATATAAAATTATGCAGCACCGAAATTTTATATACAAAAGCAATTCAGATAATCAGAAAAAATAAATAAAGGTTTATCTGTTCTGCAGCTATTAAATAGAATTCTTTTAGAATTGAATATTTATATAATAAAATCATTAATAACATGTTACGATTTCTTTGCAGTCGCATAATATCATAAACCGCAAAACACGCAAAGAATTTGCCTTTTGAATTTTCAAATCAGCGTTAATCCGTCTAATCCGTGTTATCAGTGTGCTATTTATAAAAGATAATAATAAGGCGCTTAGCACTGAAACCTTATACTATTTCGTATTTCGTGTTAAAGTACAAAAAAATATACCAATAAATTTTATCAAAAGAATAACAGAAAAAAAATTAAAGAACGAAAATAATTTAATTTTTTAGCTGCCCTTTCAGGGCGCTATGGGAGATGAGTGATGCCTTTGTTCTCAAGGCGTTGCCTTGAGGTAAAGAAAGTTGCCCTTTCAGGGCGAAGTGAATATGATATGATTTTACAACTGCTAGTCAAACCATCATTTCGAGCATAGTCGAGGTAAACTTCGACTACGCCCGGCGTGAGTGGGATTTAATAATACATTTAAATTATAACGATTAATTTTTGTTTGTGTAATATTCTTTCATAATAAACCATGCTTTCTTTTTAAAGCCTTTATCGGAAATAAGCCCTTTACGATTCCACCCATCCTGAAAAACAGGATGTAAACGACGCGGAGAATTAAAATCGGCTAAAATCCATGGGCAAGTACCTCTTAAAAATGGAATAGTTGTAAACATTCTAATTTGCTCTTTATATAATTTTTCCTGAAATTCTTCGCTCCATGAACTTGCAATATCATCAGGTCCGTGATTTCCATACAAAGCTTCGCCTCCAAATTCTGAAATAATAAGCGGTTTATTAAATTCCGATTCCCATATTACTTCTTCAGGTTTACTAGGCCATGGTCTGTACCATCCTAAATATTCATTTACAGCAATTATATCAAGATGTTTTACAATTGTATCGTTTATTATGACCTTATTTTGTGAATATTTAATGTTGCTCAGAGCTGATGAGAGTAAACGAGTTGGGTCAATGCTGCGGCAGAACTCGGCCATGTTTTTCAAACATTTATTTCTTGCTTCCGATGGACTTGTTTCATTAGATAAGCTCCATATTATTATTCCGCATCTGTTTTTATCGCGCATTACCATTTCTTCTAACATAAAATTTAATTTATCCTGCATTATAGGATTGGCAAAATCAATACCCCAGTATACAGGAATTTCAGACCATATCATTAAGCCCATTTTTTCAGCAGTTCTAACCATATATTCATTGTGAGGATAATGTGCCAGTCTCACAAAGTTGCATCCAAGTTCTTTTGCCCATGAAAGTAACATGATTGCATCGGTTTCATTATAAGCACGGCTCCTTCGTTGGGGTATTTCTTCGTGAATATTTATACCCTTTAGAAATATTGGTTTTCCATTCAAAATTATGTCGGTACCTTTTGTTTCGATAGTCCTAAAACCAATAAGTTCATTAATAGTGTCGGTTTCTGAAATAATATTTACTTTATATAGTTTTGGATTTTCCGGCGACCAAAGTACTAACTTGGCTGTAAATTCAAATTCTGCAAAACCCTTATCGTCTGTTTTTAGTTTTTGCTCAATTTTGGCTTCCGGAATGCTAATTCTAATGTTTTGGTTAAGTTTGCTTCCTTGCAACTGTATCCATCCTTTCACAACATTAACCTGAGATTTTTTTAATTGTATAAAATTATCTTTAATAAAACTTTCAGGAGTTTCAACCAAAAATACATCGCGGGTAATACCTCCGTAATTGAACCAATCGATATCTAATGCAGGTATATTATCTTTTGAGCGTTTGTTATTAACGCATACAATAAGCATATTTTCTCCGTCTTTTAGCAAATCAGTAACTTCAAACTGAAAAGAGGTAAAGCCTCCTTCATGTTTTCCAACAAAGTTTTTATTTAGATAAATTTCTGATAAATAATTAACTGCACCGAAGCATATAAAATATCTTTTATCTGCTTTTTTCGAAATATCAAATGTTTTTTTATACCATACAGTTCCTTCATAGTAGTATAATTGAGAAATTTGAGAGTTAAAATCGCCCGGGACATCAACTACCGGTCCACCATCAAAAGAATACTCGTAAAAATCGGTCTTACCTTGTGGCTTTTTATCTTCCCATATAGCAACCCATCTGCTTCGCCCGTAATCATACTGGTCGACAATGATTTGCCATTTACCGTTTAAACATAATTTTTCGTTGCGGTCATATACATTGCCAAGATTTACTTGTGAAAATATTGTTTTTACTGATAATGCAAAAACAAAAAAAATTACTATTTTTATTTTCATATAAATAAGGTTTAAACTTTATATTATGCGTAAAAATAATATAAAATAAAATAATTGCAATTAAAAAATTATGCAACGCCCATGCTTTTTAAAACACAAACAGAAAATTAATAAAATCAAGAACATGGGTGTTCCATCATACCTTAAAAAATAAATTTTATTATGATGAAAATTAAGAAACCTGATAATGGAAAAAGATTTGTAATTGCTGATATTCACGGTTGTATTAATACATTAAAAGCATTGATAGAAGATAAAATTCAACCGACAAAGCATGATTATTTATTTTTTTTGGGTGATTATATTGACAGAGGTCCGAATG
>Ga0123519_10006925_pt1 | contig 17680 bp, 14 predicted proteins | sample YelNatPaOPRAMG02_FD_87396 | JGI IMG/M metagenome (GOLD analysis project Ga0123519, IMG submission 87396) | Hot spring microbial communities from Yellowstone National Park - Yellowstone National Park OP-RAMG-02 (version 2) | ecosystem: Environmental > Aquatic > Thermal springs > Hot (42-90C) ... | reverse complement strand
GGATTGATGCGCCCGGGCAAGTGCGCGCTCCCGGCGGGATTGCCACCCCGCCGTGCTGCAGAACCGCGACCATTTTTCACCCCCTCATTTTTCTGCCCTCCATTTTTCTGCCATTCCCTCTTTCGCCTCTTTTTCCTTTTTTCGGCTATCACCAGAAAACCACAGGCCGAACGAGCACCCCAGGATTTTGAGCCGGCTGCACCGATCTTGTCGCAATTACTCATCGAGTCGCTTGCGCGCTCTGCGTTTGGCTTCAAGAAGACGGCTGGTGGTCTCGGCGCGGCTTGGGGCCGAAGGCGTTTGGCTCTGCTGCTGAGCCGGGGTTGTTGGCGGCGGTTGTGGTGTTGTTGGTGGTCTGCTCGGTGCGGCAATGTCGCCTACTTGTGTTGGCAAAGGCGATTGGGCCGTAGTCCGCTGGGCGCGCACCTGGTCGCGTCGCGCGAGCAACGCAGCAAGCGATTCTTCTGCTTCGACAACCTTGGGTTTGCGACGCCAGAACAAGAAAGCGCGCCTCAGTGTGGCCGTGGCTTTCACCCATTCAGCGCGATCAATATCGACTCGCCGAACCGCGACATCGAAGACGAACATGATCACGGCGAACTTGAGGAGCCATTCCCACAGGTCAACCGGGCGCCACACACGTTGCCGGTCATGACGGAACGGGTTCAACTCAGGGTTCCGCGGTGCTGACAGATCGAGCAGTTTGCCGCCGCCTGCTGCTGCGATTCGCGAGAGCAAATTGAGGTTGGGCTCGGCAGTTGCGAACTCGGGCGCGTAATTCACGCATGCGCCAAGCGCCTGTGAGGCGCGAACGCGTCCGCTCTCGAAGTCAAAAAGCTGAATCAGGTAGGTGCCGACTTCGCGTGTTTCGAACCGGGTCTCATAACGGCCAGGGCCTGTTTGTTCAAGCCGGACGGGTTGTCGGTCGCCTTTCGGGCTTACGACTATGGCGCGCAAATCGAGGAAATTCCTGTAATTGCCTGCCTGGTCGAGAGCTTCGACTGTTAAAACACCCTGTCCCTGTTCGACCGAGATTTCGGCGTTGAAATCCGCGCTTTCGAGCCGCCTTAGAGCCCATTGGGCCACTTGTGTCCAGAACTGTCGATATTGTCCCCATCCAAGCCAATCCACAGCCCACTTGGCTCTGGCATCGGATGTAAAGGCGACCGCCCTGCCGAGCCCGAACTGCCAATGCGCGAGAACAGGATCGCCTTTATCGGACACAATCGGCACTTCAGCCCGGGTTTTCGGAGTGGTACAAACATAGCCGCGCAAGGTGGGCAACGCCGGACCGGAAATGCCACGGACAGGCTCGGTTGAAGCGACCAACTGCGGCGCAAAAGGCTCCTCGAAAATCGCCGATTTCAGAATCACCATCGCTTCTTTGAGGAAGATTTGTGGCAGGTCGTCCGGGTTGTTGACCGCATAAAACCGGCCTCCACCGAGTTCGGCAATCCTGATCATGGTATCCGGGCCGGCGTGGCCGGCGATGAGCACCGTGCTGACAGTGATACGGTTTTGGACGATTTCGTTCATGAGACTGTCAGATGGCGCTGCGGGATCGCCGTCGCTGAACACAATGATGTGTTTCAGGTTTGCGGTTGACTGGAGCAGTCCCGGGTTTCCGTCGCTGCCGCGAAACGCCATTTCCATGACGTGCTGGAACGTTGGCAGGTCGCCCTGGTTCATCCCGGCGATCAGACGTCCCATTTCCTTTTTGTCTCCGACTTTTGACAATGGGAACAACCATCGATCGCTTCCATCCCAGAGAACAACGCCGAGTTCATCCTGTGGCCCGAGCGCATCAAGTACGCCCTGGGCGCATTCGCGTGCGACCTGGTTGCCGTTGTTGAATTCCATGCCATGCATGATGAGCACAACGGCGCCGTTGGGGAGGACCTTTTTGCTGCTCAGCTCCATGTCAACGGGCAAGACTGTCTCCAATGGTGTTCCCCTGTAACCGCCTGCTGCGTAGGTTTGGTCGCCGCCCACGCACACGAGGCCGATGCCGAAATCCCGCACTGCACTTTCAAGCAGCCGCATCAGGGTTTCGCCAAGGTCGCCTGCGGCAATGTTGCTCAGGAAAATCGCGTCGTAACTTTGCATCTCGGCCAAAGAGCCGGGAAACCCGCGGACGTCCACGACGCGCACGTCCACGCGCGAAGAACGCAATGCATCGGCAAGCGGCCCGTCAAGGGCCGGGTTTGAGGATACCAACAATATTCGCGGATCGCCTCTGACGCTTGTGAACGCGCTGGCTCGATTGTTCTGCGGAACAGGATCATCAGGCACGTCCAATTGAACATCAAAAGTGTAAAAACCGGGCTGGTCGAGGGTTTGTGGCAGGGTGAACAGGTTTTTGCCCGGTTCGAGCTCGATTCGTTGTTCGCCGATAAACTGGTCGTTGCGCAACATTCGCAGTGTTGCTTCGCGGGGCTGGTCAGCGTTCGCAAAAATCTTCACCTCGAACGCCTGCCCACGTTTCAGGGCTGCCGGCAGGGTCACCTTCTGTACCGAGACGTCGCCTTTCCGTTCTGTGCCAAGCGGCAGCACATCAATTGTGACGCCAAGTGACCTTGCTGCGGCGACGGCGCCCATTGCGTCGCCGACGTTTTCATTTCCGTCTGAGCACAACACAAGGCGTTTCTGACCCGACTCGGGGAATGCTGCGGTACCGAGGCGGAGCGCGCTGCCGATGTCGGTTCTGGCCGGGTCAACCACTGCAAGTATCTTAGCAACGTTCACTTTTAATGCCGGCGACGACTCGATGCTCGCGTCGCGCCCGAACACTATGATGCTGGCCATGTCGCTCGGTCTTTTCAGGGTGGCGCTTTGATTGATGTACTCCCGTGCGGCTTCCTGGTGCTGAGACGGCACGCTGTCCGATCGGTCCAACAAATACGTCACCACCATGCCTTCCACGGGCCGTTTCCATTGAAGTCCGGCAAGCGCCATGACAAGCGCAACAGTCAGCGCCAACCGAATCGCAAGCGCAGACCACCGCCGCCACGCCACAAGCGGCACGTACGAGGTCTTGCTCAACCAGACAACCCATGCCACTCCCGCCGGCAGCAAGAGCAACCAATATGGATTGGTAAACTGAAATGGCATGGGTCAGTTCCTGATCAACTTTTGAACGCGATCATTCCCCGCATCGGCCACATAAAGGTTCCCGACCGAATCCAGCGCGACACTCCACGGATTCGCAAACTGACCTTGCGCGCGACCGGGTCCGCCGATGACCTCGACAGGCCGGAACTCCGAATCAAACACCTGAATTCGGCCGTTGCCAAACTCACAGACAAATTGGTTGCCAAAAGCGTCCACACAAACGTCGTACGGGTAGCTCATTTGCCCCTTGTTCCGCCCCGGCCCGCCGTAGCTCCGGAGAAACGAACCGTCCGGCCCAAACACCTGAATTCTGTGATTGCACGAATCCGCCACGTAAACCCGCCCTACCCTGTCGATTCCCAACCCTTCCGGGCGATTAAACAGACCCGGTTCGTAACCGTATCGGCCAATAACACCGAGCAACCTACTGCCATCGGCTGAAAACCGCTGAACGCGATCGACGTGCCCATACTCGCTCACGAAAATCTCACCCGCGCGGTTCACAGCCACAGCACGCGGGAATGCGAGTTGACCTGCATTTGTGCCTCGCTGGCCCCATTGGCGCACCAGAACGCCCTCGGATGTGAAGTGGTTGATCCGCGAATAGTGCGGTTCAACCACAATGACATGGCCGTCCTTGTCGATCCCCATGCCTTTTGGTTTTCCAAGATCCGTTTCAGGCATCTGCCACGACAACAACCATGTCCCGTCAGGCGCGAACTTCTGCACCCGCCCGGTGATGTCAACCACATAAAGATTGTCCTGCCGGTCAACCATCAAAGAACGCGGCTTGTTGAACTGACCGGGCGCCGTTCCTCTGCATCCGATGATTTCTATGCGTTTGAAAAATGCACTCTTCAAACCGCCGCCTGTTGATGGCGATTGCGAGCAGCCCGCCGGAAAGATGACCGACGCGCATCCCAAGAATGGCAAAACAGCGCTCAGAGTCGCGGCTGCAGTTGACCATGCCGCTCGCCACAGCCCCGCACCGAACCAGCGCTGGACCCGGCAGATCAAAGCCCTTGCAACAGCCAACACCAACGGCGGCAGCGCCGCCAGACCAAGCAACAACAGGCACAGCGCATTGATTTCCGGATTATGGCCGTAGTGCAGCAGATTGAATATCCTCAGTGCCAAAGTCTCTCCGCCCGGAGGAACAACAAACAGAATCGTTTCCACATCCCACAATCCAAGCAGGTACACGATGTACCATGTCACGGCGATTGTCGTCCGCATCTGTGGCCAGTAGATGTACCACCACATTTGCCATGGCGAAACCCCGTCCAACCGGGCAGCATCGGCAACATCACGATCCACCGAATTCCGGGCAAGCACGGCGCCGGTTCTCCCGATTGCTAGATAGCGCACGGCCAGAGCAATAAACATCACCGCCACGCTCCGGTACAACTCGAGAAACGGCGGACGATTTAAAGCTGTGATCAACAAAATCCCCAAAACCACGCCGGGCACCAAAAAAAACAACCACGCCAAAAAACCTGCCCGAACCCGCCAGAGCAAGAATCCAAATGCAACCGCCAACACCCCGCCGACCGTGGCCGTGCAAGCCGACATTGCGCAAACTTTGCCGGAGGTCACCCACACAGAGCCGATCATCCGCCACGTGTCCCTGTCGCACACCGGCTCGAACATCGGCACCAACACCGAAATACCAGCCATGGCAATCAACACAACACCGCACCAAACAAACCATTTCCGCCCAAGGCCGGCTCGCCATACCGATGCCGAAACACCGGCGTTCAAGGCCGGCCACTGGATTCTTTTGTGCCGCAAGCATGCAAGAAGCGCCAACGGAGCCACCACAATCGGCCAGCTCAGAAGCAGCGCGCCATGGTAGTCGAGATTGGTGTTCGCAAGCACGTAGATTTCCACAGGCAATACTTTGACCTGCAGCACCGCGGGCACGGCAAAGTTGTTCAGCGCCAACACAAACACCACGCCCAACCCGAAAGCCAGCGCCTGAGCGCCCGACGGCAACAGCAACCACCGGAACAAAGCCGTTCCACGGAGTAACGGGTCGCTTTCAAAATGCTGTCTCCCCAATCGTTGCCATGCACCGACCAATGTGAACATGGGAACAGGCCATAACAAGGTCGCAAGCAGCCATGCAACCCCCGTCCGCGATGCCAGCTCGAACGGCAGCAGCCGATGTAACAGCCCGGACGGACCCAACAAGCCCAGCCACGCGTTTGTGACAAGAAATGGCGGCATTGCAAAAGCCGCCGCCGAAAACGCGAGTGCAAACGCCCGACCGCGACCGTTCAGTCCCATGACAAAAAGCGCCGCTGCAAAACCGATCGCGCCCGCCACCGTCGTGGCGAGAATGCTTGTCTCGATGCTGTTAACAAGCAGCGCCGGGTTCATGTCGTGTCAGCGCAGGAATATCTCGCGCATACGCGCCGTTGCAGTTTCGATGTCTGCCAGAATCCGTGACCAATCGGGCTGCAACGTGCCGGCTGCAGCAATCTCGGGCGGCACATCGACGCCTTCCAATGCGCCGGCTTCAACCAAAGGCGCCAACGCAGCCCGAGTCTGCAAAAACTCGAAAAGTTTCTGCGCCGTATCAGGGTGCGGCGCGCCGCGCACAACGCCGACCGTGTTTGGCAACAGCAACGATTCTGCGGTGAGCGGCAGCACCGACAAGGGTGCAGCACGCCGTTTCTCGACCAGTATGTCATCCGAATCCGTCAGGCCAATCCACGCTTCGCCGCGCGCGACCATTTTGGCTGACACCGAGTTTCCATCCACTATGAGGGGCCGATTCGCCACCAACGCGCGGCACCACGCTTCCCATTTTTCGGGTCCCCAGTGTTGCCGCAACGCAAGGAAATGTGTTGCGGTGCTCCCAAACAGGGGATAAGCGAGCACAACACGTCCGCGCCATTCTGCGTTCGTCAACTCGAGCAGGGAACGCGGCACCCGGCTCATGTCGAGCAGGTTGGTGTTGATTACGATACGCCGGCTTCGATAGCCCATTGCAGCCCAGCCGTTGGTCGGTCGGAATACTTCCATGGCGGCAAGCTGTCTGGTGCGGAGTTCTTCGTTGCCCCAGAACACATCACACTGCGGGTGCGACCGTTCAGCAATGAGACGGTTCGCAAGACCAACGGTTTTTACGGCTTCGCTGTCGTAAACCGACCGCACACGAATCCCGGTTTGACGGGTGAACTCCGCCAGTATTGGTTCTGCATAGACATGGTCTTGTGCGCAGTACACTACCACTTCGTTTTTTGCCGATGACGCCGCCGGTTTGCAGCCGGTCGCCACAAGAACGATCAAGCTGACAATTGCAATGAAGCATGCCGTTCTTTTCATGCGGTCCTCCGATGATAGAACCACCATTCGAACATCATCACCGCGAGCGCGGCCGCAGCAAGACGCCGCCACAGTTCAAGATTCGCAGGTTTCAGCGTCGTCGCCAATGCGCGGGCGTAACGGCCGAAACGCAATTCCGACTTTGGCGTTGTGTCTGTTTCAGCGGGATCAAGCAGGTTAACGCAAAACCATGATTGGCCCTCGCCGGTATCGACCTTGTACACGCCATTGCGTGCGGTGTCTGCAAACGCAAATTCACGCACGCCCGGATCAATCGACACGGTTCTCTTTGTTCCGTCCGGGAGTTGAACGACTGCGTTTGTGGCGGAACCCGAAAGCGGCATGCGAATCGGGTCGCCCGCGCGCACCATTGCCTGGCTCGACCTTGTGCTTGCGGGATTGAGCCATTCGACCGCGTTTGCGACAAAAATCGGGAACGAAATGCGCAACGGCCATGTGCTTTGCATCGTGTCAAACCCGATCCACACCACCCGTTGCCGCCCAATTTCGCCCGCAAGAACCAGCGGGGTGTCCGACGCTTCAACCAACGGCACCGCCCATGTCGGCGTTCGCACTCTGAGCGCCTCGGCAATTTGCACCTCGTCGAAATTCACGAAACGCAGGAGCGGATGAGTGTTCTTCCAATCGACAATCAAGGGCGCCTCGACGCGCCCAGTCACCTGGACCCAATTGGTCGGTGCGGACCTGATGGTGAGCGTGTTGACCGTCGGCCAGCTTGACGGCAACACATCATCGATCACCACGATGTCGTAGGTTGCGCCTTCATCGACAATGTCCTCCGCCACGGCGAGATTCAGATTGGGAACAACGCGCAGCGCCCGCTCCAAATACCCTCCCGAGCGCGTCACAAGCAGCACATTGACCGGCTTTGGCATCAGGCTCGCCACATGCACCTCATTGTCAGCCGCAAGTTCGTCAGGCACGTCCAGCCTCAGCGTGAACACGCCGTCTTTCTCCTGACTGACCGTGAACACCTGCGGCGATGTTTCTCTCGGCCCGAGCTCGATGTGACGTGTCTCCACAAATGTCCCGTCAAAGTGCAGTTCAAGTTCACCCGACACATTGTTGCTGGACGCATTGAACACGCTCGCAAACACCGCACGCCGCCGCGGATCCTCCGGATGCGCCCTTGCTTCGGCACTGATGATCCCCACGTTGAGCGCTCTTCGACCGACCTGATGATAGGCAACATTCAGCCCTTCGAACTCGAACTCGGTCAAATCCGGAGCCGCCCCGTCACTGTACAGATGAATTTCGGCATCGCGACGGTCCTTGACCAACGGATGCGCAATTTTGAGCGCCTCAGCAAGGCGCGTTGGCGTGTCGGATGGTTGACAGCTCTGCAGAGCGCGCCGCAGCGCGGTCTTGTTGCTGGTGGGCGATTGGCGAACCTCAGTATGCGCAGCGGCAAGCAACACAACCATTTGATCCGTTTCATGCAGGCTGTTCACCAAATCAAGCGCTTCACGCCGCGCGCGCTCGAACCTCGAGGGCGACTCATCGGTGCTTTGCATCGACGCCGACGCATCCAGTATCACCACGATCAGTCTGCCGGCAGCCGTTTTCCCGGCGAAAAACGGACGTGCCAAAGCCAGAATAACAAGCGCAAGAAGCAGGAGTTGGAGAACGAGCAGCCAGTTCTTCCGCAGTTTTTGGAAAGGCGCGCTAGCCTGCGTTTCTGCGAGAAACCGCTGCCAGAGCAGTGTGCTTGGCACCAGTTTCACCACACGGCGGCGTTTCAGCAGATAAAACAGAATGACGATCGGGATCGCCGCGGCGAAAGCAAACGCAGTCGGTGCCAGAAAACTCATCCCACCACCTCCGCCTGTCTGAGCCGCTTTAACACCAACTCATCGAGCGGTGTGGCGCTGCTCGCCAGAAAAAAACTGGCGCCTCTGGCGCGGCAGAAATCGCGCAACTTGCGCACGTAGGCTTCAACCGTCTGCCGGTAAGCTGTGAGCCTGTGACGTCCAAATGTGACCTCTTGTTGTGCGCCGGTCTCGGAATCGACAAGCCGCAGATCACCAAAGGTCGTCGGTTCGAGTTCCTCGGGCGCCAAAACCTGGATCACATCGACCTGGAATCCGCGCCCGATCAGTGCGCCCAAACCCTGCTCGTAGCCGGCGGGATCGAGAAAATCGCTGATTACAACTGCAAGGCCGGCATGACGCGCTTCAACCGCTCCGCGTCTCAACGCTTCGTTCAAATTCGCAGGCCCGCCGGCGGTCAGCGCCGCAAGGTTCCTCAAAAAAGCAAGTGCCGATTTCCGGCCCCTGACCATTCTTAACGCCGCACGTAACGTGGCATCGGATTCGTGCTCCGGGAAAACGACCGTGCTGACGCAATCAAACCCGCACAACGCTATGTAGCCAATCGCCGCCGCTACCTGCCGCGCAAAGTCGAACTTGACCGGCTCGCCAAATGTCATCGATTCGCTCGCATCAAGGAAGATGCGGACCGGCAACTCGCGCTCTTCCTCGTACAACTTCAGAAAGAGGCGTTCGAGCCGGCCGTAAAGGTTCCAATCGAGGTATCTCAGGTCATCGCCGGCCACATAGCTTCTGTAATCGGCGAATTCAACCGAATGGCCGCGTGCGCGGCTGCTTCGTTCGCCCTTTACACTGCTCTTGGCCCGGCGTCGTGCCAACAGCTCCAATTGTTCGAGCCGGCGCAAAAGTTCCGGACTGAGCAATGTGTCAACCATTGGTGAAATCGGCGGGCCGCGTTTCTACGCTGCAACTGCAGCCGCGTTCTCCGGCACTTCGCTGAGCACCTGTTCGATGATCTTGTCTGTGGTAATGCCCTCGGCTTCCGCCTCGAAATTGAGGATCAGTCGATGCCTTAAAGCCGGCAGAGCCACGGCCCGGATATCGTCGAAACTCACGTTAAACCTTCCCTGAGCGAGGGCCCTAACCTTCCCTGCCAGTATCAGCGCCTGAGCGCCACGTGGGCTGCTGCCATAACGCAAAAACTGATTTGCAATTGGCACCGCAGTGTTGGTTTTCGGGTGGGTAGCCAGCACCAGTCTGACCGCATAATCTTTGACGTGCGAGACTGCCGGAACCTGTCGAACCAGTTGCTGCAATTCGATCAACCCCTCTCTGCTCAGCACCCGATTTACGGTTGCTTGCGCTGTTTCCGTTGTGCGATTCAGCACCTCTGTGAGTTCGGCAGCCGTTGGGTACCCAACCAGCAGTTTGAAGAAGAACCTGTCCAACTGCGCTTCCGGAAGCGGGTAAGTGCCCTCCTGGTCTATTGGATTCTGCGTCGCCAGCACAAAGAATGGTTCTGCCAGGCGCCGCACCTCGCCACCGGCAGTGACACTGTGCTCCTGCATGGCCTCTAGCAACGCGGACTGGGTCTTTGGCGTGGCGCGGTTTATTTCGTCGGCCAAAATCAGGTGCGCGAAGATCGGGCCGTGCTGGAACTCGAACGTCCGCCGTCCATCCGGGGCTTCCATCACAAGGTTCGTCCCCATGATGTCAGCAGGCATCAGATCGGGCGTGAACTGAATCCGGCTGAAAGTCAAATCCAACACCTCACCCAAGGTCCGCACCAACAACGTCTTGCCAAGACCTGGCACGCCCTCGAGCAGAACATGTCCCCCTGCCATCAGCGCGATCAGCGTGCTATCGACGATCGGTTCGTGTCCGACGATCACCTTTCCAATCTCGCGTTTCAGTGCGGCATAGATTTCGCGGAATTTCGCTATTTGTTCGTCCGTATTCATGATTGTTCCTGATCCCTTGCGGTTGCGCCGCGCTGAGCCAAATCCCTGCCAATCTCACTTCAGGTCTCCAAAATAATCCCGTACCGGCCCCTGATAGGCACGCGGCACTTGATCGTGACTCAAAGCGGACTGTGCGTCAGTTTGGGCGGCACGGATGGCCTCCTGCACTTCCACTTTGCTGCTTCCCTTGAGACTCAATCCTTTGAGTGTAACACTTGGCATCGGCCCTCCGGGCGAAAGTTTGCCGCGCACTTTGGTCGGTGTCAGCCCCTCGGAAAGCGCAGCTTCACCACGATCAGTTATGCCTCGCGGTGACATTTCGGGTCGTTCAATTCCGCTGTTATCCCACGCGCCTGTCATGGGCGGTTGCTCGATCCAGCCGTCTTCATCAGCCCACGTTCCCACGCCACGTCCGGGCCGGCCCCCGGGTTTGAACCCGGGCTGTCCGAGCGTGCCCGCCTGGCTCCAGCTTTTCCCGGTGCCTATGGCCGCCTGGGCACGGCGGAGAGCCGACAGCGCACCCTCGAGGCTCTCCGCATCGGCAAGCTGGTCCATGAGCTTTTGAAGTTCGTTGGCAGCATCAGCAAGCGACTGAGCTGCAGCGGCGTTGTCCTTGGCCTGCATTCGCTGGAGCGCTTGCTTGAGATGATCCGCCACCTTCCCGTATTGCCCTGCGGGTTTGATCGCGCGACTGACCTCATCCATGACAGACTGAAGCTGTTTTGGATCAACATTGCCCGATTTGAGCAGATTAACCATCTTTTGCAACGTGCTGCGTGCAGCCATTGCCTGTCCGTTCTGGAGCTGTTCCGGGAGGTCCTTGCCAACCCGTTCGGCCTGCATCTGCATCTGCTCGAGGGCACGTGCGGTTTCCGCAAGTTGTTCAAGATCGCGATCGGCCACTGCCAAGTCCTTCAGCAACTGATCAATTTCCCCGGACTTCAAAGCCTCGATCGCTTCAGACAAGCTTGAAATGTTCAACCCAAGCTCTTTTGCCTGTTGACTCAGGCTGTTCAAAGCATCGGCGAGGTTTTGCTGTGCGGCCTTGTCACGGGCGGCGCCCTCTTTTTTCAGCGCTTCTGCCGACTGCAACGCCCGTTCGAGGTCACGTTTGAGTTTTTCGAGGTCATCCGAGGAAGCTTTCATCTTCCCGTCGGCAGACTCGGTTTTTGTGTCAGACCGGTCGGACTGGTCGGACTTGTCAGACCTGTCAGACTTCTCAGACCTGTCAGACTGGTCAGACTGCTTTTTTGCAAGGGCGCGTAACGCTGCGTTTTGTCCCAACTCCCTGGCCTGTTGCTGGACCTTTTCTGTCAGCTTTGCCAACTCGCGCAGTGCCTCTGGTTTGGTCAGGGGCTTTCTGGCCAACTGTTCGCCAAGTTCAGCAACCGACTCTACCGCTCGACGTGTGGCGTCAAGGGCGGGTGCACGTTTCTCGAGATCACGACGTGTCACATCAGCCAAAGCGCGGCCTGTATCCCGCACCGTTTCACGCTCGCGCTGTTTCTGCACGTAACTCGCGCTGCGGTACTCGGGCACAAAGCCGAGCGCGGCGCCAATAGTCAATACCAGCAGCGCCCATAAACTCGATTTCGGAAGTGTCCACGGCAATATCCGCCGGATATCAAGCCTTTCCAGATGCCGGTTTGCATCGTCGATCAACAATTCGCTCCACCGCCCGTACTTCGGGTCACGCCCGACTTCAATTGCGGAACTCACCCGCTCTTCCAATCGCTGTTGTTTATCCAACCAAATCGCTGTCTGCTGCGGGCTCTCCCGCCGGGCAAGCCCGCCAATTGCAGCCACCAATGGAGCTGCAACCCCGAGCACCGCGCCGATTGCCAGGACCCGCATCGGCAAAGGCAACAGTTTGTAGGACAACAAAGCAACCAGCCAGATGCACGCCCCAACAACAAGCCCGGTCCAAAAGGCGCGCCACGCGCGTTGCAAACGCCTGCGCCGCGCGGCGTGCTCGATCCGGGTTACAAGTCTTTCGAACCCCGTCATCTTGTTACCGCCTAAAATGCATCAATTTCGGCTGATTAGCGAGACAAAAAACCGGATCAAAAACGCGGCCACGGTGCCAGGAATTGCTCCGGAGAACACAATTTCTGCGGTTGTGGAGGTCCGTTGGGCATCTACATGTTCGAGGGTCACATGTGCAACGGGACACACCGTCGCAGCTATTGTCGCTCGTATTCGCCCTTGCCGATCCGCTTCAAGACGGTGAAACCGGCTTTCTTGGCATCTGAGACCGAGAGCGGTTTCAGCAGTTTGGGTGTGTTGAAAGTGGAAATGACACGTCTGACCCGCTTTTTGCAAGCTGGACAATGCGTAAGCTCGGGCGCGTTGACGGGACGTCGAAGTGTAAACCGTCCGCCGCAAACCACGCACCCGCCCTGCCCTTCACATACTTCGTATTCGTACAGCGGCATAATCCAAACGTCGGTCTTGCGGCTTCAACATCGCACAAACCTGAATCGCATCGGATTTCCTCGAAGCCGCCATTCAGTGCTGACAATCTATCCATCCACGGGGTTTGACTCAAGCGGCAAGTGTTGGTTTTGGATTTGGGGGTGTACGGTCCCCTGCGTGAGTAATATGCGGCGAACTCGTTCAGCGCGGCGCAGCCGCAACCGAATGATCGCGGCGAGATAAATGCGTTCGGTCCATGCCTGGCACTCCGTCGCGCCGCGGTGAAAGAGGCGACTTTGTCTCCAAACGGGGGTGGAGAGATGCAAAAGTCGGATCAGCGGCCCAACAATTCGAAGGCAAAACTCACGAAGGATCTGCTGATCTGCAGTTCCAGCGCAGATCATCGGATGTTATACTCCGAAGACCGCACTCTGGTGGCAAACTGAGCAAACTTGCAGCCTGAAAACCTTCGCAATAATGATCGATTTCTCAATATAGTTATACATTGCGCATGGTCGGGTTCGGCCCTGATTGTCCCCGTTGACAATGGTTTGGTTCAAGGCGAACTTTTGCCCGTCATGCAACTGGAATTTGAAAAAGTTGGACCTGCCCTCTGGGAAATACCCAGGACAGGCGATATGCAAGTGCCGGCTCGCATTTATGCCACGGCAGAAATGATGAAGTCCATACGCTCCGACCCGGCGGCTCAACAGGCAGCCAACGTTGCGTGCATGCAGGGAATTGTCGGCGCGTCACTCGCAATGCCTGACATTCACTGGGGTTATGGTTTTCCGATTGGCGGCGTGGCTGCTTTTGATGCCAAGGACGGCGTCATTTCTCCCGGTGGGGTTGGATACGACATCAACTGCGGGGTGCGATTGATGGCATCGAAACTGACACGGGCGGAGGTGTTGCCACGTCTGAGGGAGTTGGTGAACCAGTTGTTCCGGGACATACCGACCGGCGTTGGCGCAGAAGGGTCGGTGAGCGTAAGCGTTGAGGAACTTAAACGCGTGGTGGTTGAAGGGGCTGCATGGGCGGTCAGAAACGGCCTGGGCAGCGAAAGCGACCTCGAGTTCATCGAAGAACGAGGTTGTATTCGCGGAGCCGACCCGGCGCATGTATCAGCACGCGCATGGGAAAGAGGACGGGAACAACTCGGAACACTCGGCTCTGGAAATCATTTTCTCGAGGTGGGGTATGTTGAAGAAATCTACGATCCCGAACAAGCAGCGGTGCTTGGGCTCTTCAAGGACCAGGTCACGATAATAATCCATTGCGGGTCGCGCGGGTTCGGCTATCAGATTTGCGATGATTACCTTGCTGTGATGGATCGGGCGTCGCGAAAGTACGGGATGAAACTTCCGGATCGGCAGTTGGCTTGTGCGCCAATTCAGTCGCCGGAAGGCCAGGCTTATCTCGGGGCGATGCAGTGCGCGATAAATTACGCTTTTGCGAACCGGGAAACCATCGCCCATAACGCGCGACTCGCGTTTGCCAAAGCGCTACGCGCCAAACCGGAAGAGGTCGGGCTGAGAACTGTTTACGAGATAGCCCACAACATCGCGAAGTTCGAAATGCATGTTGTGAATGGCAAGGAACGGAGGCTGTGCGTCCACCGCAAAGGCGCTACGCGGGCTTTCGCCGCAGGACATCCGGAAATCCCTGCTCAATATCGGGCGATTGGGCAGCCGGTCCTGATTCCCGGCGACATGGGGCGGTACTCGTTTGTGCTTACTGGCACGGCGAAAGCAATGGAAGAGACTTTTGGCAGCACTTGCCACGGTGCCGGCCGTATGCTGAGCCGGAATCAGGCAAAACACGCTGCAAAGGGGCGGGACGTGATCCGCGAGCTCGAGAGCCAAGGCGTTATTGTCAGGGGCCAAAGCCGCAGAAGCGTCGATGAAGAGATTCCCGAGGCCTACAAGGATGTCACGGATGTGGTAGAAGCGTGTGAGTTGGCGGGCATTTCGCACAAGGTCGCCAAGCTCAAGCCGATGTGCTGCATAAAGGGATGAACCAGCGCAACGCAGCCGCGCCTGAGGGCTTCGATTATTTGCGATGTCTGCGCAAGTCTCCCGCGATTTTGTGCTTTAAAACTTGGTTTGATCGCGAGATTGGCTTGACCGGGCGAGGGCATTTTGTGCTTAATCCACACCCAAAAGCACTGATCTGAATGAATCTCGCTAATGCTTTTCTCGCGTCGGCCGAAAAGAATATCGACAAAACAGCCGTTTTTTGGGGGGATGCAACTTTCAGCTACCGGCATTTCCTGAACCAGTCTGCATGGGTTGCCCAAACTCTGCGGACCGCGCTCGGGGTAAAACCGGGCGACCGGGTTGGAATATGGCTGAAGAACTGCCCTGAGTTTATATCAGCTTTGTTTGGCGCGTTGCGTGCCGGGGCCGTGCTTGTGCCAATCAACAACTTTCTCAAACCTGACGAGGTCGCTTACATCCTGCGCGACGCCGACATAGACGTTTTGATCAGCGAAGCAGGGATGACAGAAGGCCATGAGAAACTGGTTCAGATTCGCCCGACCCTCCGGATTCTGCTGGTGGATCACTTTGGTAACGGGCCTTTCGAGTCATCGCCGGTGCCATCTTCGGACGCTTCTGAGAAGGAACTTTCGATGTTGATATACACCTCTGGAACAACCGGCCATCCCAAGGGCGCAATGCTGTCACATGGAAATCTTCTGCACAACGTTGAAAGCTGTCGCCAGGTTCTGGAAGCGGTGCAGTTGGATCGGTTTGCCCTTGTGCTGCCGATGTTCCACACGTACATGCTGACCGTTTGTGTGCTGCTTCCGCTGATTGTCGGTGGGTCAATCGTGCTGGTTAAATCGCTTCATCCGCCCAAGCGCATTCTCGAGGAAATGGTGGAACACGAAGCCACGGTGCTTGTTGGAATTCCGCAACTTTTCAGGACGCTTTTGGGCACACCGCCGCCGCCGAGGCTGAGTTTGCGGCTTTGCATCAGCGGTGCTGCACCGCTGCCCGTGGAAACGCTCAAACAATTCGGCGCGCGTTATCCCGTTCCGCTGCTGGAAGGATATGGCCTGAGCGAGGCAAGCCCCGTCGTGTCCCTTAATCCGGTCCACGGCGTCGTCAAGCCCGGATCAATAGGCCTCCCAATTCCCGGTGTTGAAGTGACCATCCGCAATGACGCGGGTGAGGAAGTGCCGGTGGGTGAGATTGGTGAAATCTGCGTGCGCGGTGGGAACGTGATGATGGGGTATTGGAAGCAAGAAGAAGAAACTGCCCGTGCGATTCGGGACGGATGGTTGTACACCGGCGACATCGGTCGAATGGATGCGCAGGGCTACATTTACGTCACTGACCGTAAAAAGGACATGTTGCTGGTCAACGGGATCAATGTATATCCGCGCGAGATCGAAGAGGTTATGTATCAATACCCGGGCATCAAGGAAGCCGCGGTTGTCGGGTTCCCGGACCCTCGTCGCGGCGAGCAGCCTGTCGGGTACATTGCCCTTGCCGAAGACGCACAATTTGAGGAAGCCGCTTTCCTGCGTTTCTTGAAAGAACGACTGGCGGACTACAAAGTGCCAAGGCGGATTATCCAGCTCCCAGCACTGCCGAGAAACGCGACCGGCAAAATACTGAAGACCGCCCTTCGCGCGATGCGACATTGAAATGTTCATTGGCGAAAGTCCCCGTTGACACGGGTTCGCCGGCGTAAATCCATCGCAAGAGACTGCCAGAAGCACATACAACGAACGTACCAACGTTGATGTTGCTTCTTCCAAAGCGGAATTCATGCTGGACGGGCACTTCCAATTGAGTTGGGATGTAAGCCATGCATGCTGATGTAGAGCCGATCGTGAGACAATTTTTTGAGGACGACAATTTCGCGCGGCATTGCGGCGTCGAGCTTGTGTCGGTGGAACCCGGCAGAGCCGTGGCGCGAATGACGATTAAACCCGAGCATTTCAACGGCTACAAGATTGTGCAAGGGGGCGCGATATTCACTCTTGCGGATTTGGCATTTGCAGCAGCTTCAAACTCACATGGCACGGTCGCTGTGGCAATCAACGTTTCGATTACATTCATCAAGGCGGCCAAGAGCGGCGTTTTGCAGGCCGAAGCGCGGGAAGTTGCGCACAACCCGAAACTCGGCACTTATGTTGTTGAGGTTCGGGATGGGCAGGGCGATTTGGTGGCGCAATTCCAGGGGCTCGTGTATCGCAAAAGCGAGCGAATAGCGGATTGGTATAATCAGCAACGCTGACCATGAGCCTCGCTGATAATCTCAAGGCGCTGCAAGATCGCATAGCCAACGCCTGCGCACGCGCAGGGCGCGACCCGGCCTCCGTTTCCCTCGTTGCCGTAAGCAAGGGGCATCCACCCGAAACCGTGTGTGCTGCAGCCGATCTTGGAATCACTGTATTCGGCGAAAACCGCGTTCAGGAAGCCAAAGCAAAAATACCGCTCTGTCCCGGGCGTTTGAAATGGCACATGATCGGGCATCTGCAAACCAACAAGGTGCGCGATGCGCTCGCATTGTTCGACATGATTCACAGCGTTGACAGTCTTCACCTCGCCACAGAGATCAACAAGGCTGCGGAACGATCGAGCCGGTTTGTTCCAGTTCTGCTCGAGGTGAATGTCGCAGGGGAATCTACAAAGTACGGATACAACCCGGATGCACTGCTGGCTGACCTGCCAATGTTGAACGCGTTGCCGCGGCTCGAAATTCGCGGTTTGATGACAATGGCGCCGTGGACTCCCGACCCCGAGCGTGTCCGGCCCGTGTTCAAGCGGTTGCGCGAGTTGAAGGCTAAATGCGAAGAAATACTTGGCGCGCCAATGGAACATCTGAGCATGGGAATGAGTGGCGATTTCGAGGTCGCGATAGAAGAAGGCGCCACAATGGTTCGAATAGGAACCGCTCTGTTTGGCGAACGCCAAAAACAGGACTGAGACGCGACTCCGCGAGCGCGCGCTCGCTCTGCCAGATCAGAGCGGTAATCCGCGTTGCAACTTTGACCTTTTCACCTTTGACTCATTCATGCTCTCAGAGCTCGGTGAAAGTCTCCATTTCATGCAG
>Ga0123519_10006922_pt1 | contig 17682 bp, 13 predicted proteins | sample YelNatPaOPRAMG02_FD_87396 | JGI IMG/M metagenome (GOLD analysis project Ga0123519, IMG submission 87396) | Hot spring microbial communities from Yellowstone National Park - Yellowstone National Park OP-RAMG-02 (version 2) | ecosystem: Environmental > Aquatic > Thermal springs > Hot (42-90C) ... | reverse complement strand
TATCCGCGTCGCACACCTGGCCACCCGCTGAGGCGAGCGGTCTCGTCGCATGGGTGCTGGATCAAGGTGCATCACTCCTGGTGTCAGATGGGCGTCACGATGCGCGCTGCTGCAACGCCGCAGGTGAAGTTATGGCGGGGAGCGCTATGGCAGCGCCGCTTTTGGTCGGTGAACGCTTGCTGGGCGTGTTGGAGGTGCACGCCGCCCAACCCAACACCTTCTCGGAAAGCGATCTTCTCATCCTGGAGGTGGCAGCCCGTCAGATCGCAGCCGCTCTCGAAAGCGCCCGTTTTCGTGCTGAGCACAAGGCTTTGTTGGAAGAGACGCGGCGCAAATTGGATGAGATTTCCACCCTGTATCAGGTCGCCCAAGAAGTCACCGGCAGCCTGCAGCTGGATGAAGTGCTGGAAATGGTCGTGCAGGCCATCCGCCGTGCTCTCAACTGTCGCGGTTGTTGCGTCTTCTTGCTGAACCCTTCCGATCAGATGCTGGAAATCAAGGCGGCTGCCGGGTTGAAGCCGGAGTGGCGACGCGCAGCACGGCTGGCTTTGGGCGAGGGGATTGCCGGGCGTGTGGCTGCTTCGCTGCAGCCGCTGTATGTGCCCGATGTCCAAGCATATCCCGATTATGTGGTATTCGACCCCGAAGTGCGTTGCCTGTTGGCCGTGCCCTTACAGGCGCGCGGGCGGCTGATCGGCGTGCTCAACGTTGATCATACGCAGCCGCATGCCTTCAGACCGGAACACGAACATCTGCTCACCGTGGCTGCATCGCAGGTGGCGGTGGCGATTGACAACGCGCGTCTCTACTCGGAGCTTTTGAGCGAGAAGCAGCGCCAAGACGAGTTCCTGGCGATCGTCTCGCACGAGCTGCGCACGCCGCTGACCTGCATTCAGAGCTCGGTGAGCTTGCTGCTGGAGGATGAGCCGCCGGAGGGCGAGACAGCGTGCGAGTTTTTGGAGATCATCCAGCGGCAGAACGAGCGCCTCATCCTCATGGTTAACAACCTGCTCAACGCGACGCGCCTGGAGCATGCCGAACTGCAATTGGTTCGCCAGCCCGTAGTGCTGACCGAGCTCGTGCTACGCGCCGCGCGTCGCCTGCGTCTACTGGCAGAGGAAAAACAGATCACCGTGCATACTGAGCTGCCGGACGAATCTGTCACCATAGTGGGCGATGGTGACTGGCTGGAGCAGATGGTGGTCAATCTGCTCGACAATGCGATCAAATTCACCCCGTCGGAGGGGGAGGTGAGCGTGGCAGTGCAGGTTATGCCACAAGAGGTGGGCGTAACCGTGCGCGATAGCGGCATCGGCATCCCGGCGCAAGAGCTGGAGCGCGTGTTCGATAAGTTCTACAGGGTTCCCGATCAACCGTCCAATGCACCCAGGCCGCGTCACGGCAGTGGCCTGGGACTGTACATCGTGCGCCGGGTCGTCGAGGCACACGGGGGCCATATCCGTGCCGAGTCCACGCCGGGCGCGGGCAGCACGTTTACTATCTCCCTGCCCCGCGGCAACGCTACGCTCGACAATGCAACACCATCCGCGCCATAACCGTCAGAGAGCGGTTCGTGCTGCGTGGTCACGCGGACGGCGCAGTGTCTATGCGCACGTCCCGGGCAGGATGCACTGCAATTGTTCCGGCGCCCCTGTGGTGTAGATACGCACGCCGGTCTGAGCATCCATCACATGCACCTTGGCCATGTCGAAGGCGACCCAAATATCCTGCTTCTCGTCGAAATGCTGCGTTGGTGGCGTGATGACCTTAATGATGTCGCGCCCCAGCTGCACATCGACAATGGTCTCAGCCCCCAGCGGCTCACTCACCGCCACGCACGCCGGAAAGGCGATGATATCCGTCGGCCGCTCCGGGTACAACCTGATGTCCTCCGGCCGCACGCCCACCAACACCTCCTGGACGGTCGGCAGCGCGCGGCACAGACAGTCCCACAGGGGATGATCGGAACCGATCACCTGAAAGCCAAACCCCGAATGCACCAGATTGAGCTGCCCGTCCGCTCGCTGAACCTGGCAGGTCAGGAAATTCATCGGCGGGCTGCCCACGATGGTCGCCACCCGTCGGTTGGCGGGGAGATTGTACACGTTATCCGGCGTGTCGCACTGCTGCACCACCCCTTTGTACAGCACGGCGACGCGGTCCGCCATGCTCATCGCTTCGACCTGGTCGCTGGTGACATACACGAGGGTCTCATTTAACTGCTCCTGGAGCCTTTTCAGCTCGATGCGCATCTCCAGGCGCAACAGCGCATCCAGATTGGCCAGTGGCTCGTCCATCAGATAAGCGCGCGGTGTGCGCACCAGGGCGCGTGCGATGGCCACACGTTGGCGTTCGCCACCGCTCAGCTTGCCCGGTTTGCGTTCCAGCAGGTGTTCAATGTGCAACATCCGGGCAACCTGAGTCACCCTGGCCCGGACCTCTTCCGCCGGCATCTTGCGCTCACGCAGCGGGAAAGCGACATTGTCGAAGACAGACTTATCCGGATAGAGCGCCAGGTTCTGGAAAATCATGGCAATGTCGCGGTCACGGGGATGCACATCGTTGACGCGCTCATCGTCAATATAGATATCGCCCTCGTCCGGCTTTTCGAGGCCCACAATCAGGCGCAGCAGGGTGGTTTTGCCCGCTCCCGGTGGACCCAACACACAGAAAAACTCACCGTGATGCATTTCCAGGTTAATGGATTGGAGTGCAGTAACGCGGCCAAAGCGCTTGCTCACATTTTCAAGACGGATGTTCGCCATCAGATTACCTCGGAGAGCGTACCAGGATTAACGAACGGCAAAGCCGGTTTTGGCATCGAAGACGTGCAGGTATTTGGGATTGATCTCGATCCACTGCACCGTGCCGGCCGGCTCACGGTAGGAGGGATGCGCGATCACCTTGATCGTATCCTTTTCTCCCAGCTCGAGATGCACGACCGTCTTGGGACCGAGGGGTTCCAGGAAGCGCACCATCGCCCGCAGATACTCGGGGTGGGAAGGTTGGGCATGCAGGGTGAGATGCTCGGGCCGCGCACCCCAGATCAGGTCCTGGTTGCCAGGATGCCGTTCCAACAGTTGGCGGCGTTGGTCGTCCAGGAGCACACGTGCATCGCCATGTCTCTGTACCAGATAGCCCCTGCCGTCCTCGCTGCGGAAGTAACAGGGGATGAAATTCATGTTGGGACTGCCGATAAAATTGGCCACAAAAATGTTGACCGGTTGGTTATAGATTTCATCAGGGGTGCCAAATTGCTGCAACACCCCGAAGTCCATGACAGCGATATGATCCGCCATGCTCATGGCCTCGACCTGGTCGTGCGTGACGTAGATCATCGTCTGACCGATCTCGCGTTGAATGCGTTTCAACTCGCCGCGCATATAGGCGCGAAAGGCAGCGTCCAGGTTGCTGAACGGTTCGTCCAGTAGGAAGATGCGCGGCTTGACGATCATACTGCGCCCTAATGCCACTTTCTGCATGTCGTTGACGCTTAACCTCCCGGCATTTATGTTCAGCATATTGGTGAGCTCCAACAGCTCGGCGATCTTGCCCACCTCGCGGCGGATGGTTGCCTCGTCCACCCCTCTGATTTTCAACCCGAAACCGATATTCTCGGCCACCGTCATATGGGTGAAGATCGCATAATTCTGGAACACAAACCCGACATCGCGCTTGCCAGGTGGTACATCGTTCATGCGTCGATCGTCAAAGTAAATAGAGCCGCGCGTAGGCGCCTCCAGGCCCGCGATCATGTTCATCGTGGTGGTCTTGCCACAGCCGGAAGGGCCCAGGATGGCGGCAAATTTGCCATCAGGAAAATGTAAAGTGAGCTCTTTGACGGCAACAACAGGGCCAAATTCCTTGCGCAAATTTTCCAAACGAACGCTTGCCATGTCCTCTTTACCTCTTAATTGCACCGAACGTCAGGCCGCGCACCAGGTAACGCTGGATGAGAATGCCGAAGACCACCGGCGGGATAACAGCCAGCAGGCCCAGAGCCGCTTTGGGACCATGTTGGGCACCGATCTCAGAGGAAACCAGCGAGTTCAGAAACACAGGAATCGTCGGCCAGTCGCGTGTGGTCAACAATAGGGCGATGAGGAAGTCGCTCCAGTTGAGAATAAACACGAAGAGCGCCGTGCTGGCGAGGCCACCCTTCGCCAGGGGCAGCACCACCTTGAAGAAAGCTCCCCAATTCGAGGCGCCGTCAACGATGGCCGCCTCATCCAGCTCACGCGGTATCTCATCAAAGAAGCTCTTCATCAGCCAGACCACAAAGGGGAAGGTGACCACACCATAGACGGCCACCAGCCCATACCACGTGTCGATCAGCTTGAAGGCAGACCACATGATCATCACCGGGATCACGATGGCCATAGGCGGGAACATGCGCAACTGGAGTATAGAGAACGCCAGGCTGCCGGTCGGCCCGCGATAATAAAGTGCTAATAGCCGCCCGATCAGCTGGTCGGCGCCGATTCCCAACAAAGTGAAGGTGAGAATGCCATACCAGTAGCGGATGATACCCAACCATGCCCAGAGCACCATGAAGGGCAGCAGCACCAGAATCAGCAGGGCGAGCCGCCCAAGGGCAATGTACCAGGGCAAATCACCTGTATCCACCGAGAAGCGCGACAGACCATAGGCAGCAAGTGTGCCAATGAGCAGCGCAAACAACGTGCCGCCGATCGAGACAATGATGCTGCTGCGGATAGAAGGCAGCGCAGAGCTCTGATTGGCGCGGAAGAATTTGCCGCGATACTCAGTCAGCACCGTTTCAAAGTTCTCCAGGGTCGGGTTCTGGGGGACCCAGTAGATGGTACCATGAGCGGTTGACCACTCAACCTTGGGCTTGAAGGCCATCGTCACCATCCAATAGGTGGGAAACGTGAACAATCCCACCACGATGAGCACCAACACATAGCGTAACACGATTTGCCAAGTCGGACGTTGAGTCATCTTTCCACCACCCTCTCAGCTCAAGCGTTCCTGTTTAGATGCACTATGCGACCTCTCGCTGGGGTGTTTGCAGCGGGCGCAACGCATAGGAAGCGAGAATGGTCATAATCACCAGGATCGTCATCGCCGCAGCTGCCGCGTAGGACCAGCGTACTTGTTGAAAAGCGATCTTATACATATAGATCGAAATGGTCTCCGTAGCTTGCGCCGGACCGCCCTGCGTCATCAAGTAGACCATATCGAAGATTTTGACCGCTTCCATTCCGCGGATGACCAGCGCGATAATGATGATGGGCTTTAGCATCGGGAGCATCAGATAGCGGAATTTCTGCCAGGAGGTGGCGCCGAGCATCGTGGCTGCACGCATCTGATCCTCCGGCAACCCTACCAGGCCCGAGAGCATGATCAGGAACATCAGCGGAGTCCATTCCCAAACCTCGGCAACAATCACCGCGATCATGGCTGTGACATCATTGGCGAGCCAGGTCAATGTGAACGGCTGCCCGATCAAGATCGAGATAATGGCATTGAGGGGACCATTAGACTGGAAGAAGAGCCAGAACACATAGCCGGCGACGGCGGGCACGATCATCATCGGAACGAGCATCAACGCATAGAAAACGCGCTTGCCGGGGAATTCGTCGAGGAATAGGAATGCAATCCCCAGACCAAGCAGGAACTCCAATGTCACGGCCACGCCCGTAATGAGAAAAGTACGACCAAGTGCTTGCCAAAATGCAAGATCGCGAAGCACCTCCACATAGTTGCGGCCCCAGTCCCAGAAACGATATGCTTGGGTCCAATCACCACCCCGCGTGGGAGCCCAAGCGGTCAAGCTGATGTAGACCTCGGCTAGGAGGGGGAACATGATAATGAATAACAGGACATACTGGGCTGGCGCGGTGAGCGATGTGGTAAAGAAACGTACATCGCTCATATCCAAGAATTTGCGGCGTTGCAGCCGAGCTGCTGGCTTGATCTGTTCCTCTTGCAATGCCGGAATCGCAACATTTCTATCCATGAATAAACTTACTCCCACTGATTTGCTTCTAGCTGAGCTATAAGGTTGCTCCTCCCGGCTCAAGCAGACCGGGAGGAGCGGAGTCCCTTTAACCAATTTACGCTTTCTGGATTGTGGGTGTGTCCACCACGGTCGAATGGGCGGCGACCTGCGCTTTGAGGGCCTCAATCTGTTTCTCGCGCCCTAGCCGATCCGTAATCGCGTTCCACTCGGCGGCGGCATCCGCCATCGCCTGCTCGGCCGTCTTCTTGCCGGTGAGCACCGCTTGCAGATTGTTGTCCAGCGCCGTCTCATACTCGCTGGCGCCGTTGATGTTGAGTGGCGGCACCGAGTGCTCGATCGAAGCAATCATTGTGGGGACGTGATACTCATGGTAGCTGCCCACCACAACCGGATCCGTGAAGTTCTGCTTCTGGAAGGGGTCGTAATAGCCCGCCGGGTTGCCCACCATAAACGTGAACATCGGCGAGGAGTCGGCCCACTGCAAGAACAGATACGCCGCCTCCGGATACTTGGTCTGCGAGGAGACGGCCAGTGTGATGTTGGGCCACCACACCGTACGACGGATCAGCTTGCCATTGATGATACGGCCGGGAGCGAGACCGGTGCGCAGCTTGCCTACCACTTTGCTGTCTGGGTTTTTGGGATTGTCCAGGAACTTGGGCATGTTGGGGTACGCACAGGTGACCGCAGCGCCGCCCGCCGCCATATTGTTGTACTGTTCCGGCCAACCCCAGCTAAGCGCATCCTTAGACTTGTACTTCATGGTATCGGCAAATTCCTGGGTGGCCTTGATGCCGGCCTCGGAGTTGATCAGCGCATTACCTGTCTCCGGATCGAAGAGCATCTGAGCTGGATTGGCGAAGCTGGCATAGCGCTGGATCCAGTTGGTCAAGCTCCAGATGGGGTTGCGCAAATCGGTGCAACCGAGCAGGTTTTGCTCCGGACGAGTGAAGAACTCAGCAATCTGGTCCAGCTGTTCCCATGTCTCCGGCCATTGCAGGTCCCAACCGTACTTGGCCTTGAAGTTCTTCTGCTCCTCGGGATTCTCGAAGAGGTCAATGCGATAGTCCCAGGACTGGTAGTCGCCGTCGAACGAGACGCATACGTAGTGGCCGGCATACCTGTTGAAGCTCTCAACCGTCAGCTGGCCACCGACGTAATACTCCTCCCACTCGGGCCGATACTGAGCCACCAGGTCGTCCAGGGTCAGGAAGGCACCCGTTTCGACCAGGGTACCGCGGTTATTACCCCAGAAGGAATAGATATCATACTGGCCTGCTTGCGTGGTGACATCCTGAACGATCTTCTGGAACTGCTCGTTCTCGTTCGTGGCGATAATCTCCAGCTTAATGCCGGCCTCTTCCTCGAAGACCTGCTGCGCGGCCGGGGCGTCCTCCGGGAATGGAACGCTCCAGTGCCCCACAGCACCGGATGGATGCATCACCACCAGCTTTTCCGGCTTCTTATCCGCCGGCAGATCCCTCAACGCCAAGATGGCTCTCCCGGCAGGGCTGTCCGGGCCATACTGGTAGCGCTCAGCGCCCTCAAATCCGGTGGGGCCACCGATCATCCCCGGTGCTAGGCCAGGCTTCTTGCCCTGCAAGACAGCCGGCGCACGCACAGGTGCATCGAACTTGGTCTCTGCCAATGCTGCTGGCGCCACATAAGCGGAGGCGACCAAACCGGCGCCCACTACACCGGCCGTACGCAAGAATTCACGACGGGATAAACGAGTGGAACGTATGGGCTTTTTCTCCATTGTTTTTCCTTCCTTTCTCCTACTCAGAAAGACGATCTCCACTTTGAGTTGCTTTGCCGGAATGGCGAGCGTTCAACCTACACTGATAATGTACAGCTCACTTGTTTAACAGACCTTGCGGAATGAATGTTCGACTCCTACAAAAGTCAGGCTTCGCTTTGGCATCCCCCCTTTCGTTCACCAGGGATGAGTTATAAAGTTGCCGGGCAAACAAGCTAGCTCAGGACTGAGCAAATCTCTTGTACGGCAAGGAAGGTGCTCCTTCTGCACATGGATAGGCCAATTTCTGCACAGCCGGATAATACACTGCGTTGCGAAATGAGAGAAGGCTTCGCGCAACATATGCGAGGAGAAAATTGAGAAAGTGCTGCCACGACCACAATTTTACTATCAAACGGATAAGGGACATCTGAGCCTAAGCCACAAAATAGCGCCCGGTTGACCACCATTGAGTCAAGCATAGACTATCCGATGCGAAGATACTCCCTTCCCCGCCTTGTGGCAAAAAGTATAACATACAATATGGGCTATGTCAATACGCGTGAGTATTTGACACGCCCATCAGGCACGTTATAATTGACATAGGTCGATGCAAATTTGAGCAGTCTACTGCGGCAAGGAGGACGCCCATGGCATCTAAGGGAAAAGTGTTGGTCATTGACGATGACCCCGATTTCTGCGAGTTCATGCGCATCGGGCTCGAGTCTGACGGCTTTGAAGTGTTGACTGCTGCCAACGGTAAGATCGGTTTGGAACTCATGCGGCGTGAGAAGCCCAATCTGGTTTTCTTGGACGTGGTGATGGCACATCCAACTGAGGGCGTTGATGTGACGGCGATGATCAAAGAAGATCCAGAGTTGTGGGATATTCCGATCATTATGCTCACTTCCATTATGGATACCGAGTATATCGGGCACTTTCCAACCGATAAACCTCTGCCGATCGATCAATTTCTGACCAAGCCGGTACCCATGGCAGAGGTATTGCGCATTGCCAATGAGACCGTCGGCGCGAAGAGTTGATCGACCTGCACCCGCTGAAGCTAGAGCTTGTAGAGCGCATCAGCTGGCTGATCCGACTGCGCTGGGTCGCCGTAGCGAGCACCCTGGCCGGCATTGCCGTTGCACGCCTGGTGGAACCGGCATTGCCTGTATTGCCGTTGGTGCTCGTGACAGCCACAATCGCTTTCTACAACGCGCTGTTTGTGCTCTATGCTCGTTCTCTGTGGCGGCGGCGTGGAACGGGTCTCCGACGTCGCCGTTCTCCTACCTTCATCGCGGTGCAGATCGTGCTCGATCTGCTCGCACTGACTGCTTTGCTGCACTTTAGCGGCGGAATTGAAAACCCCTTTGGGGTCTTCTTGCTCTTTCACGTGATTATAGCCAGCATCCTTCTCTCGCGCTTGGCCAGCTTTGGCGTGGCGTTGCTGGCATCAACCTTATATGCAGGGCTCGCTTTCTCCGAATTGGCCGGCTGGCTACCTCACATTCATCTGCCTCAGCTGGCTGACCCTTGGCGCTACGCGAACCTGATTTACGTTGCTGCCCAGGTCACCGCGATCGCGTTAACCTTGTTACCTGCCGCAGCCATGGCTTCATCGGTTGCCGAGCGGCTGCGCCGGCGTACCCAGGAATTACTGCAAGCGAACCAGGTGTGCGAGATCAATCGCAGCGAGCTTGCCGATGTGAACGAACGGCTACGCCAGCTCGACGCGGCGCGAACTCAATTCATCGTGATGGTGGCACACGAGCTGCGAGCACCGATGGGGGCCATTATCAGTGCACTGAACCTTGTTTTGGGTGGCTACGCCCCGCCGGAAAAGCAACGCGAAGTACTGGAACGAGCTCAAGCGCGCGCGTACGAGCTGCTGGATTTGATCCGCGATCTTCTTGAGCTGGTGCGGGCGCGCCGTATTGAGGGACCCGCTCAAGGTGTGCCGGTGCGAACGGAAAAGGTGCTGGAAAACGTTCTGGGACTCCTGCGAGTGGAGGCAGAGAGCAAAGGGCTCTCTATAGAAGTGAAGGTGGCCCCTGACCTACCACCCGTAATAGCAACGGAAGATCAATTGCGTTCAGTATGGACCAACCTGATCAGCAACGCTATCAAATACAATCGGCCTGGCGGACGTCTTACCATCACTTTAACCCAAGATGGTGATCAGGTGGTGGGCGCGGTGGAAGATACAGGTATCGGCATCGCACGCGAAGACATGCCGCGCTTGTTCGAGGAGTTCTTCCGCAGCACGCAAGCGAAAGCGATGGTGCAGCGTGGCACTGGTGTGGGTTTGGCAATTGTGAAGCGTACTGTGGAGAGTTATGGTGGCCGTGTATGGGCCGAGTCAGAGTTAGGCAAAGGCAGCAAGTTCAGCTTTTCTTTGCCAAAGGCACCAGATGAGCTTGCCACAGCATCGCTGGAGGACAAACAAGAGCTCAGCTGAGCAAAGCGCGACTTTCTCAGGAGGGCGAAATGTCTCCGATGAGCATGCGCCCAAGATACACCAGGCAAGCAGACAAACGCTCAGTTGCGACAGGGTCGTTCGTTGAGGTCTTCATTGAGCAAGGCAAAACAGCTTTTGCGCGAGGAGACTATACAACGGCGATCCACGCTTGGCATCAGGTACTCAACGCCCCGTCTCTCGAGGATGCGTTGTCGTCCCGCCTCCGTACCGCATTGGCGGAAGCACTATTTCGCCGCGCACTTAGCGCTGCCGAGGCGTCTATTGGCGATCTCATAGAATCAGTGCGCCTCGCACCCGATGAGCCACGTTACCAATATCATCTGGCACTGGCGTATCACCGACAGAACGCATGGCAGTCTGCAATACCCCTGTACCGTGCATTACTAGAGCGCACACCACCCTATACGCGCGCTGCCTTCCCCCTATCGATTGCATTGCTGGAGATGGGTGACCAGCCGCAAGCGGATCCAGTATGGCAGTTTCTGTCCCCGGAGGAACGCAAGCATCTCTTGGGAGCTTCTGCCCTTTTGAAAAGGCGAAGGAAAAGGGATTCGCCTTATACCTCTTCCCAAGAAGTGCTCACGTTTTGGGCCGGACTGGCTGCCGTCCAGCTCAGGAGCCCGCAGGCTGAAAAATGTCTTGCTACTGCCATAAAAGATCCCACCGCGCCGCGCGAGGCAGTTGGAATAGCGCGTTACTATCTCGGTGTATTGGCCTGGAAACGCGGCTGTCACGCGGAGGCACTGGAACACTGGCAGTCAGCGGCAGAAGCTGGCATGCGAACGCCATGGCTATCCGGCAATCTGGCATCGGCATACGCGCAATCCGCCATCGCGCTGCTGGACGCAGATGGGCATCGTTCTTCGCTCACCCCAAACGGGAATGGTGCAGCTTTATCTGAAGCGTTAAACCTTGCGGAACAAGGGTTGCGTTACGCACCGAACAACCCGGTGCTGCGCCTGATTGCCAATCACGCGCGCCAACACTTAGGCTACCGTGCTGCACGGAAAGGCGACTGGAAAACGGCACGAAGGCATCTCTGGGCCGCCTATCAAGCAGGCCAGCGAAGACATGCCCTGCTGATCAACCTCGCGCTTACAGCCGAAGCGCTGGGTCAGTATGCACAAGCAGGCTCGTTATGGCAGCAGCTCGTGCGCTCTCGACCGCGCAAAGCCACCGTAGATGGGTTTATGTCCAACGAACAGGTGGTACGTGTATGGCAGCGAGCAGCGCAATGCCTCAGCCGTGCAGGCAGCTATAAAGAGGCGGCACGCGCATATCAGAACGCTCTGCGGTATGCGCCTCAGGATGTAACCCTCCAGCTGGAACGAATTGCGGCCCTGGTTCAGGGTAGGCAATATGCAACTGCCTATTCTGCCGTCAGTGACCTATTGATACAAGACCCCGAACACAAAGAAGCGCTGACGTGGAAAGCGCATCTCTTGGAACAAATAGGCCATCTGTACGCCGCACTGGATTCCTGGCAGCGCGTGCTGAAGCTCGACCCGGATCATCCTGCAGCACGCCAGCATATTGCCCACCTGAGCTGCCAATTGGGTGACGATTACCTTGAAAGGGACGATTTGCGTCATGCGCTGATTATGTACCGTGAAGGTCTTGAAGTGGCGCCAAAGGACGCACGTCTGCGCGCTTCGCTGATCCACTTTTATGGCGTGCTAGGTGATCTGGAAAAAGCCCAAGAGGATACGGAACGGCTTTTGAGCGAACGCCCGGATGACCTGGAGGTGTATTACTGGCTTATAACGACGTGGGTGAGATTGGGCAAGGACGACGTTATCCAGGAATACCTTCGTCGTGCCAAAGCATTGCAACCGCCCCCTCCGCTCAGCTTCTATATCACGCTTGGGATCGACTGCGCTAAGGGCGGATACAACCGGTGGGCGAATCGATTCGCGGAGATAGCGCAACAGCACCCCTCGATCGACGCTCAAGGGCTGCTGGGTTTGGCGTGGGTATTCTTCGCGACAGGGGAACCCCAGCGTGTGACCGAGTGTCTGGAACAGGCAATCGCTCTGGCACCTGAGATGGCCGAGGCGCACTTACTGTTGGGCATGCACCTTCTGTCGCGGGCGGAAGCAAAACAAAAGGCCAAAGAGCACTTGCTACAGGCGGAGCGTCTGGCACATCAAGAGCGAAATGCCGCCATAGCGGCACAGGCGCGGCGAGCTTTCAGCACATCATCGTGGTTGGAGGGGATATGAGCGTTCCCGATCCTTATCAGGTGCTGGGTATCGAGCCCGGTGCGTCGCCCGAAGAAGTGCGGCAAGCATATTTCCAAAAGGTACGTGCTCACCCGCCGGAACGCGATCCGGAGATGTTTAAGGCGATCCGCGCGGCGTACGAGCAGCTCAGCCGTTCCCCGGAAGTGCCAGACCCTCTGTTTCAGCTGCATAAACCTGAAGCGTGGTCACCCGAGCAGATCCGCGTGAAAGTGAAGGTGGATGTGGCATTCCATCCCGAGGACATTATGGGTGTACTACGCGCATGGAGCGATCTGGGGCGCGAGGATTTTAGCAGCGACTTTCATGAGGTGGATATATGAGCCACAAACGCCTCATCTGGGAGGAGATCAGCCAGCTGGCCCGTGACGGTGCTGTGGGGACGCCGGAAATTGCCCGGTTCGCAGAACATCTAGGCCGTCTGGCCCGGGTGCAATTCAAAGCGAATGCCCTGCAAGAAGCTACGCTGGAACAGCAACGCAAGGCGATCGATGCCTTGCGGGAAACTGTCACCCGCCAGGAAGAAACCATCGCGCTGCTGCAACGCGATCATCACAAAGATATCGAGCTGGCACGCCACGACTTGGTCCTGGCTATTCTGCCGATTGTTGATGGGCTAGAGGCAACGCTCAACAACGCTAAACAACAGCTGGGCCGTCTCCCGGAAGGAAGTGAAGCGCGCCGCATGCTTTCGGCGTGGGTGGAAGGCCTCTTATTAGTATATCAGCGCCTGATGGATGTGCTGGCTCAGGTTGATGTGATACCTATCCCGGCAGTGGGCCAACCCTTTGACCCCCACCTGCACAGTGCGGTCGGGGTTGATAGCAGTGGCCACGCCCCTGAAGGTGTCATCGTAGCAGAGGAGCGGCGTGGATACCGTATGCGCAACAGCATTCTGCGTTATGCTGATGTCATTGTCTCGCGTCCCACGCCATCCTCGTCGCAGCCATTGCATGCCCCGCCAGGAGCAAGGCTACGAGGAACGGTTGCCACTGCGGACGGGACATCGGAATCATAGGGGAGAGGAGCGTTGGTGTATGGATGATCCGATCGTCGGGATTGATCTGGGCACCACATATTCGGCAGCAGCCATTGTGCAGGATGGTCAGCCACGTCTGCTGGCGCGCGACGGGGAACGCTTGTTGCCTTCGGTGGTCGGGCTATCACCGCAGGGTCAGTGGCTGGTGGGAACGCCCGCCCGCAACCAATTTGTGTTTGCACCGGAAAGCACGGTGCGTTCTGTTAAGCGTATGATGGGCTCTGCTGAGCGCATTACTCTGGGAGGCTATACACTCACCCCGCCGCAGATCTCCGCTTTCATCTTGCACGAGATCAAATCCATCGCCGAAGCAAATCTAAGGTGCTCGGTGCGTCGGGCCGTGATCACGGTGCCGGCCTATTTCTCTGACGCGCAGCGCCAGGCGACCCGTGACGCAGGCGAAATCGCCGGCCTAGAGGTAGTGCGCATGATCAACGAACCAACCGCTGCTGCGCTGGCCTATGGTCTGAACCGCGCAGAGGATCAGCTGGTGCTGGTGTACGATCTGGGCGGTGGCACCTTTGATTGCTCTCTGATCGAATTGGTCGCAGGGGTGGTGGAAGTGCGGGCTAGCCACGGTGATACCTGGTTAGGTGGCGATGATTTTGATCTGCGACTGGCGGAACACATTGCCCGCATATTTGCCAATCGGCACGGTGTTGACCTCAGACGTGATCACCATGCTATGGCGCGCCTGACGCGTGCCGCGGAACGGGCTAAGATTGAGCTCTCTGAACATCCTTTCGCCTGGATACGAGAGGAATTCTTGGCCGAATCCGGCGGGAAGCCATTACACCTGGAATACGAGATCTCCCGTCGCGAATTTGAGGAGCTCATCCGCGATCTATTACAGCGCACGTTGGATTCGGTGGATCGAGTACTACAAGACACTGGGTTGTCACCACGCGACCTCAATCGCATTCTATTGGTGGGCGGTTCAACTCGTATCCCTCTGGTTTGGCAGATGTTGACGGAACACACGGGCATCGAACCTCAGATGGCCATCCATCCAGAAGAAGCGGTGGCGCTAGGTGCTGCTGTCCAGGCGGCGATCATTGCCGGCCAACCCATCGATGCCGTGCTGGTCGATGTGACCCCATTTTCGTTGGGAATCGAGATCGCCACCCAAGTGGGTGACGCATTGGTGCCCGATATCTATCGTCCCATCATCCGGCGCAATACCGCAATACCGTGTACCCACGAAGAGGTCTTTCGCACGGTGTATCCCGGTCAGGATACCGTCGAGATAGCAGTTTACCAAGGGGAGCACCCTGTTGCCTCACAGAATCGTCTGTTGGGCCGCTTCCGCATCGAAGGATTGCAGCCCGAAGCGCCCGGTGAACCGGCGCGTGTAACTGTGCGCTTCGACATGGATATCAACGGAGAGCTGCGGGTGCAAGCGACCGACCGCAAGACCGGTCAGCGAAAGGCGATTACCGTGATGGCAACCAAGGAACGTTTGAGTGCGGAGGAGCTCAACCGCGCAACGGTGCAAATGGCAGCACTGTTGGCAGCTCAGGAAACCAGGCTCGATTCGAGCACGTTTGAAACGGGCGAAGTGGAAGTGATGCTCAACCGCGCACGACGGCTACTGCAAAATGGTCGTCTGGAGATGGAGCGTGTGGATCAAATCCAGGCTAAAATCGAGGAGATCGAGCAAGCACGTCAAGAGGGTGACCGTGCGATGCTGGCAAAATCGGTAGACGAGCTGGTGGACATTCTATTTGAGATTGAAGTATGAGCATTCGCGCGGAGGCGACAGACTACAGATGGCGCTCAACGCTGCCTTCGACGACGTGGTGATGATAGCGATGAGGCTGAGTGTCCGTGGTAGCTGGGCACCTCCAGCCGCAGAATAGTGCAGCGATGGACATTGAACAAACGTGCCTTGAGCCTTTCGTCCACGTTGACGCTGTCGGCAATGGTGATGACGGTGGGCAAACGGGCGTTATAGCGATAATTGAAGATCTGATACAGCTTTTCCTGCGCCCATGGTGTGGCACTGTGGGTGCCCAGGTCATCCAGGATCAGCAAAGGGGCATTGCGCACCTGATCCAGGCGCGTATCGTAGGAGACGTTGCTGTCCGGAGCGTAGGTGGCACGCAAATGGTCCAGCAGGTCCGGCACCACGACGAAAAGCACGTTATGATCCCCCATCGTGCGGCGAGCGTTTGCAATCGCTGCAGCTAAGTGGGTCTTCCCGCTGCCATAGCCTCCCGTCAATATCAGCCAATCCTCTGGGTTGGCAGCGTAATGACGCGCAAAAGTAAGCGCCTGGCGCAAGCTTTCGACTTGCTCGTGAGAAAGCTCATGTTCTCGCAGGCTGAACGTTTCAAACGTTTGCTCACTGTGCAGCTCTAAGCTGGACAGCTCATATCCGAGCAGCTCGCTACCGCTGCTGCGATAGTCAGGCGCCGTGATGTGATAAATGCGCACCAGATCAGGGTCCATCAAACGTGAGCGAATGCGCACATCGATGTTCTCCAGTTTGCAATTGGAAGTAACCACGGTGGGAAGGCGCAGGTTGTAACGATGATTGAATATCTGGAACAGTTTTTCCCGCGCCCACTCCGTGCTGCTCTGCGTCCCCAGATCGTCCAAGATCAGCAGCGTCACGTTGCGCACATTCTCAAAACGTCGGTCATAGGTGATAGTGCTGTGAGGGCTAAAGGTTGCCCGCAGATGATCCAACAGATCCGGCACCACGACGAATAACACCGGTCTTCCCAATGCCAGCTGCTCGTTGGCGATGGCAGCTGCCAGGTGTGTCTTCCCACAACCATATCCTCCGAGCAGCACCAGCCAACCCTGAGGATTTGCCGCGAAAGCACGCGCTGCCTCATAGGCACTGCGCAGATTATGCCGCTTCTCCTCGGTAAGCCCGACCCCTTCTGGCTTGAAGGTGTCGAACGTATAACGGCTCATTGCCTCCAAATTGCTCATCGCACGCAGGTCATTCAGGCGAGCTGCCTCCAGGCGCGGCCGCTGGCAATCACAGGGGAACACCTTACCGAAATCAGGGTGGCCCACCGGTACATCTCTGCGTAAGAAGCCAGCTCCGCCACAGATCGGACACACCTGACTGCGTCCTGCGATCGCCGAGAGCTTGATCTCGCGCTCAGTGTTTGAAGAACCGTTCGAATTCTTCATCCGTGTACCAACGTTTCTCCTTATCGGCACGTCCCACCGTCGAGCGATCTCCCTTGCCTCGCGTTGCCCAACCTTCCAGGATAGCCTGGATATAACGCCACTTGCGCACGTTGTTCTCGACCGCAATGCGGAATGCCTCTTCGATCCAGTCCGCCGGATAAGTCGCCTCCGCCTCGCGCAGTTCATCGGCCAGCAACGGTGATATGAGGCCGATATTATCCTCATAGAGCTGGAAAATGTTCGGGCGCGGTTTGGTTGCCGGGCGCTCAGCAAGCACCACCCGTTCAATGCCCAGCTGCCCTTGCCGTACCTGCTCCATAGCACTTCGCCCACCAGCACTGTTCAACGCGTATATCTCGTGGACTCCATGCGGGGATTCCAAGGTTTCGTGCAACAAGGCACCGTGTTCCACAGCACGCCTGAGCCCCTCACGAAGCTGTTCCACCGGATCATCCCCCAGAACGCTGAGACCGGTGATAAGGGTTTCGTCCGTGCTCAGCTCTTCCACTGTGACCACCTGTTTGCCACCGCGTTGTCGCAGCCAGATTGTATGTAAGATCACTTTCATCTCGCTGAGACTATCCACGAGCGGCACCAAACTGGTAAAAAACAGGTCGGGCACAGGGATGTAATGTAGCTCACCGGCAGGGAATCCCTCAAAGCACCTGTTCATGCTCGATTATCCTTCTGCAACCATCTCCCCAAGCGTCTCGCGACGCACTTCCGCATTCTCGAACTTCGCCAGCTCTTTCTTAAAGTAGGCCGATACAGTTCCGGTCGGCCCGCTGCGGTGCTTCGCCACACGTATCTCGGCCAAGTTGGGAAATTCGGTATCTGGGTTGTATTCCACATCACGGTACACAAAGATCACTACGTCAGCATCCTGCTCGATACTCCCACTCTCGCGCAGGTCGGAGAGCATAGGGTGCTTGTCCTGGCGTGACTCCACAGCACGCGAAAGTTGGCTAAGTGCCACCACCGGCACATTGAGTTCGCGCGCCAACGACTTGAGCGCACGAGAGATGAAGCTGATCTCCTGCACACGATTCC
>Ga0123519_10006921_pt1 | contig 17683 bp, 11 predicted proteins | sample YelNatPaOPRAMG02_FD_87396 | JGI IMG/M metagenome (GOLD analysis project Ga0123519, IMG submission 87396) | Hot spring microbial communities from Yellowstone National Park - Yellowstone National Park OP-RAMG-02 (version 2) | ecosystem: Environmental > Aquatic > Thermal springs > Hot (42-90C) ... | reverse complement strand
TTACTCAATATATTCGTTCTAAGAAAGTGGTTTTTGAACCATTGCCAGTGAAGCCTGAATTCGAGGTGGTAGATGATTTCGTAGAGAGCACCGGAGAAAAAAAACTCAGCAGAATTGAGTTTGAAACTTTAAAACTAATAGATGGGAAAAGGAATGTTGAAGAAATTATAGATTTGAGCCACGTTAATGAGTTTATAACTTTAAAGTCGATAGTATCTCTAATAGAGAAGGGGTTGATTAGGGAGAAAGTAGTGAAAGAGCTTGTGGAGGAAAGGGTTGAAAATAGATCTTTGAAGATTACCGCAATGGTCTTAATAGTAATTTTTTTGCTTATAATTTTTTCAAGTTTTGATAAACCCCTAAGATTTTTATGGTTAGGAAATCCAATAATTACTAAAGAAGAAAAGGAAAATAAAAAAGCAATTAGGAAAGCTGAAGAAGATTTCATAAATTCAATTTTTAATTCAGTAATAAATTATGGAGCTGAAAAGGATTGAGGATATAGAAAAGCCTGAGAAATCAACAGTTATCACAGTTGGTGTTTTTGATGGTGTTCATGTTGGGCACAAATTTATATTCAAAGAGCTTTTGGAAATTGGAAAGAAGAAAAAACTTCTACCACTTGTTATAACCTTTTATCCCCATCCAGACACAGTTCTTGGCAAAGGGAAAACCCTCTTGATTCAGACCCTATCCCAGAAGATAGAGAAGATTAGGGAAGAAGGGATTGAGAATGTGGTAGCAATTAGGTTTGATGAAGATTTTTCAAAGATCTCAGCAGGTGATTTTATAGATATTCTTATAAAGGATTTTAAAATGAAAGGAATTCTTGTAGGAGAAAATTTTAGATTTGGAAAAGGAATGGAAGGGAATATAGATTTTCTAAGAGAAATAGCAAAGAAAAAAGGGTTCGAGGTATTCACAGTAAAGATTTTTGAGATTGATGGAAAGAAAATTTCAAGCTCTTTGATTAGGAATCTTTTATTGGAAGGGAGGGTAGAGGAGGTTATCCCCTTTCTTGGAAGGCCATACTCCATAAAGGGAAGGGTTGTAAGAGGTTTTGGAATAGGTAAAAGGCTCGGAATTCCAACTGCTAACATTCAAAGTGATAATGAAATCCTTCCCATGGGTGTATTTGTAACAAAGTTCCATCTAAAAGGTAAAGCTCTTCCATCGGTTACCAATATAGGGCATGCACCTACTTTGAAAGAAACTGAGAAATCCGTCGAATCCCACATTATAAATTTCCAAGGGGAAATTTTTGGAGAAGAGGTGGAGATCTCCCTCCTTACCAAAATAAGAGATGAAATGAAATTCAAGGATGAAAAAGAGTTGAGGGATAGGATTAAAAAGGATATAGAAATAGCAAAGGATTACTTTGAGAAAATAAAAATTTGACTAAGAAAATTTTATATTTTATATTGTTTTTATGCCTGTTTATAGTTGTAAATTTTCAGATGAAAAGGGAAAAATTCAAAATTTAGCGGTTTTTGCAAAAAATAGGGAAGAGGCAAAAAAATTTATAGAAGGGAAAGGTTATTTACCTCTCAAGATAAAATTTGATTTTTTCTCGATTTTAAAAAACATAAGGATAATTTTTGCAAGAAAGGTTGCTGAAAGTGATTTTCTTCTTTTCAATCATGAGTTTGTAGCCCTTATAAAAGCAGGGACTCCGATATTAAGAGCTCTTGAGATTCTTTCTGAAAGAGCAAGAACTCCCCTTTTAAAGGAAATACTTTTTCATGTTAGGGAAGATATAAAAAAGGGTAAGTCCCCTTCGGAAGCCTTTTCTCCATGGCAGAACTACTTTTCTTCTATTTATATTGCCTCCCTTCTTGCTGGCGAGAGAACAGGAAATCTTGAAAGTACTATTAGAAGATTTCTTGTTTATCAAAAGGCATTAATTACTGTAAAAAGAAGGATAAAATATGCCCTTGCATATCCTGTCCTCCTCTTTTTATTTGCTATTGCAGTGTTAATTGTTCTTCTTTCTTTCATAATTCCAAGATTTGCAAGTTTCTATGCGGATTTTGAGGCTCAACTTCCATCTATAACCCTGTTTCTAATAAAACTTTCAAAATTTTTCTCGAGAAATATAAAATTCTTGCTAATTTTTATCTCATTCCTAATAATACTTTTTGAATGGGTAATAAAAAAAGAGAAAGGGAAAAGGGTTGTGCACTCTTTCCTGCTTAAAATCCCCTTTATCTCGGATTATATAAAAAAAGGTTCTATTTCCATATTTTCAAGGACAGTTGGACTCCTTCTTGAAGGGGGTATACCACTTGTTTCTGCTCTTGAGACTGCTGCCAGAGCTATTCCCAACAAAATTATTTCCGATAAATTCTCAAAAGTGGTAAGGGATGTTAGGAGTGGTGAAAGCCTTTCATCTTCTCTTGAGAAGACAGGTATTTTTCCTGAAATCTCAATAGAAATGATAAGGGTTGGAGAGTCTACTGCTTCTCTTCCAGAAATGCTTTCAGAAGTTGCAAATTACTGGGATGAGAGAATTGAGGAAGGGCTCAGTGCAACTGTTTCTTTGATAGAGCCAGTGGTTATTCTATTTATGGGGGTTCTGATAGCGGGAATGCTTCTGTCAGTTTATCTACCCCTTTTCAGAATAGTAACTTTAGTGAGATAATAATATTGTAGGAGAAATAAATGAAAAAGGAAGTTGAATTTATTGATCCCTTGAGTATCCAGATAGATAACAATCTTGTTAGACTTTTCCCTGCTGAGTTCCTTTACAGGTTAAATTTCATACCTATAAGAGAATCCAATGGGATTCTTGAAATAGCTATGGCTAATCCAGATGATCTCCTTGCAATAGATGAAATTGAATTATATGCAAAGAAGAGGGTGAAAATTTATTCCTCCTCACTATCTGCAATTCATGAAGCTTTGAGAAGGAGTGAGGTTTCTGAAAATATTCTAAGAAATGCAACAGAAGGGTATTCAATTCAGCTCCTCGAGGTTAAAGAAGAGGAGGGAGAGGAGGTTATTTCTGTTGAGAAAATTCTTGAAGGGGATAAGTCCATTGTAAATCTTGTCAACACAATAATATTTACTGCGGTTCAGAAAAGAGCTTCGGATATTCATATAGAATCAAAAGAAAAGGAAGTTCTTGTGAAATATAGGATTGACGGTGTTCTCTATCAGGCAATGGAACCCCTTGATAAGAGGTTTCACTCTTCAATAATATCAAGGATTAAAGTCATGTCAGATCTTGATATTTCAGAGAAGAGAATTCCACAGGATGGAAGGTTTAGACTAAAAATCAAAAACAAGACAATTGATTTTAGAGTTTCTATAATGCCATCAATTTGGGGAGAGGATGCGGTTATAAGAATCCTTGACAGGGAAATGATAACAGAGGCTGTTGCCGAATTGAAACTGAATCATCTTGGTTTCTCTGAAGAACTTTTAAAGAAGTTCAGAAAATACATTTATCAGCCATATGGAATGGTTCTTGTGACAGGTCCAACAGGTTCAGGTAAAACAACAACCCTTTACGCTGTCCTTCATGAGATAAAGTCTCCTGAAGAAAAGATTGTTACAATTGAAGATCCTGTTGAGTATCAGATTGAAGGTATTACCCAGATACCTGTGAATGAAAAGAAAGGTTTGACTTTCGCAAGGGGATTGAGATCAATTTTGAGACATGACCCTGATAAAATAATGGTTGGTGAGATAAGGGATCCAGAGACCGCTCAGATTGCTATTCAATCAGCTCTCACAGGACATCTTGTTTTTACGACCGTTCATGCCAACAATGTCTTTGATGTTATAGGAAGGTTTATTCATATGGGGGTTGACCCGTATAGCTTTGTTTCATCTTTAAATTGTATTCTTGCTCAAAGACTTGTAAGGGTTCTTTGCCAGAGATGTAAAACTCCTAAAAAATACAGTGAAAATGAACTTCTTGAGTCAGGTTTGAATCCATCTATTTATAAAGAACATACATTTTTTGAACCAAAGGGTTGTCCTTATTGCAATTTTACAGGCTACAAAGGAAGGACTGCAATAGGAGAAATCCTTGAGCTATCAGACAGAATAAGGGAGATGATTTTAGTCAGGAAACCAACATCGGAGATTAAAAAAGTTGCAAAAGAGGAAGGTATGGTTTCCATAAGAGAGTACGGTTTAGAGAAGGTTTTAAAAGGGATAACATCTTTAAAGGAATTAAACAGGGTAACATTTGTGGAGTAAAATGGAACTATCATTTTTAAAGAAATTTTGGAAAGGAGTAGATTTACCGAGCTTTTCCATCTCCCTTGAGGATTCGACTGGTGTTTTTGTCTTTAAAGAGAAAAGGAAGATAAAAAGTTATCTAATTGAAGGCTTTAAAGATGAGATTGTAATGCTTTCAAATGGAGATTGGAAAATAAATTTTGAGGAAGGTAGATTCGAGGAGATTTTGAAAAAATTAAAATCTCAAAATTTCAAGATAGATAAGGCAGTTCTTTTGATCCCTGATTTTCTCTCCAATGTTTTTATTCTTTCTTTTGAAAGTTTACCAAAAAATGAGATAGAAATTGAGAGACTAATTAGATGGAGAGTTGAAAGATTATTTCCCCTTAAGGAAGAATTTATACTTAGATACAACATTTTCAGAAAGAATAAGGAGATAAAGGTTCTTGCGGTTACAATTTATAAGTCTGTTTTACAGCAATTCATTTTATGGATGGATAAATTTGGAATTAAAACTCCTTTTATTTCAATTCCAATTCTCACCCTTTACAACTTTATAAAAAAATTTTCAAGTTCTAAAAATGGAATTATGCTAATAAATAGACTTTCAAGAGGAACAACCTTTTTTGGTTTTGATCAATCTTCTGTTTTTATTTTCAGGAGTAAGATAGGAGCTCTTACAAAAAAAGAAGTTATTGATGAGGCTATTTCAACAATTGGATGGTTGCAGGAAAAAGAAGGTTTAAAGACTGAAGAGGTGTGGATAAGGGATATATCGGAGGAGAAATGGGATGGTCTCGAAAAGCCTTTTCTTTCAATATCATCCAGCATTAATATTAAGGATGTAAAATTTTTAGCACCCCATTTAGGGATTCCAGAATGGACAGAGTAGGGAAACTTTTTTTGAATCTTTCACCAGAGCCTCCAAGGAATAAAAATCCCTTTATAATTTCAGTTCTTCTTCTGATTTTAGCTATTCTCTTATTTTTCTGCCTTGATATCTTTCAAATTTACAAGGGTATAAACTCCTATATTAGAAATAATAAATCCCTTGAGAACTTGAGAAGGGAATTGGAGAAGTTTTCAAATGAAAACAGGGAGTTAGAGTCCAGGATAATAGAAATAAAGAAAAACTATAAGAAGAAGGTTGATACTGTAAACTCTATGATAGAAGAGAAGAGCCTTTCCTGGCTCTTACTTCTTTCTATCTTTGAAGAATCTCTGACTGATAGAACAGTCTTGCTATCCCTCACACCTTCTTCAAGGGAGAAGACCTTTTCCGCTGAAATATCTTCAGAAAGTCTTGATGAGTTATTGAAGACAATAAACAAACTTTCGAAAAATAAACTGGTTTCAGAGGTTTCTATTAGCTCAGAGAGAGAGAAAGAGGGATTGAAAATATTTTTGATTTCTATGAAGTTGAAGGGCTAACATGAAGGAAAAGGAGAAAAGGATTATAATTTATCTTCTTCTTTTTCTGATAATTGAAATTACAATCTATCTTTTCCTCATTCCAGGTTTAAAAAATTCCCTTTTGTCCCAGTTTGATACCTACAACTACCTAAGAAAATCTTTAATTGAAGCTAAGGGTAAAAATTCAAGACTGAAGGAAGAGCTTACAAAGTGGGAAGAAGTTAAAAAGGAGCTTTTTGTTATTGAAAAGGATTATCTCTTTCCAAATTCGATAGAAGAGATTAGATTGCTAATTAAAAAGCTCTCTTTAAATTCAGGTGTTTCAATAGGGGATATTAATTATTCCTATGAGGATATCTTAGAAAATATATCAAGAATAAAAATAGATTTCAGTTTAGTTGCTCCTTATGATTCTCTTAGAAGATTTATTGGAGAAATAGAAAAGGAGCCAAGGTTTGTTGTTTTAAAAAGCATAAGTTTAGTTTCTACTTCCTCAGATAGTATAAATGCAAAAGTTTCAATTTATATTTATACAAAAAGAAAAGAATGAGGAATTTTGTTGCTATCCTTTTGACTATTCTTCTCTTCACATGTTTATTATCTCAGGAGAGAAGGGAGGAGGATTCCATTATTAAATCTTACCAGCTTCAAAAAGAAAAAAAGATAACCCCATCTAAAAGAAATCCTTTTTTAAAGAAAGAAGAAATTGTTATTCCTGAAGTAAAAAAGGAGGGAAAAGAACAAGAGGATAAAAATCAGATTAATATTCCAGTTCTGGAATTTAAAGGCTTTATAATTTCCAAAGGAAAAAAACTCGCTCTAATTTCCATTAATGGAGTTGAAGGAATTGTTGGAGAGGGTGAGGAGATAACGAATTTTAAAATACTTAAAATAAAAGAAGACGAAATAGAGGTGATTTATCTTTTAACCAATGAAAATCTAAGAATTCCTTTTAAAGGAGGCGAGCAGTGAGAAAATTATTTCTCATTATTCCTATTATTTTTCTCTGGAGTTGTGCAACAATAAGTGTTAATTACGAAAAGGGAGAGAATGAACTTCTGAACAAGAATTATGAGAAAGCAGTTTTCTATTTTGAAAAAGCTTTGAGGGAAAAACCCAAAAACCCTCTTTATAGAGTTGCCCTTATGAGAGCCAAATATGAGGGTTCTCTATACCATCTTCAGAGAGCCAGGATTTTAAGAAGTGAAGGGAAGAAGGAGGAGGCGATTGAAGAGTATAAAAAAGCAATAAAATTTGATCCTACAAATTTAGGGTTAGTGAGGGAACTTGAAAGTTACATGAAAGAGGAGTCAAAAAAGGAAGTTCCAAAGAAGCTTACTCAACCTCTCCAACTTATCGTTAAGGAAGATAAAATAAAACTTAAGTTTCAGAACACCTCCCTTCGTTCTATATTTCAAAGTGTTGGAAAATTCTTCGAAATTAATGTCCTTTTTGATCCTCAATACCAGGACTCTATTTTATCTATAGAACTCGAGGATATGACAGCAGAGCAGGCTCTTTCCACCCTTTGTTCTGTCTCAAAGAATTTTTGGACAGTTGTGAATCCAAAGACTGTAGTAATTGTTCCCGATAACATAGTAAAAAGAAGGCAGTATGAGATACAAGGAATAAAGACATTCTATCTTAAATATGCAGATGCTGAACAGGTAAGGCAGATCCTTTCTACTGTAGGAAGAACCCCAAGAATTGCTGTTGATAAAGCCTCTAACTCGATAACTGTTAGAGGGACTTTTGCTGATCTTGAAACTTTTGAAAATTTGATCTCTAAGATTGACAAGCCTGGAGGAGAGGTTGTTCTTGATGTTGAAATTATGGAAGTAAACAGATCGAAATTACTTCAGTATGGAATTGATCTGAGCCCCTATGCTGTTTCCTCAAAAATAAATCCTTCGAAAATGAAGGATGGTTATATTAGTTGGCCCGATTTAAAATCTCTCCCCTCTGAAGACATATTCCTTTCAGTCCCGACCCCCCTTATAAATTTCCTTCATTCCGATAGTTCCACAAGAATAATTGCTCAACCAAGGCTCAGAGGAGTGGATTCCAAGAAAATAAACTTTAACATTGGTGAGAAAATACCCGTTCCCATAACAACTTTCACACCTATTGCAGCAGGAGGGATTGCCCAACAGCCAGTAACATCCTTTGAGTACAAAGATGTTGGTATAGGCCTTGAGATAACACCAAGAATCCATTCCAAAGATGAGGTTTCTCTTGAACTAAAACTTACAGTTACATCCCTTTCTGGATATGGTTATGCTAACCTTCCAATTCTTGGAAACAGACAGATTGAAAACTTTATCAGACTTAAAGCTGGAGAAACAACCCTTCTTGCAGGTCTTCTAAGGGAGGATGAGAGAAAATCCCTAAAGGGGATAGCAGGATTAAAGAACATTCCAATTATAGGAGATCTCTTCTCCGCCGATGAAAGAACAATATCTCAGACAGATATAATTCTTACAATAACCCCCCACATTATAAAGTCTTTACCCATAGATGCAAAGGATCTTGAGCCTTTCTGGACTGGAACTGAGGAAGGTGGGATGATGCCAGGAATGATACCTGCTGAAAGGGAGATAATAGAAAAGCCAGGAATTGAGGCTATAGAGGAAGCTCCATCTTCAGAAAATGTCCTGTCCGTTGTTCCATCATCAATTTTTTCTCCTACAAATGCAGATGTTGCTCTTGAAGTTTTCCTTTCCACCTCAACTCAAATTTCCAATTTAAGCTTCCAGATAAGATTTGATCCTTCGATCCTGAAGGTAAAGGATGTTAATCCAGGAGGTAGTATTGTTTCAGGAACAAAACCACCTTCATTTCTTAAGGATATTAATAACAGTTCAGGAATAATAACAATAGGAATTACATCTTCTGAACCAATGAAGGGTATTCCATCAGGAACAATAATTAATTTTACCCTTCAGACTTTAAAAGAGGGTAGTTCAGAGATACAAATAGAAGGGATTGGGGCAACTGACTCCAAAGGGAGACCAGTTCAGTTTAGCTCCTCATCTTCCTTTATAAAAATTGGAAGAGATTGACAGGAGCTTTTAATCCCTTGAAAAGTTCTTATAGAATTGGGAAAATAATTTAATGTATATAAAGAAAATAGAACTTCAAGGTTTCAAATCTTTTTATAAAAGAACAAAAATTGAATTCCATGAGGGTGTAACTGCTATAGTAGGTCCCAATGGATGTGGCAAATCAAATCTTGTAGATGCTATAATCTGGGCTCTTGGGGAAGGAAGGTTAAGGTCGTTGAAGGGAGAAAGGGTGGGAGAGATTATTTTCAGCGGCACCCAGAAGAGAGAACCCTCAGGAATGGCTGAGGTTACTCTCTGGATTGAAGATAAAGAATGGGAAGAACCTCTTTCCGTGGGAAGAATAATTTATCGCTCAGGAGAATCTGAGTTTAGAATAAACGGGAAAAAAGTAAGGCTGAAAGATCTCCAGGATGAATTGTGGAAGAGGGGGCTGGGAGGGAAAGATTACTTTGTCATTGAGCAAGGAAATATAGGAGCTATAATAACATACAAACCTACTGAGAAGAGAGCCCTAATAGAAGAGGCTGCTGGAATAGTCAAATACAAAGAGAGAAAAAAAGAATCAAAGCAAAAACTGGAAGAGGCTAAACAGAATCTGATAAGAATTGAAGATATAATTCAAGAAACAGAAAAACAGAAAAATTCCTTACAGAGACAGGCATCGGTATCGAGAAAATATAAAAATTTAAGGGAGAGGCTCAGGGATCTTTTAATTCTCTTTTTCTATTTGAAGTCAAAAGATCTTGTTCAGCAACTGGAAGAGATCAGTCTTAGAATATCTGAGTCAGAGTTAAGAGAAAAAAGCCTGAATGATAAAATTTTTGCTCTTGAAAGTAAATTAAGGGAGAAAAGGGAAGAATTTTTGAATCTTGAAAAGGAAATTAGAGAAGCAAGGAATGAGTTTTTAAATAAAAAAACAGAATTTGAAAAGGAAAGAGCAAATATTGAAAAGGAAGAGAAAAGGAAATTGTTCCTGTTAAGAAATTTAGAAGAAAGCCAGACAGAAATAGGTAGGATAGAGAAAGAACTTGAAGAATGGTATGCTCAGGAGAAGATTTATTATGAGGAAATTGAGAAGAATAGAAAGGGAAAGGAGAGAGCCCTTCAGAAAATAGAGGAAATAGAAAGAGTTTTGAATGATAAACTCAGGATTTATGAGGAGTCTAAGAAAATTTTTTTAAAGCTAAAAGATGAACTTTCTAATATTATTGAGGCAAATATCAACATTAATAATAAGATCAAGGTTTTGGAGGGGGAACTGGTTTCAATAGAGAAGTCAAAAGAAAGACTTCTTTCAGAAATTGGAAAACACAGGAAAAAATTAGAGAAGGAATGGAATAAAGAAGAGTTTGATTCTCTTCGGGAAAAATTGGATTTATTGAAAGAAGAGATAGAGAGAAAAGGGGAGTTATTAGGTGAGATCACGGATGGGATAAAAGAGCTTGAAAAGGAAATACATTTCCTTGAGGTAAAAAAAGGGGAAATTTCTGCAAAGCTTGAAGTCCTTGAGAGTAGAGAGAATAACGAGATGGTTGAAGGTGTTTATGGAAAATTGAAGGACTTTTTGAAGCTTGAAAAAAAGTATATAAAAGGTGTTGAAAAGATATGGGAAAAGGAGCTCTCATCCTATGTGGTTCATGATAGAGAGAAAATTATTAAAATGATTAAAGAGAAAAAGATAAAGGGTGATTTTTTATTTCCAATTAAAAAGAAGAGGCAGATTGAAGGGATTGATGTTGTGAGTCCTGAAGTAAAACTGGAAGAGGAAATAAGCCTTCCTCCAATTGCTATGATTGACGATATTGAAAAAGCTTTTGAGTTAAATGAGAAATTCCCGGAAGTAAATTTCATAACTCCTGATGGATTATCCCTTACTTCCAGTGGGATTCTCTCTGTTCCTTCTGAGGAGGGGGTGTTATCTTTAAAGGAAGAGATGGAATCCCTTAGAGAGGAATTTAATAAAATTAATAAGGAGTTGGAATATAAAAAGAGTCTTTTGGAATCTTCCAAGAAAGAAATCTCTAATCTCCAAGAAGAACTTAGATTGAAAGAGGCAGAGTTTAAGAAAATTTCCCAGCAGATTAATGATTTAGATATCGAAAAAAGTTTACTGGAGAAGGAAAAAAAGATGGCAGAGGAAAATATTGCCAAAATTGAGGGAGAGTTAAATTCCCTTGAAGAGGAGAAAAGAAAAATTGAATCAGAGATAGGGATTTTGAGATTTCAACTAAAGGAAATTGTTAGCAAAGAGGAAACCTTAAAGAGCGAATTAAATCCAGTTCAGGAAGAAATTGGGAAGAAAGAGGCAGAAATTACAAAATTGAGGGAAGAGATAACATATGAAAAGAGCATGCTTTCTTTATTTGAAAGCAGGGATAAGGATATTACTAAAAATATTGAAAATATGAAAAAGAGGAAAGAGACCCTTTCAAGAAAATTATTGGAAATAAAGGAAAAAGTCTCCCTTTACAAAAAAGAGATTGAAGAAGTTTCTTTATCCATTGAAAGAGCGAATGGATTATTGATGGATAGGGATTATGAGATTACAAATATATCCTTAAAAATAAAAGAAATGGAGTCGGTCTATGGAAAAAATAAGGAAGAGCTGGAAAAGATAGAAAATGATATTCGATCGATTAGAAAGGCACTGGAAGAGGAAAGAGAAAAAAGGAATTCCTTTGAAGTTAAGAAGGCAGAGATAAAGAGAGATCTTCTTCATCTTGAGGAGAGGGTATGGAATGAAACTTCATTAACAATAGAGGAACTGGAAAAAAAGACAGGAGGGAAAGGAGGGAATTTAGAGGAACTCAATTCTGAGATTGAAAGTCTCAAAAGGGAGATTGAGAGATTTGGACCTGTAAATCTTCTTGCGGAGCAAGAGCTTGAGGAAGTAAAGAAAAGGCTGGATTTTCTAAAATCCCAGAGAGATGATGTCAAAAACTCCATTGAATCTATACAAAAAGCAATAGAAAAAATTGATAATGAATCAAGATCCCTCTTTCTTCAAGCCTTTGAGGAAATTAATGACAATTTCAAAAAAACATTTTCAATGCTCTTTGAAGGAGGAGATGCAGAACTAAGGCTTCAAGATTTGGAAAACCCTCTTGAATCTGGTGTTGAGATTTATGCCCAGCCTCCAGGGAAGAAACTTTTAAATCTGAATCTTTTATCAGGCGGGGAAAAGGCATTGACATCCCTTGCCTTTCTCTTTGCCCTATTTCTTTTCAAACCATCTCCTTTCTGTGTTTTTGATGAGGTTGATGCTCCTCTCGATGATGCCAATCTTGGAAGATTTCTTAAATTCATTGATGAAATGAAACCTTACACCCAATTTATAATCATTACCCATAACCCTAAAACTATTGAAAAGGCAGATTACATATATGGAATTACCATGAATGAGCCAGGGGTTTCATCGGTGTATTCAATGAAGCTTGAAATAAACAATAAGTAAATTTTCAGCCCATCTGATTCTCAATCCATTTTTTAAGATCAGAAATGGCTCTTTCCGCTAACATACCCTTTTTGTATTTTTTAGGAACTTTTTCCTTTAAAGGAGGGAGGAGACCAAAGGTAAAATTTATTGGATCAAACTTTTTTATCTCTGGGTTAGATATTGCATAACAAAGGCTTCCTATTGCTGTTGTTGGAGGGGGTGGTGAAAATTCTTTTCCCTTTAGAAGAGCAATTGCAGAAAGTCCTGCTATTAAACCTGTTGCAATGTTTTCACAGTAACCCTCTGCTCCTGTAATCTGTCCAGCAAAAATTATCCTCTCATCCTTTCTCAATCTTAAAGAAGGGGTTAGAAGGGATGGGGAGTTTATATAAAAATTTAAGTGGAGTTTTCCAAACCTTACAAATTCAGCCTTTTCAAGACAGGGAATCATTCTGAAAATTCTTTTCTGCTCTCTCCACCTCAGCCTGCTCTGAAAACCAACAAGCTCATACCATTCCCCCTTCAAATCATTTCTCCTAAGCTGGACAACAGCATAGGGAATCTCTCCAGTTCTTTTATCCCTTAACCCGACAGGCTTCAAAGGGCCAAATCTTAATGTATCAAATCCCCTTTTTCCCATCTCCTCAATCGGAAGGCAACCCTCAAAAAATATTTCTTTTTCAAAGGGATGGATGTAAGCTTTCTCTCCCTTAATCAATTCCCTCCAGAATCTCTCATACTCCTCCTTTGTCATGGGGCAATTTATGAAATCATCCCCTCCCTTTCCATACCTTGAACCAAAGAAAGCTTTTTCCATATTTATTGAGGAGAAGGTCACAATTGGGGAGGAGGCATCATAGAAATAGAGATTTTTCTCACCTGTCAATTTTAATATACTTTTCTTCATTGCCTCAGATGTAAGAGGCCCTGTGGCAATTATAACAATTCCATCCTTTGGTATCTCCTGTACTTCCTCTACAATCCTCTCAATGAACTCGTTCCTTTCCAGAGCGGAAGTTACTTCCCTTGGAAAGAGATTCCTGTCAACCGCCAATGAAAGTCCTGCTGGAACCCTTGTTTTTTTAGCAATTTCAATGAGAAATGAGCCAAGAATTCTAAGCTCTTCCTTCAGGAGTCCTGAGGGAGAGTTTAAATCCTCGGAACCAAGGGAGTTACTGCAGACGAGCTCTCCAAAATATGGAGTTGTGTGAGCCTCTGTCATCTTTGATGGTCTCATCTCAAACAGCTTAACTGGAATTTTTCTCTTTGCGATTTGCAAAGCACATTCAGAACCAGCAAGACCACCACCAATAACTTTAATCATTTTTAAATCCCAAAAAAGGCTTTAAAATAATATTTTACATTAATTCGCCCTTCCAAGGAATTTCTTTGAAATTAAATTTATTCTAAGAAAAAATGAGTTTTTTAGGAAAGATATGAACTCATAAATTTGAAACTTTCATACAAAGAAAACAATTAATTGTAGGGGGACGATAAATACATTCATATTTCTCCCTTCCAATTTAGGATTTCTCATGATTCAATTTCAATGAAAAATACTGATGCAATTCGAGATATTGACATGATTTTTTCTTTTTTTTAAAATTGGAAACGGAGGTGTATATGAAACGGTTCTTCAGTGTAACAATCCTTGTATTGGTTCTATTAGTTTCCTTTACTTTCGCTCAGAGACAGACAGGTTCAATATTCGGAACAATTTATGACAACCAGGGCAATCCACTTCCCGGAGTCTCTGTTACTGTCTCAGGACCTTCTTTGATTGGAGAAATGACCTATACAACAGATGTCTCAGGAGTTTTTAGGTTTCCTGCACTTCCTCCTGGAGAATACACAGTAAAAGCGGAGCTTGAAGGGTTCAAGACACTCATAAGAAAAGGAATTATTGTCAATGTTGGAAAAACAACTGAAATAAGTTTAACCCTTGAACTCGCTCCTGTTAAAGAGGAAATTGTTGTCACTGCGGTTTCTCCAACAGTTGATGTTCAATCTGCAAAAACATCAGTGACCTATGAGAAGGATTTTCTGATTAGCATTCCTGTAAACAGAGACCTTTACGACATTCAGAATTCTATTCCAGGTGCTGTTTCTGAAGGTGTAAACTATCGAAGAACATCCTCAATTTTAGGTGGGACTGTTAGAAGCCAGCTTTATGCTCTGGATGGCGTTCCTATGAATGATCCTGCCACCTTTTACTCAATGGCAAACATTAACTTTGATGTCTACCAGGAAATTGAATTTGAGGTTGGCGCCCACCCAGCAGAGGTTGGACAAACTGACTCAACTTATATCAATATTGTAACAAAGAGCGGAGGGAACAAATTAAGCGGTGGAATTACTGCCTATTTCACCAATGATAATATGGCAAAGGATTTGTTCACAAAGGAGCAGATTAAAGCTTTTGGAGTTAACCCTCCTGAAAAATACAGTGATTACAAAGATGGTTCTTTCAGTTTAGGTGGACCAATTAAAAAAGATAAGATCTGGTACTTTGGAAATTTGAGAAGACAGGTATGGGGGCAGGCAAATCCACTGACCCCTGAAAGCAGGATGGAAAAATTAGGAAAACCAAGCAGTCATTATGATCTTGAGCATCAGGAATGGATGGGTTTTGCAAAAATTACCGCTCAGTTGAGACAGAATCTAAGATACATGGGAATGTTCCACTACAACCATATTTATGAGCCGATTTATTCCAACAGTATAGGCTCTGATACCGATTTTTCAGCCACAGAGATCTGGGACCACGAAAATACTTACACAACAACCCATCAGCTAAACTGGATTTTAAATCAGAACACATTTGTTGATTTAAGAGGAACATACATATATAGATATTTTCCAATAATTTCGAGAAATCCAGGAGAATATACCTATTATGACAGGAAAAATGATGTTTACTGGGGAACCTCTCCTTATAATGACGAGTATGTAAGAATAAAGATGCTTGCTTCCGCTTCCTTGACGAGATTTGTAAACAATTTCCTAGGTGCTAATCATGAATTCAAAACTGGAATTGAAGGGGAACAGAGCGAATACCACAGGGATTGGTATAGGAAGAATCCTTATTATTCCTACTGGTATGACTATGCAGCTGGCAACCCTTATTATTACTCTCCATCTGCAAAAAGAGGAAGACTGAGAATAAGAACATGCCCTCCTGAAAGAGGAATGTGGGATGTTCAGGATAATGTGAGACGTTTATCTTGGTATGTTCAGGACAATATAACCAAAGGAAGATTGGCTCTTAATCTTGGAGTTCGATTAGATTATTCCTATCAGTATGAACCAGAACAAAACAGACCTGAACTCCGTTATGAATATGGACCAGATCTTCTTGCTCCTGGACTATCTCCGAATGCTTTACTTGAAGCCTTAATTGCCCAAATGCATGCTCAAGGTTTGATTTCTCCCTTTGATGCCCTCAAAACACCCTTCAAAAAACCTGTTGAATTCTTTACTGTCTCCCCAAGGATAGGAATTGTTTATGATATTTTTGGTAATGGAAAGACTGCTTTAAAGGTTTCTTATGGAAGGTATTATGAACCTGTTTGGTCAGCAAAATACAATGCTGCTCAGATCTTTGGTGCTTCTTCTATCAATTGGTACTGGAATGACAAAAATGGAAACAAGAAGATGGATTTACCTCCCACAGATACATACGATTTAACAAGTTACTCAATTCAGGATCCCAACTACACTTACTATGTGGATGATTTGAAGTGCCCACATATGGATGAAGTATTAGCAGGTATTGAGCATGAATTGTTTAAAGATTTCAGGTTAGGAGTTCAATTTGTTTGGAAACAGAACAAGAACATAGTTGATGATATAGACATGAACAATGGTTATGATCCAAATGCTAAAGATGAGAAAGGACTCATCTGGATTCCCTACACTGTTGTAGACCCTGGATGGGATGGAATTTTTGGAACTCCTGATGATAAACCTATCACTGTTTATGGCTTGAGAAGTGACAGACCTGTTCCATCATGGAAAGGTGTAAATCCTCCTGAAGCAAAAAGAGAATACAAAGCACTGGTTATAACCTTTGACAAAAGAATGTCCAATCGATGGCAGTTAAAGGGTTCTGTTGTTTACAGCTCTTTTAAAGGGAATGCTGAGGCTACATATGACGCTACCGAGGGTGAAACAGGCATGTTCGATAGTCCTAATTCAATGATAAATTCCTACGGACCAATCTGGTTTGATAGACCTCTTCAAGTTAAGATTCTTGGAACATATGTATTTCCTTTAGACTTCAAGATTAGCGCAAATATCCAGTATCTTTCAGGTTCTCCATGGGAAAGAACTTTGGGAAGGGTGTATTTCCCTCCAAACTTTGGAGTTCAACAATCCTATGTTAGTGTTAATGCTGAACCAAGAGGCTCTCAGAGAAGTCAGTCCTATACAAATATGGACTTAAGGGTTGAGAAAAGCTTCTCCTTTGGAAAGTATGGACAGTTCGATATTTACCTTGACATCTTTAATCTTGGTGGCTACAGCAGAGTTTACATAAACCAGAACCCAGCTGGATGGCTCTATTATTATGAGTCACCACCCAGATATGTAACAGATCCCAATTATAAGTTGATTACATCTGTCGAAGGAGTGAGGTCCTTCCGTTTTGGAGTGAGGTGGAATTTCTGAGCTGATTTATTGTTTTGTCACAGGGTGCTGGGCAAAGCCCAGCACCCTTTTTTATTTTATATTGAATTCCTCTTTTCTTTTTAATATCATTAACTTATAAAAAAATGAGAGGTAATTGAGATGGAAATAAAATTGAATCCAATTGGTTTTGTCCGTTCACCTTTTAAGAAAATGGAGGATATTCAGGAAAAAAGAAGAAGCATCCTTTCAGATTATGATGATACAATTGGAGAAATAGAAATCCTCGAAGAATTTGAAGAAGGACTTAAAGATATTGAAGGTTTTTCTTATTTAATAATAATTTTCTTTTTCCACTCAATAAAAGAAAGGAAAAAAATCGTAATTCCACCCCATGACGGTAATGAAAGGGGAGTTTTCTCAACAAGATCTCCATTAAGACCAAATCCTTTAGGCTTAACTGTTGTCGAGCTTCTTGAAAGGAATGGAAGATTTTTAAAAGTTAAGGGAATTGACATGATTGATGAGACTCCAGTCCTTGATATAAAGCCTTACACATTGCGGGACTCGAAGCTTAATTTCAAAATGGGATGGATTGAGGAGAAATTAAGTGCAGAGGAAAGATTCTCTGTTCATCAGCAATCTCCCCTTCTCTCAGATGCTGCAAAACTCTGGCTTGCCCATGATGGGTTATGGTTTCTGAATGTTGAGAAGAGATTTGGCATTGATAGTGCCATTGAGATTGACAGAGAAGCATGGAAGGATTTCACCTCTATTGAAGCAAGAAGGATTATGGAGAGGCTTTCCCTTCCTCAAAAGGGTGGGCTTCCCACTCTCAAAACAGCTCTTAAATTCAGGCTTTATGCATATTTAAACAAACAGGAAATAATTGAAGAGAGCGAAAAAAGTATAATTTTTAAGATGAACTCATGCAGGGTTCAAGAAGCAAGGA
>Ga0123519_10006919_pt1 | contig 17685 bp, 21 predicted proteins | sample YelNatPaOPRAMG02_FD_87396 | JGI IMG/M metagenome (GOLD analysis project Ga0123519, IMG submission 87396) | Hot spring microbial communities from Yellowstone National Park - Yellowstone National Park OP-RAMG-02 (version 2) | ecosystem: Environmental > Aquatic > Thermal springs > Hot (42-90C) ... | reverse complement strand
TGCCAGGCGGAAACACACAAACTTGGAGGGGCAGAAAAAGGTCATCTTCAATCTCTCAAGACGCTGACGGACATTCCCTCGTTCATCTATTTTATTGATCTCGGGGAATAAGAACAGCACAGCCAATAAAGCCATGCAGGCGACGGTCAAAAGCCCGCGCCCGATGGCTAGCGTTAGCTTAAATGATAATCAAAACGTTAAAAATAATGTTATAATTTTAAAAAAGAGGTAGATTATGAAACTTAAAATAATATTGGAACCAAGTGAAGAAGGTGGTTATACGGCTATCGTCCCTTCCCTTCCAGGTTGTATCAGTGAGGGGGACACAAGGGAGGAGGCTCTTAAGAACATCCGTGAGGCTATTGAATTGTATTTAGAACCTGTGGAAGATGATCAAATCTTTACTCCAAATGCCGAGATGATCGAGATGTCTATATGACGAAAATCCCAAGCCTTCCTTATGACCAAGTCATCAGAGGGTTGCAGAGAGATGGATGGGTGGTGGTGAGGCAGAAAGGGAGTCATGTTCGGCTTCATAAACGTACTTCCACAGGGATTCTTAAATTGACAATTCCAGCTCACCGTCCGATTAAGCGTTCCACACTATCTCATATATTGAAACAAGCGAAATTAACGGTTGAAGAGTTTAATAGATTACTATAACCTGAAAAAAGCGTGAATAAGGTTTCTCAAATTCAAAACACACTTAAAATACTGAAGATTCTAATGTCCCGTTTTTTAAAAATTTAGCAAAGTGACGAAAATTTATAATGGTTCTATTTTTCAATATTTTGGATGATATGAGCCAGCGTCCTTTTGGATGCATATTCATTGGGTTATTTAAGTATGGCAATAATTGGATGGCTGATGGAAGGGAACTTGTTTTTGCAAATATCATTTTAATCTCAGTTTTTTGAAAAACTGATGAATCAGAAAGATGCCCCCAAAGTGAGTCAGGTTGCGTTCTCCAAGGGATAGATGTAAAATTTTCAGATATTTTGGCATTGGGCACAATGTTCCCTTTTAGGGAAGGTTCTGCCAAAAGAATTTTAGCGGAATTATATAGCATCTTTATCAGGATTTAAAGGCTTTTTCACGTTTTTGATTTAAATAAAAGCACCATCTTCACGCTTTTTCAGGTATAAATAAGCTAACAATTCACTCCAGTGGATGGCTTACAGCCATCGCTGACTTCAGGCGTTAGCCAGGAGAGAAAGATGAAAAAAATATCCTTCTGTTTGTTACTTGCTGTTTTTCTTGCATCCTCTTGTGCAACGCACGGTCCTTTTTACGTTGGCATTCCCTATGGGGCCGCAGTTCCCTATGGTGAAGGGCGTCATCCTGGAATTGATTTTGATATCAGTATTGGCACACCAATAATCGCGTGTTCTGATGGAGAGATTATTTACATTGGAGAACCAGATGCCAAAGAGCGAGATGGCGGTGGAATTTTTGTTGAGATTTCGCATGTGAGGTGGAGGGACGTTGCTTAAATTTTAACTTTCTTTTGGTTGAGCGCTATTCATCAAAAAAGAGTGTATAGAGAAAGGGTTTGAGTAAGTTAATATTTCAGGGACGTCCCTGTTATACGATATAGCGAGCCAGCTTCTGAGCGTTTTTGAATCTTCTAATATCACCGATTTCGGAAAAGGAGACAAAAACAAAAGCATAGGTCACTTCCCATATTTTTGACAAATCAGAAAATTTCCGATAACATAATTTCATACCGAGAATCGCAAATATAATAGAAGCAGAAGCCTATGGTAGAACAAGTTTTTCTTATCGGTAGGAGTTTAAGGAGCTTTATTTATGGACAGTGATGAGGGATATAGAGGAAAATCCGTTAAGGATAGAGAGCGTAAAAAGAAAAGAGGACTATGGGTGGTCAAGTGCAAGGGCCCATATATTAGGTATGAGTCACGATCTCTTTCCTGATGAGACAAGGTTTCACGAGGAAAAAGTCAAATCAAAATGGAGTCACAGGGCGTGCTATCTCAATTGGAAGACCTCTTGGTATTGAAAGGTTCATAAAGAAACTGGAGGGGATCTTGGTTAAATTGCAGATTCCGGAACCTTGTGAGAAGAGGTACCAAGTGATTGATTATGAGTTTTCAGAACATGCTTATGAGATGATGAGGGAACGAAATATCCAAAAGGACTGGGTAAAATTAGCCATAGAAGATCCTGAGAGAAAAGAACAGATGGATGATGGAACAGTTCACTATATAAAAGCTATTGACTAGTATGAGGGGCGATTCTTACGTGTTGTGGTGAATCCCAATGTCAGTCCGTAGCGAATTGCAACGGTCTTCTTTGACCGCAGAATAAGGAGGTCGCAGTGAAACTAAAGGTGGATCACAAGAATGATGCTTTATATTTTCGACTCAATGAGGCGGCAATTGTCGAGTCCGAGGAGATTAAACCAGGTGTGATTCTTGACTACGACGCGAATGACAACGTAGTGGGAATTGAAATCCTGGGCTTGAGTAAGCGTGTCCCAATTGAGATGCTAAAAAGTTTGCAATTCGAGACCGCCTGAACTTCGTCTAACAAGGCGCTCCACCCGACCGTCGTTTCGTTGTGCTTCATAGCGGCAGGTAAGCTTGACCTTTTTATCCATAGGATGCTATTGTTGGAGTGGGGAGTTAAGATTCGATTTTAATTTGATAAAGGGATTAAAAATATCTTTTTCAATGAGAGGAGGAGGCATATGGCTCCAAAAAAGATTCTGATGTTGGTAGGGGATTATGTGGAAGATTACGAGGTCATGGTTCCTTTTCAGATGTTAACCATGGTGGGACACACTGTTCATGCCGTGTGTCCGGGGAAGAAGGCTGGTGAGACCGTTCGGACGGCGGTCCATGATTTTGAAGGAGACCAGACCTACAGTGAGAAGCGGGGACATCATTTTCTCCTCAATGCCACCTTTGATGAAATCAAACCAGAGGAGTATGATGGGCTGGTCATTCCTGGAGGGCGAGCTCCAGAATATATTCGTTTAAATGAAAGGGTGTTAGAGATCGTTCGGCATTTTGCAAAAGCTAATAAACCCATTGCCTCCATCTGTCATGGACAGCAGGTATTAATTGCAGCGGGAGTCGTCGAAGGGAAGCTCTGCACCGCCTATCCAGCGGTCAAGCCTGATTTGATTCGGGCAGGAGCGAAATGGGCGGAGGTCAATGAAACCTTTTCCAATGCCTATGTAGACGGAAATTTGGTTACCGCAGCCGCGTGGCCAGGCCACCCAGAATGGATGCGTAAGTTTCTGGGTTTATTAGGGAGTAAAATAGAACCATAAAAATATACCCTATACTTAGCTTGCTCCCTGAGCCATCGCAGGAGTGTTTCCAGAGCCTCCGTGGGGACTATCAAGAAAAGACACGACAGCGCCATTCTCTCCGGAAAGGACATGGGCATGGGTCATCTCTTGATCCCATGAACGTATCCTTAGGACTCCCATATGGCCATCACGACGAGCGAGAAAGGCAAGATCCCCGTCCACCTCAAGCTCTGTCATCCCTTCTTTAATAAACTCTTTAATCTTCATATATCCATGGTGGAGGATTTGGGCTGCTTTTCGAATCTGCTCTACTTCGTAAGGGGTTTTAATCATTCGAAGCCTTAGAATTATTTTGGATATATCCACCCATTCAAATTCTGGAAAGATTTGCTGGTATCTTAAAAATAGATTGACAGGAAGGGAATCCATCTCAAGACCTATCTTTTGGGATGGAGTTCAAAGTCTCTTAAAACCTTTCTTATCTAACCTCTTCCTTTAACAGGAATAATATTTTTTAGAGGGGACTCCTTTTTTACTCTCTCAATGGCCTTAAAGACCATCAATATTGGATCTTTCTCTTTTGGGATGAAAAGGGCAGAAGATTGAATTGTCCCGGAAAAGTAAAAGAGATTTACGTTTTTAAGAATGAGGGCTCCACCCAGACCTTTCCTCTGAAGCTCTTCCTGAAATTTATGAATTCGTTTTTCAATCTCTGATCCCGATACGAGTTCCATCATCCTTATCCCCGAAAAGCAGATTTTTTAAGGTTTAGCAGATAGATTATAAAGAGGGAAAGACTGCTCAATTTAAGAATAGCCATGATGAAACAGGATTCTTTCAATCCCAAGATGGGAAAGAAAAGAACGCCTCCAAAGAGGGCTCCCCAGAAGCCACCGAAGAGATCGGCTCCGTAAAGAAGGCCTGCCGTTGGCCCTATCCGAACTTCATTTGAATAGGCCAGAAGATAAATCTTTGTTGCCAATGGAAACTGAAGACCCACCAGCATGCCACAGATAAGAGACATCGTGAGGAAACTCCCATAGAGAGCTTCGTAAACCAAAGGTTTTTCAAGATGAAAAGAAGGGAGAATGAGAGCGAAAGGGAGAATGAGGGAAAAGATGATGAAGAGTATCTCGGTCATTAAAAAGAGGCGATCAGGCCTTTCAATTTGGTCGAGCCGCCGGGTGATATAGAAACTGCTCGAGGCAATTCCAATCATAAAGACTGTAATCAGAAGACCGATTTGGAAATAGAGATAGCCATATAGGGCTTGAAAGGTAAGAATGATGGCAAGATCAAGCATCATATCAGCGATTCCTGAAGCAAAGATGGCATAGGGGATGGAGTATTTGGAGATTTTGGGTTTCTTCAGAAAGGAGGCTGAAAGGATTAGGGTGATGATGAGGATGAGCAGAAAGAGGGATAGAAAATTTATATGTTCAAACCATCGAAATACCCCTATGAGATAAGGAGAGAAGAGGGCATTCCAATAGGAGAGATTAAAGTAAACCCCTATAGGCCTGAAATCAGAGTTAAGAGATGGTTTTCTTCCTTCCATCGATTTATGGAACCAGTTTAGCCATCTCGGATGGAGGCGATATTCAATATAGCTTTTAGTCAATAGGTGAGTTGAAATGTTTCTCTCTCGAAGTCGTCGGGATATTTCATCAGCCGCTATTTTTTCAATGGACTCTGAGTTTGAGGCAAGGATAAGATTGGTATCCCCTGGAATGACTCTCACATATAAATAATTGTGCTTTAGGGTATCTAAGATGCACCCATTTAGATTTTTTAGTTCCGGACTGATATAAGTGAGAGAACCGGGAAGAGTAAGGGCAAGAATTCCATCAGGATTCATCTTCTTCTTGGCCATCTCAAAGAATTCAGACGAGAAGAGCCTGTTCGTTTGAAGCTCCTGAGGAGCCTCAAGACCAATAAAGATGAGATCGAAACGCTCGTTGGTTTTTTTGGTGAAAAAACGGCCATCCATATAGTGAACCTTCACTCTGGGGTCAGAGAGTTCTGATTCGGTCAAGGGGGTCGGAAATTTCTTGATTAATTTTAGAAGAAGGGGGTCGAGTTCCACATAATCTACGTGTTTCACAGGATGCTTCAGAATTTCATGGATCATCCCTCCTGCCCCTCCACTTAAGATCAAGATGGATTCCGGCCCTTTATGAAAGAGCATAGGAAAGTGAACAACCTCTTCAACAGAAGCAATATCAGGGATAGGGGTGGTAATGGATGGACTTCCGTCTGTAAAGAAGGTGAACTGTTCCCCCTTCTTGGTGATCGTGATATTTCCATAAATCGAGTTTTCATAATGAATGACTCCAAGCCCTTTCCATTGTTGATGGATAGAAACTTGATGAATCTGATCCTTAAGGGGGCTTAACAGGAGATAAAGGAAGAGTAGAGTATAGAGGGAAGAGATGACCCAAAACCCTTTTCTGAGAGAAACCCATGAGAATCTCTCCGGCCACAGAAGAAGGCTCGAGATTGCCGAATTTGCAAGGGAGACCATAAAGGCCGCCTCGAAGGAATGGAAATACTGAATAAGAATGAATGTGAAAAGAAGACCGCCAATGATGGAGCCTATGGTTTCGAATATATAGACTTTCCCAATGGAGGGTGCTGCTTGATCTGAATAGTGAGCATAGAGTTTACACCCATAGGTGAAGAGGGCACCGTGAAAGAAAGCCACCGGGAGAAGAATAAGAGCAGAAGAATAGAGGATGGGTAAAAAACCCAGTCCCTCGCCGGGAGTCACCATGAGGAGGTTTTTGAATATCCGACAGAGATAGATAGAGAGAGGAAAGGCCAAAGAAAAAATGAGTTGAAAAAAAACATAGGTCTCTAATTTATTTTTAACCTTCTCTACCGTTCTACCTAATAGAAAAGAACCAAGGGCCTCTATGATCAACCAATTAGCCAGAATGACTCCAAGAGTAAGTTCATTTCCTAAAAAAGAGAGGAGGAGTTCCCGTAAAAGGAGGACCTGAGCGATGATTCCACTCCCCCCCATAATCAAAAGGGAAATCCTTAATGAAAGGAGTTTCATATAGACGGAAGATGGATATATATTTTTTATTAATTCGAATCAAGATTAACAGAAAGGAAGTGGGAGGTCAACCAATCTGAAATGGATGGGGATAGGGTCAGTGTTTAAAGGACAAGGTATTTTTTGATAATTTCATCATTTCGCCAAATTTCTTCCATCAAGTGACTATATTGTATTCTTCCTTTTTCAAGGATGTAACCTCGATCAGAGGTATTTTTACAGAATCTGAGGTTTTGGTCGGCCAGGAGAATAGTCACTCCCTCTCTCCGTATCTGGGAAATCACTTCGATTAGATTTTGAACAATGAGAGGGGCTAAACCCTCGGAAGGCTCGTCAAGAAGAAAGAGATGAGGGTTTTTCATCAAAGCCCGACCAATGGCTAACATTTTTTGTTCTCCACCACTGAGTTGAGTTCCTTTCCGTTCTTTCAATTCAGGGAACACAGGAAACAGATGGTAAATCTTTTCGAAAGTCCATTGAATTTTACCTTTTACAGATAATCGACGTGCCAATTCTAAATTTTCATAAAGTGTAAGATCGGGGAAAATCCTCCGATCATCTGGAACATAACCCATTCCCATTCGAGAAATTTGATAAGGGGGTTTGCCTGCAATATTGATACCCTGAAAAATAATTTTCCCTGAGCGAGGAGGAGTAAGCCCTATGATAGAACGAAGGGTAGTGGTCTTTCCAACCCCATTTCTCCCAAGGAGAGAAACCACCTCTCCTTCTTTAATCGAAATGGATATTCCTTGAAGGATATGGCTTTGCCCATAAAACGTATCGATCCGGTCTACTTCAAGAATGGTGTTGTCTCTCTCGATCATCATCTCTTTTGCCAGAAAATTTCCTCCCCTAAATAGACTTTTTTTACCTCTTCATTCTTCTTTATATCTTCTGGAGTCCCGTCGGCAATGATCTGTCCTCGGTGAAGAACGACAATCCGATCGGAAAGGGAGAAAACGATATCCATATCGTGTTCTATAATCACAAAAGTTGACCTTTTCTCTTTGGACAATTTTCTGATGTTTTCTAAAACCTTTATTCGTTCGACAGGATTCATGCCAGCGGTGGGCTCGTCAAGAAATAAAAGTTCTGGTTCGGGTGCCATTGCTAACCCAATTTCTAATAGGCGTTGGTCCCCATGAGAGAGAATTCCTGCGGTTAAATTCTTTTTGTCTATCAAACCAATTTCGTTTAACAAATGTTCAGCCTTTTGCTTGGCATCCAGATGATCGTCAATCAATTTATAAAAATTTAGACTTTTATTCATTAAAGCAAAAATGGGAATCAGGACATTCTCGAATACCGTGAGTTTTGGAAAAATATTCATGATCTGAAAAGATCGGCAGATCCCTTTCTTTACCCTTTCATGGATGGGAAGATCAGTAATCTCTTCTTCCTTAAAAAAGACTTTACCTGAATCAGGGAAAATATTTCCTGTGAGAAGGTTGATGAGAGTGGTTTTTCCTGCACCATTTGGGCCAATAATTGAGGTCAATACTCCTTCTTCAATTTCGAGATCAATATGATCTGCGGCACTTACTAAACCGAAATATTTTTTAAGCTTCTCTGTTCTAAGAAGAATTGACATAAGGTTTTAGACTTTTATCTCCGATTCATAAAAGACCAGATTCGTTCTATTAAAAAGATGACTATTCCTCCTCGAAAAACCAAGACTAAAAACACAATGATGGCACCAAACCAGATAAGCCAGTACTGAGTATACCTCACAATAATGTCTTTGATGATATAGAAAACGATCGATCCCACAATTGGACCTGAAAAAGTGTGGATTCCACCCAAGAGGGTTACCATCACCGGTTCGGCTGAATGGGTCCAATGGGCAATGGGTGGAGTGACGGTATTTTCAAGAGGAGGGAGGAATGAACCCGCAAGTCCTGCGTATAATCCTGCAATGGTAAATGAAAGAAGCCGATAATGACGCACTGAAATTCCCGCATAGGCAACTCTACTCTCACTCTCTCGGATTCCTTTTAATGTAAGACCAAAGGGGGAGTGAATGAGTCGATAGAGGAGATAAATTGCGACCAGAGAGATGACCAATACATAATAATAATAATTTCCCATAGGATTCATATTGATGCTCAATACTCCTGGAATCTCAAGGGGGGCCCTCGGAATTCCAACCAATCCGTCATCTCCTCCTGTAACCTCACGCCATTTCCATGCCAAAGAGTAGATCATCATCCCGAACGATAGGGTCAGCATTGAAAAGTAAATCCGTGTATGTCGAACGCAGAGGAATCCAAGAAGGAAGGCAGCCAAAGCTCCGGCTATCATTCCAGTCATTGTTCCTAACAATAAAGAAGGGAGAATAAGAAGGATTTTCGCGCAGGCATAGGCTCCCATCGCAAAAAATCCCGCTTGTCCGAATGAAAGCAAACCTGTATAGCCCAAAAGGAGATTAAAGCCTAAAGCAAATACGGAAAGAATGAGAATATGAATGGTTATATAAAGAATGTATTTCCCAGAAAAGGCGGGAAGGGAGAATAAGAAAATAACAAGGGCTAAGAGTAAAAAGAATTTTATCCTTTTCATCCTCATCCAGGGCTTATTTATTTTCCAAATAGGCCTTGTGGTTTAACCATCAAAACAATTGCCATCACGACAAAAATGATAAATAATTCAAAAATCGGAAAGAGGAGAATTCCATAAGAAGTTAGAATTCCTACAATAATAGCTCCTACAAAAGCCCCCTTCAGATTACCCAGACCTCCAATAACAGTGATAACGAAGGCCTGAATAATCATGGCAGTACCAATCCCCGGTGCCACCACTCTTACAGGAGTTCCAAGAGCGCCTCCAAGGGCGGCCAACATGGCAGCGAAAACGAACACATTCGTAAATAGAATAGGGATATTGATTCCAATGGCACTCGCCATTTCTCGATCGGAAGCCGAAGCTCGGATCATTCTCCCCCACCATGTCTTTTCGAGAATCATCCATAATAATAGAGCCACTCCGATTCCAGCGCAGATAATAAATATATTGTAATAAGGAAAAGGCCGTCCAAGAATATTAAAGTTTCCTTCAAAAAAACGAGGCATGGGAGGAATCATGGCCACTCCCCCCCAAACCATTTTTACTAAATCATCGAAGATCAGGATAAAACCGAAGGTTAGAATTAATTGATAGGGGAGATCGATATGATAGATGCGACGGAAGAAGAGACATTCAAGAATCACCCCTATCCCTCCGACACAAAGGAGGCTAAGGAAAATGGAAAGCCAGAAATTTAAGCCGAGCTTTCCATAAAAAGTAAAAGTGGCATAAGCCCCTAACATGAAGAGGCTACCATGAGCAAAATTGAGGACTCCAAGGACACCGAAGACTAACGTTAATCCAGCCGCTAAAAGCCAGAGATACATTGAGAAACTTAAACCAATGAGCGTTTGGAAGAGTAATTTTTCTATCATCTCTTATTCATCAGATGGTTCAGATATAAGGCGAGGGTAAGGGATTGGATCGATCCTCCCTCACCCTCAATCCGCTTGTTCTTCATATCTATTTTGTCGCCGCTACGGGGGTAAAAGGTGGATGACGGAAATATTCTTTTGCCGGAACGATTTTGAGATCTCCGAGAATAGGAATCGGATAATCCGGACTATGAACGACTTTTCCTCCGGGAACCGTATAAATCGCTTGGTGGTCTTCTTTCCGAATTAAACGAGGTCCTGCGGGTGTTTTAAGTTCTATTCCTTCCAAAGCCTCTGCCACTTTAGAGGTTTCCAAACTTTTTGCTCTTTCCACACCTATTTTAATGGCATAGATGGTAGAGTAGCTTGCCTCTGCAGAATAGTTAGGAAATTTCCCCCATCTCTTTCGGAATGCCTCGACAAAGGTTTTATTTTCAGGAGTGGCCGGATAGTTATGGATATAACGAGCCGTTGCCCATAGTTTACCTTTAAATTTATCCGCTGCCACCTCTCGAGAGATTCCTTCAAGAAGGTCGACTGAGCCTCCCATGCATTGCCACCAAATTTGAATTTTGTCAAAAACCCCAAGCATGAGTGCCTGCCGTAACAACATCACTCCCTCTCCAGCCCAGGGGGTTGCAAAAATTGCATCAGGTTTCTCAGCCATCACGGCTGCAATATGGGAGGAGAAGTCCATGGTCCAAAACGGGGCCCATGCCGCTGCGACAAACTCAACATCCGGTCGGAACTTTCTAATATTCTCTTTGAAGAGATTCCATGCCACATATCCATATTCATAATCGCAATTAATTCCAGCCCATCGTTTAATTTCTGGAGCATCTTTAAAGACCCAGGCGGCGAGAGCATCCTGATAAACAGGGGCTACCATCCGGAATATCTGTTTTATTCCTTTCCCGGCAACTAATTCCTCGGTCAATCGATGGGTCGCCGCATGACAGAAGAAACAGAGGCGATCTAATTCTGGAAGAACAGGACCCACTGCCATAGCACTTCCACTCGAGTCTATTCCAAAAAGAAAATCGGCACCCCAATCGGTGACCAGATATCTGACATTCTTTACAGCGGTAGCAGGTTTGAGTTCTTCATCCATAAACTTTAATTCTAACTTACGTTTCAAGATTCCCCCTTTGGCATTGATTTCTTCAATGGCCAGTGTGGCTCCGGCCATCATCTGCCAACCATAGTCCGCATGGGCTCCTGAGATAGCCCCTTGTCCTCCGATTTTGATTGGCCCCGGGGGTTTTTTAGCTTGACCATAGGTAATCCGATAACCTCCTAAGCTTGTCCCTAATGCAATTCCACCTACTATCGTGTCCTTTAAGAATTTCCTTCTCGTAATTTTTTTGACCATCATTTTCCCCTCCTTTCTTTAATTATAATTAAATTGGTCAGGGTGATTTTGCCTTAATGCTCTTATACCGCCATCTCCAATTTAAACATAGAAAGGTTTTTGGTAATTTTTAATTAACTGAAGTATCAAATTCTTCATCAGTTGTCAATTTGAATTTACTCAATACCTACGATTTTTTTGGCCCAGCGTTTTTTCTGCTCAAGATTCCCTAACCTTCCATACATCACTTTTTGAGTCTGAGGGGACCCAGCACCGTGCATCGATTCGACCAAGGCCGTCCCTCCACTCATATTCTCGATCAGCCTTATGATTTTCATCCGATCCTCCACTGGAATTCCCTCAGCCCCTGCAAGATATTTTTTCACATATCGTCCTACTTCGCTGCTTTCAAGATCCCCTTGAAATGGCATCGTGGCTACAATGCCTCCGGCAATATCATGGGCCAAACGAGCAATCTCATAGATATGTCGAGTCACATTATGCTTTGTCGTATTGGCCAGAAGAGGGTCCGGATAGTAGGCTCCGGAAGGGGTTTTATATCCCATGGCCGAGCAGGCGACCGAACCCGAATAGATCGTCTCGGCCAGATGAATCATTTCGGCCAACTTCTCTCTAATATGGGAGGCATTGGCGATGCCTTGATATTCTGCCGCTATAGCCGTGGCACCGATCAATACATCAGAAACGCCTCCCTTACAGCCCCCATAATTTTGCCGATGGAGGGTAGCAAATCTCTCCACAAGGAGTCCAGCCATGTCATATTCACCACAGAGAAATACCCTTTCCCATGGAACGAAGACATTGTCAAATATAATCAGAGCTTCTCCCCCTACCAGTCCATATGGATTTCCAACATCGATCCCTCCCTCAAACTTTCTTTCCTCATTAGTTTGACGACCGAAGATCAGAGTCACTCCCGGGGTATTGAGAGGAAGGGCACAGGCAAGAGCATAATCCCTGTCTTCCTCTCGCATAGCCTGGGTAGGCATAATGAGGATCTCATGAGAATTGACTCCCCCAGTCATATGGGCCTTTGCTCCCCTAATTATAATCCCATCAGAGCGACGCTCCACGACATGGGTAAACAGATCTGGATCCGATTGTTTACTGGGAGGGAGGGATCGATCACCCTTAGGATCGGTCATTCCTCCTACCACCATCACATTACTCTCCTGAACATAGAGTAAATATTTTTTAAACCGTTCGAAATAATCCGTTTTATATTTCTGATCCACGTCATAGGTAGTCATATAGGTCGCATTTAAGGCATCAAACCCCACACACCTTTGAAAACACGAACCGGTTTCGTGGCCAAGGAGTCTTAGCATCTGCACTTTTTTAATGAGATCGTCTACGCTTTGATGGATGTGGGTAAATCGGTTGATTTTTTTACCTGTTAAATGAGAGGTGGCGGTCATTAACTCTTCATATTCGGGTCGAAGGGCGAGCTCGTAGGTGAGGGCAGCAGAATCAATGTGGGGTCGAATTCCAGGATGTTCGGTGATGTCTTCCACTCGTTTTCCATTATAGTAGACGACATGATGAAGATCTTTGAGACTCTGAATATAGTCTTCTTTTGTTACGATTCTCTTCATTCTCTTCTCCTTCCACAAAGGATTGGATTAAATGTTTAACTTTGAGATTCTTTAAGTACTCGTCTTAAAAATTTACCCGTAGCGGTTTTTGGTATCTCTTTGACAAATTCAATCTGCCTTGGATATTTATAGGCGGCCATTCGCTCCTTACAATGGTTGATAATCTCTTCTTCTTTTACTTTTCCCTCCCAACCCTCCTTCAAAGCCACAAAGGCTTTCACCGTTTCTCCTCGATAGGGATCAGGAACCCCTACCACAGCAACTTCCCGGACTGAAGGATGAAGATAGATCACATCCTCTACCTCCCTTGGCCAGACCTTGAACCCTGATGCAATAATCATATCCTTCTTTCGATCCAGAAGATAGATCCATCCCTTTTCATCCATGGTCCCCACATCTCCAGTGTAAAGCCAACCTTCACGAATGGCATAGGCAGTCTCTTGGGGCTTGTTCCAATATCCTGGGACAATTCCAGGTCCCTTAAATACTAACTCCCCTATCTCCCCAGGAGGGAGTTCTTTTTCGGGATCAGCGAGATCCATCACCCTCGCATCATGACTTGGTATAGGGACACCAATAGAAATAGCTCCGGTAGATGGATCGACCGGAGCCCTCATTCCGAGTGGAACAAGAGTTGCAGGGGAAGTGGTTTCCGTTAGACCATAAACATTATGGATGTAGGTGCCAGTAAGTTTTTCAAAATGTTCCACCACCGCAGGAATCACCGGAGCTCCTCCACTATAGACTTTTCGAAAACTGGAAAGATCGTGGTTTTTGATTTCAGAATCGTTCATCATTGCAATAAAGACAGTAATGGCTCCAATGGTACAGGTGGCTTTCCATTTTTCAATCATCTGGAAGGCGGTTTTCGTATCAAAACGATAAAATAGGATGAGGGGTGTACCCGATGCGATACAGGCCCCAATATGACCCACCATTCCTGTCACATGAAACAATGGAGCCACTCCAAGCATCGTATCGGAAGGAGAGAGTTTCCAACAATGTCGATAGACTTCAGAATTGAATGCTACATTCCCATGGGTATTCATAGCTCCTTTGGGGGGACCCGTTGTTCCAGAAGTATAAGTAAGATAGGCCACCTCCTCCCGAAGAAGTTTCCCTTCTGACGGATGGCTTCCTCGATACTTCTCGATGATCTCTCCAAAATCCAAGGTCTTGAGATTTTTTGTTTTCCTTACTCCTTTAAGAAGAGAAGGGATAGGACATCGGGGATCGAGAAAATCTAATTCTGAAGTAGTAATGATGTGTTCAACTCCAGTCTCTTGTGCCACCTTCTGAACCCCTTCATGATAAAGGGATTCCAGGGAGATAAGGATTTTTACCTCCGCATCTCGAAAATAGTAGGAAAGTTCCTTTTCTTTATACATCGGATTCAGAGGAACTACGATCCCTCCACTCTTCCAGATCCCAAATTGAGCGATGATAAACTGAGGGATATTTTGAAGATAAAGGGCCACACGGTCTCCTTTCTTTAAACCCAGATCATGCAATGCACAGGCAAAGGCATCACTCATTTCATCTAACTCTTTAAAAGAAATAATACGATCGAAATAATAAAGGGCAGGATTGGAGCTATAATGCTGAACTGTTTTTCGAAGATGGTCTAAAGGAGTTATTGCTTCTGGCTTTAACTCCGAGAGATAATCCTTAGGATAAAGAGAAAGCCACCTTTTGGAAGGGTTCGAATTCATAAAGGGTCTCCTTTCTTATCGTAAGATTTCAAAAAGGATATCAAATGATCAAAGTCTCTCTCTTGAGTAGCCGAAAAATAAGGGATCAGCTTTTTGCTGTCCTCTTCAAAAGCACAACCCCTTAGACATCCACTCACGAATACCAGGAGATCAATATTTGGTTCTTTAGACGAAAGAAAAAGAAAACCCTCACTCAATTGGTTCTTAACCCTTTCTACCCACTTTACCCTTTCATAAGAAGGGTTACATCCACCACAATACTTGATGCCTACTCTTTTTTTGATTACCAAACTGTCCAGCCTCCATCCACATAGATCGTTTGACCGGTGATAAAATCCGATGCCGGGGCGGCTAAGAAAATGACCGTTCCTTCCAGTTCATGGAGATAGCCCCATCGACCCATCGGCGTACGTTCATTGATGAAATTGAATCTTTCAGGATCGTTTCGAATCTGTTTCACCATATCGGTTTCAAAATAGGTAGGGGCGATGGCATTTACCCTCACTCCCAGTTTGGCCCATTCGAGAGCCATCACTTTGGTAATCTGGTTCACTCCGCCCTTCGAAGCAGCGTAAGCTAATTGATGGGGAAGAGGGGTCTTCCCAAAAATAGAACTGATATTAATCACTTTTCCGTATCCCCTTTCAATCATCTGAGGAACCACGGCCTGAGCTACCAGAAAATATCCTTTCAGATTGGTATTGATGATCAAGTCCCACATCTCTTCAGGATATTCAAGGACTGGAACCCGATAGTTTGTCCCTGCATTGTTCACAAGGATATCTATCCGGCCAAAATGGTTCAGGATCTGGTCGACCCCTTTCTTGATTTTCTCTTTAGAGAGTACATCTAATTCAAATCCAGCCTAATTTCTTCCCATGGCCTGAATCTCAGCAGGAACTCTTTTAAGATCATTTGGATTTCGGCCACAAACGGCGATATCTGCACCTGCTTTGGCAAGGGCTTTCGCAAAAACTTCTCCCAGACCTCGAGTACTCCCCGTCACCATCGCCACCTTCCCAGATAGATCAAAAAGATCCAAAGGGATCACCTCCTTTTATTGGATGAAACAGGAAAGGAGCTTTTTGGTTTATATTATACCATTTTCTTAATTTTTTAAATATTTAAAAGAGAGGCTTTAAGTAATCCCTCACTCAAATGGGGAGTAAACCCGAGAGGGGTATTGGAGAAACCCATAGTGCGGCTACCTTATCGGTCGTTGGTGGTAAAATAGCTCTATATTACTACCTTAAAGGGTGAGAGAATTAAATTAATCAACAGTTATACTTTTGGAATTCCTTCGGGGCTCCAGCCTCTGAGGGTGTAGTAATCCTGGAGCATTTTTTGGAGGTCTTCTCGGGTGATCACCTTTTTGTCTTTTCCAAGGGGTTCGTCAAAAAACCGTTTAGGAAGGGTGTCTTCTTTAGGGTCCAGTCCTTCACGGAGGTTGAATCTCCGGGTCTCATCCTGGATGGTAGAAGAAATCTTTCGTAAGCCTGATTCATCCAATTTAAGGCCTGTGGTTACTTCGACAATCGTCGAAAGATCCTTCCAATCCCAATAGATATCCCTATAGAAGCGACAGAGGATGAGAGAATCATGGAGATTGAATCGATCCTCAAATTCAAGAAAGAGTTTTGCTTTCCCTTCGATCTGATCCGAAGGAATCATTCCTGAAAGCTCAGCCTTATAGAACGTAGATCTAAGATGACAGGCCCCTCGATCCGAGGTGGCATAAGCAAGCCCCATCCCTTTTAAAACCCTTGGATCGTAACCCGCTGGGTCAAGTCCCTTCGTATGGATGGCTATCTCCTCCATCTCCCAGACTTTCGAGGCATGTCGAATGCCTTCGGCTAAAATCTCACCGATTCCCCTTCGATAAGCAATCTCATGGAGAAGCTCAGCCATCCTGTCCACATCTCCCCATTCAATCTTTTCTTTTATCCTTCCCATCTCGGAGCCTTCCATGGCAAAGGCACAGAGGCTTCCTGCAGAGATGGTATCCAGACCGAGACGATCACAAATGTCGTTGAGATAGGCAATCTCCTCAATCTCATGAACCATGCAGAGCCCTCCGATGGCATAGATCGTCTCATATTCGGGTCCTTCGATCTTTAGGCCTTTATGTCTGCCCTCCCTGACCACACTCAGATTCCCACAGGCCATAAAACACCGAAGACAAGCCGAGGGCTTCACCTCACAACGCTCGAGCAAAGCCTCTGCGCTGATCTTCTCCCATCCCTCAAACGTCCCAAGATGCCAGTATTTGGATGGAAATCCTCCTACGGCGTTATTCATAGCCACGAGCATAGGGGTTCCCAGTCGCCTATAATTCTGAGCTCCAGGACTGTCCTTTCCCTTCTCCAGGGTCTCTTTTGAAAACTTTTCCAATCGTTCAGGATAGGCCACCTCGCGTTTCTTCTCTCCATAGAAAACGATGGCCTTCACCTTCTTGGAACCCATCACCGCCCCCACCCCTGTCCTTCCGAGAGACCGCCAGTAATCGTTCTCAATCACCGCATAGCGGACAAGATTTTCACCAGCAGGTCCAATGACCAGAGCTCCAGCCCCTTTCTGCCCTGTCCGCCTTAATACTTCATCCTCCGTCAGGAAAGTATCCTTTCCCCAGAGATCTTTAGCTTCGTGAAAGGAAACTTTCTGGTCAGAGATTTCGATCCACACAGGGGTCTCTGAAGCCCCCTCAAGGACAAAGGCATCGTAGCCGGTTCGACTCATCGGCTCTGCCAGCTTCCCACCTGAATAGGATTCTGAGAAGATTCCGGTGAGAGGGGATTTGGTAAATACCCCATGGCGACAGGAACCATAGATTCGACTATCGGTGGCTGGACCAATCGCAAAGATGAGCCTGTTTTCAGGAGAAAGGGGATCCACTCCCGAGGGATTCTCCTTAAGAAGTAAATAGATCCCCAACCCCTTTCCCCCTAAATGGCTCTCATAAACGGAATCAGAAATAAATTCTTTGCGATAGGTTTTAGCAGTGAGATTAATTCTTAAAATTTGATTGAAGAATCCATGCATAAGGATTTTCCTTTATTCATTTATCCATCTTGCAAAGAGGATCTTTTCTATGGATAGATTCCCCGAAGTTTAGTGGCCTCAGCCACCCTCCCAATACCAAGCATCAAAGCGGCGGTTCGCATATCTACTCTTTCCCGCTGAGAGATATTCAGCACCTCGGCAAAGCTCCTTCTCAAGATTCGTGTA
>Ga0123519_10006916_pt1 | contig 17688 bp, 14 predicted proteins | sample YelNatPaOPRAMG02_FD_87396 | JGI IMG/M metagenome (GOLD analysis project Ga0123519, IMG submission 87396) | Hot spring microbial communities from Yellowstone National Park - Yellowstone National Park OP-RAMG-02 (version 2) | ecosystem: Environmental > Aquatic > Thermal springs > Hot (42-90C) ... | reverse complement strand
GCGGCGGTCCTCAGCTACGCGGCGTTCGTTCGGCGTGAGCAGGACCGTACCCGCCGCGCCAGCCAGGCCTTTCACCTCGATGAGCCGCAATTCACCGGAGTTCAGATCAAGGCTGGTCAGATCGTAGCCCAGGTTCTTCTCATGAACATCGTAGATCTGGCGGCCTTGGGACCTCTCGTATTCCACGACCACGCGCATGGCGATAGCCTCGGTCTCCGGGGTGGGCTGCAGGCGCCGCATCTCCGGGGATTCACGCTCCGGGTGCGGCAAGACCAAGACACTGGTGATTCGTTCTACGGCCTGCAATGTGATGGAGCGTTCTTGATCCAACTCCCGTCGCCGCCTGTCGCGCCGTGACAGCAACTCCGCATGTCTGGCCTCAGCCTGTGCCAGCCGCCCTTCTGCGCCCGGCAGACCCTGCTCGACATCGACTGCTGCCCTGCCGATCTCTTCATCTGCCTTCTGAAGGATCTCGGTCAGCGAGAGCTCGACGTGCTCGGCAATTCGCTCCACCTCTGCCAACCGTTCCCGACGCACTTCTTCGAGAAACGGCGTCAAGATCTGAGTGTGGAGCCATTCGGTCGCCTCGGGGAGTGCTGCAACATCCGGACAACGTTGGGGCGGATTGGCAGGGATTAGGTTGTTCAAAAAACTGGGCTCCCGGACTGACGGTTCATTGTTCTCGGTGAGTTCCACCGCAAAAAGGCGTTCGTGGATGACGTGGCCTAGGCCGTCTACCGCTCTGGCCCGGTAGAGGTCGATCCGCGCGGGCCGCTCGTGCTGAAGAGAGTAGAAGCAGGCTCCTCTGGCAAAGGACTCCCTTGCCTCAGCAAGGGTATGGCGGCGTACGGCCTCGAAGAGCGGGTGACCAGGTGTCACCCACTCGAGGTTCTTCTTCTCGGCAGTCTCGCGGTCAGTGGAACATCGCGGGTATTTGGCCGCAAGAGCGGGAAGCTTCCAATCAGGGTCCCGTTCGTACCTTCGCAATATCGGCGGCGTTTTGCCGGGATCGAAGGTGTGCGGCAAAGTGGACACCGGTTTCACATCGAGATGAGCATACTCTGCCGCCTCGCGGATGAAGCGGGCTATCGTTTCCGGAACCACGCGCCGCTCCTGTGCCATGGCGCGGCGCTCCACCAGCATGGCCAGGTTCAACTTCTTGGAGGCCAGCCCCTCGAGCGCGTTCTGGCAGATGGATCGAAATTGCGCTTCATCCACGTTCCGCAGCAACCGGTCTTCGAGGTCGGCATCCCCGAGTTTCCCCGAGTAGTAGTCGCGCAGGATCCTCTCCACGTGGGCTGCGGGGAGAATCTCGCCAACGACATTGAACACCGCGTCATCGTCGAGGGCGTCCCGAATCTCCTGAAGCTTCTCTAGCAGACGTCGGAGGACATGTCCCTCGATGGTGTTTGTGGCGACGAAGTTGAAGATCAAGCAAGGCTTGGTCTGCCCGTAGCGGTGGATACGCCCCATGCGCTGCTCCAAGCGGTTGGGGTTCCACGGGATATCGTAGTTGAAGAGGATGTTGCAGACTTGCAGGTTGATACCCTCGCCAGCGGCCTCGGTGGCCACGAGGACCTGAATGGCGCCCTCTTTGAACTGCTGTTCGGCATGGAGCCGGGTCCCGGGCTCATCCCGAGAGCCGGGTTTCATGCCGCCGTGTATATAACCGACCCTAAAACCCCAGCCTTTCAGCTTCTCCACCAGATAGTCCAGAGTGTCCTTGAACTCGGTGAAGATCAGAAGGCGCTTGTCCTGATCGTCAAAAAAACCCTCGTCCTGAAGAACCGTCTTCAGCTTCGATAGCTTGGCTTCTGCTCCGGAATCTTCCACCGCCTGTGCGCGCTCCGCGAGGTCTTGCAGGCCTCTTATCTCCTCGCGGATTTCCTCGGCGCTTCCCGCCAGAGTTATGGCTTCCAGCATGTGTTCGAACTGTTCCCGCTCACTCTCCTCCATCTCCTCCAGTTCTTCAATGTCGGGGATATTGGATGAAACGAGCTGGCTCAATTCCTGGGCACGTTTCAGGCCTTCCTCCAGTCTGCGGGCGCGGTTCTCGAGACTGCGCCGCATGGCACGGGTGCTCGAAGCCAGTCGGCGCTGGTAAAGCGACATCAGGAATCCGATCGCACGGGCGCGTGGGTCATCGCCCCTGGCAGCCGCTCGGGCGCTCTCCTTTTTCACGAAGCGGGTTGCTTCCTGATACAGCCTCAACTCGTCCCCGTCTATCTGGAAATCGGCTGTCTTGGGGATTCTCTTGGTGAAGATCTTCCTGGCTACCCAAGAGCCGTCGGCTTGGCGCTCCGGAAAGTAGACCATGGCTTCCTTGGTCCTTCGGAGATAGAAGGGAGCGCGGCGGTGCTCCATGGCCTGCTTTATGGACTTGACGTCGGCGTAGGCATCGGCATCCAGAAGCTGCAGGAAGAGGCTGAAGTTGACGGGGTCGCCTTTGTGAGGGGTTGCCGTCAGCAGAAGCAAGTGGTCAGAAGTATCGCGCAACAATTCGCCCAGCTTGTAGCGCATGCTTTTGTGCGACTCGTCTGCCGCCGACATGCGATGGGCCTCGTCCACAATAACCAGGTCCCAATGGACTTGCCGCAGGCCGGGGAGTATGTCGGTGCGCTTGGCGAGATCGAGAGAGGTGATCACCCGCTGCTGCTCCAGCCACTGGTTCATGCCAAATTGCTCTCGGATATCCTGCCCTCTCAGTACCAAGAATCTCTCGCCGAACTTCTCCTTGAGTTCTCTCTGCCACTGGAAGGCGAGGTTCGACGGACACACGACCAGTACTCGCTCGGCGAGGCCGCGGAGCTCGAGCTCCCGGATGAGAAGCCCCGCCATGATCGTCTTTCCGGCGCCGGCGTCGTCTGCCAGCAGGAAACGAACGCGAGGTAACTTCAGAAGGTAATCGTACACCGCTTCAAGCTGATGCGGTAATGGATCGACACGCGAGATCGAAAGGCCAAAGTAAGGGTCGAACTCGTAGGCAATGCCAAGTGAGTACGCCTGGATGCCGAGTCGCAAGAGACGGCCGTCGCCTGAATAGTCGAACGCCGAATCCAGAATGGTGAGCTTCTGTAGGTCGGCCGCAGTCAGTGTGACCTTGCGGAAGCGCTCGGACTGAGTGCCTACCAGACCCACGACCCAAGTGTCGGGGCCGTTGGCCCGCACCGTCTCCACACGCATCGCCTCACTAAAGAGCGGGCCGGTGATGATTTGTCCTTCGTAAATCCGAGGAGATACACTCATGGGACCTTTCCTTAATAAATAATTCTGATCTCGATCCGGTCAGGGTACCCTTCGGCCTTCCGGATTGGGCGGCTTTCCCGCATTATAGCCTCGATAACCCACGACGGTCAATCGAAAGCGATTTTGCCGGCCGCCTTGCCCCAAATTCCCCCTACCCTACGATGGGTTGATGACCTCACCCCCTTGATCCCCCTCTCCCGTGGGGAGAGGGGGAAGAGAAGGCCGGGGGGTACCCCCCCCCGGGACCCCCGGGATTCAAAGAATCATTGACACGTCTCATATAGCATGATAGAATCTTTCACCCATGAAAATAACCCTTCTGTAAGAAATTCGACCTTCTCGCCATCGGTACGCGCTTCCCACGGAACGGGACAGTGTATCCGGCGCGGCAGGGAAAGGGGGTGATCGCGTTCACGAACACCAAGCACCTTTTCTCAGCAAGGGTATTTCAGCCTTCACGAAATCCCGCAAGGGAGCCACTACTGATCAGGGGGGAAATCCATGAGCTACAGACGAGCCTTTTCCATCGTATCTTTGTCCTTGATGCTGATGCTTTCAGTTCTTATCTTCGCTCCGGTTGCCTCCGCCGATTGGGACATAGGATGGCCGCACAAGATGCACTATCCCCAACTTCCCGATCCGAACGGCTGGGATATCGACGTGGTCGCCGCCAATGTCGTCGCCGATGATTGGATGTGCACCGAATCCAACCTCGTGACGGATATCCACTTCTGGTATTCGTGGGCCCACGATCAGCCCGGGACGATTGCGTACGTTCACGTTTCGATTCATGCGGATATCCCGGACCCGGATGGCGAAGGGCCCCTCTACAGCATGCCGGGTGATGTTCTCTGGGAGCGGACGTTCTTTCCAGATCAGATCACCACGCGATGGTATGGGGAAGGGCTGCAAAGCTTCTGGGATGCGGGAGGAGGCCCGATTCCCAACGATCATGTGACCTACTATCAGTGCAATATCACCAATATTTCGGATCCCTTCTCTCAGGAGATGGGGACCATCTACTGGCTGGCCCTTTCGATCGGTATCAATGACCCCGTTTCAACCCACATCGGGTGGAAGACTTCTCAGGACCACTTCAATGACAGTGCCGTGCGCTGGAATCCGGGGGTCGGCTGGGAAGAACTGCGGGAGCCTTCCACAGGCGCACCATTGGATATGGCATTCGTGATCACCGGCGCTTACAGCGAGCTCTGGGATTTCGGCGATGCGCCCGATCCCTCCTACCCCACCCTGATGGCCAGCAACGGCGCCAGACACATGCCTTCAGCGTTCTTCATGGGGGCCAGTATGGATTGCGAAGTGGACGGCCAGCCGAACGTCGGCGCCTCGGGGGATGACGACAGTTTCATGGATGATGAAGACGGCGTGGTGTTCCTCACGAGCCTTGTCCCGGGTCAGAAGGCCACCGTGCAGGTCACATGCTCCCAGAACGGCTTCCTCGATGCATGGATCGATTTCAACGGGGACGGCGATTGGAACGACGCCGGCGAGCAGATCTTCATCGCGTTGCCGGTGGCCGCCGGACCCAACGTGCTCAACTTCGCCGTTCCGGCCAATACGGTTTTGGACCGGACCTATGCCCGGTTCCGCTTCCATTCGTTCCCGGGAGGACTTGCCCCTACCGGAGCTTGGGTCAATGGAGAAGTGGAGGATTACCCCGTTTCTCCCGTGCCCCAAATGGCCACGGTGATCATGGCGGCGGTGGGTTGCCTCAGCATGGGCGGGTTCTGGTGGTTCAAGCGGAAGGGCATCGGCACTGCCCAAGCACATGAATGATCCCCCTCGAGCCCGTTGGGGGAGGGACGGGGGCTCTTAGAAAGAAAGGAGAGATCTCCATAGTCGAGGGGGATCCCATCCACGGCGGGGCGCTCTCTCCCCGTAAGGGGATATAAAGGCGCATTGGGGGGAAGGGAGAGAGCGCCCCAGAGCCCGAAGGCCGCCGGAAAGTCCGCTATCCCGAACCCGTGTAGCCCCCGTCCACATAGATGTTCTGGCCGGTTACAAAGTCCGAGGCGTCCGAGGCCAGATACACCGCAAGGAGCGAGATATCCCTCGGGCGGGCGAAGCTGTGGAACGGGATTTGGCTCAGGATCTTCTCGAGAAAGGCCTTGGATTCCGGCGCAAAGAGCGGCGCGGCCATCTCGGTCTCCACCCCGCCCGGGCCGATCGCGTTCACGTTGATGCGGTACCGCGCCCACTCCCACGCCAACTTCCGGGTGAAAAGCGCGAGCGCCCCTTTGCTCGCCACATAGGCGGTGTTGTAGAGGATTCCCACCCTCCCCACCACCCCCGAGGTGATGTTGATCACCTTGCCTTTGCGCCGCTCGATCATGTGGGGTCCAACAGCTTGACATAAAATGAAAGCCGCAGTGACGTTGGTGTCCATCACCCGGTGCCATTCCTCGAGGGTCATCGGGGGGAGCTTCAAGTGGGGGAGGGGGGCGATGGGCTTATCGATCTCGACGCCGGCGTTGTTCACCAGAATATCGATCTTGCCGAACTCCGAAAGGGCCTTCTGAACCATCGCTTGCACTTGTTCGATCCGGGTGACATCGGTGGGAACGGGGAGGCATCTTTGGCCGAGGGCGCGGACCTCCTCCGCCGTCTTCTCGATCTGCCCTTCCGTGCGGGCCACGGACACGATATCCGCCCCGGCCTCGGCGAAGGTGAGGGCGATGTCCTTCCCGATGCCCCGACCGGCGCCGGTCACGATCGCAACCTTGCCCGAGAGATCGAACTCCTTAAGATAGGCCATTGCTTCCCCCTATTCGATCGGCGAGAGGGTGCCCGTGACGGCCATCTCCCCCATCGCCGGTTTGAGCATGTTTTCCCATCGGACGAGGTGCCGGTGGAAGTAGCGGATGAGGTCCGCATCCCGCTCCGGTCCGGCGGCATGGATGAGGGCCACGAGCTCCGCATTCCCTTTCGGGAGGTTTTCCGGTCGGCGGCCCAGAAGGGCGCCGAGATCCTCGAGGTCCGCGGCGTCGGTGGCCGGGCCGAGGGCATCGGCCGAGCGGGCGTATTCCACGAGTCGAACGGCGATGTTCATCCGATAGGCGGTGTACGGATCCGTGATCCGCGGCAATTGCTCTTCCCGCAGATTCTTGAGCACCACATCGAAGGCCATGGCCCGGGGCGAAGGGCTCGCCTCCGGTAGAGGAACGGGCCCTAGGGGAATGCCGGCGGCTTCGGCCATGCACTCCACCATGGCGCGCGAGTAGAGCACGTACCATGAAAGATATTCGGCGTAATCGATGGAGCGCGGCGGCGATTCGATCACGGAGGCCGTCCCGAGGGGGGTTGTGGACATGGCGACCACGCTATAGTAGCGCAGGGCCGGCATATCGAGGGGCGTGCCCACAAGTTCGCTGTACAACCGGAAGCGCTCTCTGAGATCGCCGAAGGGATAGCACAGATCCCGGGCGCGGATCATCGCTAGATCGCACATGGGGTGCCCTAGATGGGCGAACTCCCAATCGATCACTGCGGTCACCTTTCCGTTCTGAAAGAGGAATTGCCCGGGGCCGGTATCGCCCTGAACGAGCACCGTCGGCCCCATCCGGGGCGGGATGTTCCGCCGAAGCCATCGGAGGGTGAACTCCAGAAGAGGAACGGGGGTTCGGATCGAGGCGCGGTACTCCTCCTCGAAGGCGCTCACGATGTTGAGGGCTTGTTCCTCCGGCGTTCGGGGACGCTCCATTCCGATCGCTTCGAACGCCTCGGGCGGGATGCGGTGCGTACGCGCCAAAATCTCCATGAACTCGCGTGCCAGAGCCTCCCGTTCCGCTTCGTCCGGGATGTGATGGAATTCGGCTTTGCCGGGGGCGCGCGCCATCAGAATGCCTCTCGGGTCCGGGCAGAATCCGTACACGTGCGGCACGGGGATGCCATGGGCTTCGAGCACTTGAAGGAGTGCCGCTTCTTGCTCGATGGGATAGCGGTCGTACACGCTGGGGCGGCGATCGCGCCGTCCCCGGAATCCCCGCCAGTAGAGGGGAACGGTCCGGCCGCCGACCTCGACATCGAAATACCACGCCGGCCGCCAGCGGGGTTGCCGCTCCTTCCAAACGATCTTGCCGCCCATGATGGATTCGACCCAGCGGAACAGCCGATCCCAGATCTCCTCCGGCATTCTCGTGCAAGCCTCCGATGTGCACTCAAGATTTGGTCCGTTTTTGCCGCTCCGCCCGGCGGACGATCTCATCCACCACCATCCGTGCGGTGACGGCGCATCCGGGGGTGCCGCCCAGATATCCCCTCGGCCCGACCGCCTCCCCCACGTTGTAGAGGTTCTCGACCGGGGTTTTGGGCGAAAGGGGTTGATACCCCACGAAGGGGGTGTTGGTGATCGTGGGCCACTCGCCGCGGTAGCACCCTACGTGAAGCACGGTGCCCTCCGCTTTGAAGCGCGGGATGTTCTCCTTGAGGTCTTCGATGTGGAGCTCGACTTCTTCCCTCATATTCCAGCGGCCGGATTGCTCGGCGGGGCCGGAGATCGAGTAATGGACATGCTTCCCGGAGGGCGCCAGCCCCGGCACCACCATCGAGGGGATGAGCATGTTGATCATGCGGCGCGTCTTGAGGGTGGTCACCACCGGCCAATCGTACAGCGGCCGATCGGCGATGGTGACGATCCACATCTGCATGGCGGGGCGCATCCGCTCCACTTCCTTGAGATAGCCCTGATCGAAGTGCGCCCGGCCCGCTAGCGCGATCGTCCTCTTCGGCCCGGTGTTGCTCACCACCACATCGGCGGCGATCTCCACCTCCCCTTTCGGGGTCCGGGCGATCACCCCCCTCACCCGCTCGTCGTCCACGAGGATCCGGGTCACGGGGGAGCGGGTCCACACCTCCCCGCCCTTCCTCCGGATCGCCTCCCTCAGCGCCTCCATGAGGGTGATGCTTCCGCCGGGGACGAAGCATGCCGCGCCGTAGGAGCGCATCATCCCGGTGCGGATATCGAAGAACTCCCGCGCCGAGGCTTCGTGGGCGTTGGCGATGAGGAAAGCGGCGCACACGTTCTGAAAGAGGGCGTGGACGTTTTCGTTCTCGGTGTATCGGAGAAGCCAATCGCGGAGCGAGATCTCGTTGGAAGGTTTCTCCCACGTATCGGCCCGGCGCATCGCCTTGCGGATGCGCTCGAATTCCTTTTCATCCCGGCAACAATGGGAAAGGATGGCGTTGAACTGACCCTTCTCCGGCAATGAGACTTCTGTGCCGTTCACGAGATACTTGCCTTCGGGGTGTTGCCGGGCCTCGAAGGCGGCGCCGACCTCATCGAACACCTCGCGGAAGGGGCCGCTCGAAGGCACACCGACGGCCCCCACCGGAATCTTGAACCCCTTGTACTCGATGGTGGAACACCGTCCGCCGATGGCCGGCAATCGTTCGAGCACCAACGTTTTGAATCCGCGATGCGCAAGGAGCGCCCCCGCGCACAGTCCCCCCACCCCCGCGCCGATCACGACGACATCGAATCGCTGTGCATCCATGTTCCCTCTCCCGTTCACTCCGGTGCGGACAGCGCCCCCACCGGGCATTCGTCCACGCACGCGAGGCACTCGGTGCACTTATCGGCGGCGACCTCGAGGTTTCCCCACGCCCGGAGGGCTTCTTCGGGGCAGAAGGGAACGCACCTCCCGCAGCCGACGCATTTTTCCTCATCGAGAACGATCATGGTCCGAGACTCCTTCGTTCAGAACGGCGAGAGCCCGCCATCCGCGCTGATATGCTGTCCGGTGATGAAGGCCGCCTCATCGGAGGCCAGAAACGCCACGAGGTGAGCGATCTCCTCCGGCTCGCCCATCCGCTTGAGGGGGATGGGCTTGGCGATCTTATCGAGGAACTCCTTCGGCTGACCGAGGAGGTTCTCGGTCTTGACCGGGCCCGGGGCCACACAATTGACGGTGATGCCATATCGGCCGAGCTCCCCCGCAAGGCACCGGGAAACGGCGGCGACGGCCGCCTTGCATCCCGGATACAGAAACGGCCCGGTCGGCTGGCCCACCTTGGCGGCCACGGTGGTGATGTTGATGATCCTCCCCCCGCGCCGGCCGATCATGTGCGGGATGACCGCCCGGCACATGTAGAGGGTGCCCTTCAGAGTGATGTTGATGTGATTATCCCATTCGGCGGGGTCCTCCTCATGGAAGGGCTTCATGGAGGTTCCGGGAAGATAGGCGGCGTTGTTCACGAGGATATCGATCGCGCCGAAGGCCTCGATGGTGCGCTGTACGAGGGCATCCACCTCGGATGGAACGGAAATATCCAGTTTGAAGGCCATGGCCTTCCCGCCGCCGGCGGTGATTCTCTCGGCCACTTTCTCGCCCCGGGCGAGGTTCCGTCCGCATACGATCACGTTTGCCCCGTGCCCGGCCAGAACCTCGGCGATGGTGCGCCCGATGCCCGAGGTAGAGCCGGTGACGATGGCCGTTTTCCCTTTGAGCTTCATGGTTCCTCCCTCTGGGGCCGATCCTCCGGCATGTTACTTGAGTTTACCATCACTTTTTCGGCCGAGTCCACTCGGCGGTCATGGGCCGAAAAGAGCGATTCGTCTTTGCGAACTTCGCCCACGGGGGGCGATCATATGGTCGCTTTATCTCGGGCCGTGTGCCGGAATTCCCCGCGCCCCATGAACGATCCGGCTTCTCCGATCCCACCCGCCCGCCCGAAGGGTTTTCTTGGGGGACACCCCCAATCCCCCGGCAGAGAGGAATCTCTGCACTCTCCTCTTCAATCGCTGTTTTGGGTCATGGGCTCGCTGAGGAGCTTGGGGGGCGGTCCCTTCAAGAGTTCGCAACAGAGCGCCGTGAAGAAGCACGGGAGGCGCAGCTTCCGCCCGATATCGAGCACGTGACTCATATCCTTCACGCCTACGTAATAGGTGGGCGGAGGCGGATCGGTGAATGATGACCGGGATCATTCGGCGCTCTCCTTTCCCGGAAGGGCCTCGTCCGAACCCTTGCAAGGATAAGCCCTCCATCCGTGCAGATAGTGTCGCTTACCCGAAGCGGCCGGGGCAATCCGTAATGGTACGGAAAACCGTTCCGGAATCCGTGCGTTCCCCACCGGGCGGGGGCAAGGCGAAGGCCCTTTTCCCCCGGCACACCCCTTCCCGGCCTTTTTTGGGGGTAAACCCCCAGAAAAGATGGGGGAATGCCCGGTATCGGCGGGGGGGGTGCCGGGCATAGCATAAAAGCGGGCTTAAAAAAACATAAACGAAAGTGACGGGACACGATGATCGTTCAGAAACACAGGATTTCCCCAATAGGTGGGCCGAAAAGGGGGGCGTGGATTTACTACCGGCGCATTTCCGGAAATCGGGCTCCCGGGCAAATCCACTGGAGGTAAGATCGAATGTTGAACATTGCGGACTGCATCATTATCGCTCGGAATTGTCGCACACCCTGCCCGAGAGCCTTTTTCGGGCCCGATGCCGGAGAAAGGCACGTGCGTTGCTCCGAAGCACTCCCTTCCGGCGTGGAGGCGGCGACGTCTTCACCGCAGCGGGAGATGAGGATCTGGGGGATCGTTTCCGAGGAAGATGAATCCGGCGGCTTCCGGGTCGTTCTGGATGACTGCTGGTTTCTGAGGCTCCAATACCGCGGGAACACCGTGGCCTTGTTCGATCCTCACACTTATACCCTACCCGAGCTCAAAGAGCGGGTGGCGATGGTGATCCGGATCGTGCGGCGGGATCCGCTTCTCCTCGGTGACGGCTCGTTTCGTTGGTCGGTGAACTGACTTCACCCCCGCCCGAGTGCGTAAACCAGACGGCCTTCCGCGATCGTTGCCACGATCCGTCCCCTCAACCGGCGCCCCGCATAGGGCGCGTTTTTCCCCTTCGAGGCGAAATCCTCCGGTGTGACCGACCACTCCGCGTTCGGATCGAAGATGGCGATATCCGCCGGAGTCCCGACCCGGAGGGTGCCCAGTACCGGATCCTTTCCGATCACCCGTGCCGGGCCCACGGTCAGCCGGGAGATAAGGGTTCCGAGATCCATGGTCCCTCGATGGACAAGGGCAAGCGCGGTGGCAAAGGCCGTCTCCAAACCGCTGATGCCGAAGGGTGCTCGATCGAAGGGACGGGATTTCTCCTCCGCCGTATGGGGGGCATGATCGGTGGCGATGGCATCGATCGTTCCATCCCGGAGGGCGGAAGTCATGGCCTCCAAATCCTTTTCGGTTCTCAGGGGAGGATTGACCTTGGCCATGGCGCCATGCGAACGGACCGCTTCCTCGGTGAGGGTGAGATGATGGGGGGTCACCTCGGCGGTGATCCCGATTCCTTCCGCTTTGGCCCGGCGGATGCGTTCGACGGATCCGGCTGTGCTCACGTGCGCGATGTGAAGTCTCCCGCCGGTAGCACGGGCAAGCGCGATATCCCGCTCGACCATCCGCTCCTCCGCCTCGGCGGGGATCCCCTTGAGCCCCAATTCTTTCGAAACCGCCCCTTCGTTCATCACCCCGCCCCGGGAAAGGGTCGGGTCTTCACAGTGGTCCACGATCGGCCGGCCGAGCGCCTTGCTCACTAGAAGAGCCCGGCGCATGATCTCCCCATCCCAAACGGGGTTGCCGTCATCGCTGAAGGCGACCGCCCCCGCCTCCGCCAGAGCCGCCAAATCGGTGAGGGCTTCCCCCCGCCTTCCCACGGTAACCGCCGCGATCGGGAGAACGCGGACCACGGCATCCGTCTGCGCCGAGCGCCGGACATGGTTGACAATCTCCGGCGTATCGAGGGCGGGCTCCGTATTGGGCATGCAACAGATCGTGGTGAAGCCGCCGCGGGCGGCGGCGAGCGTGCCGGTGGCGATGGTTTCTTTCTCTTCAAATCCGGGTTGACGAAGGTGACAGTGAAGGTCCACGAATCCCGGGCAGACGATCAATCCCTCGGCGGGGAACACCTCTATAGGGGAAGGTGGTTCGGATACGGATTCGAAGACGGCCGCGATCTTTCCCCCCGAGATGAGCACATCCCCGACGCGATCGAGTCCCCGGGAAGGATCGATGATGCGGCCCTGACGGATAAGTAGATTCACGATGTCGATCTCGGGCGGATTCACGGCGGTGAAGGCCTCCCGCCGGCACCGAAAGCCGGGGGCCGCTCGATGGCGGGGCATCCCCGGGCTTTTCCCGCTTGCCCTTCGGGAGATCAGTGTATCACGGTGGGATACGTCTTGCAATGAAGGGGGCTAAAGCGGTGACCTCACCCCCTCGGTCCCCCTCTCCGCTTCGGAGAGGGGGAAGAGAGGAGGCCGGGGGGCACCCCCGGACCCCCGGCCGGGAGGATTCCCGGCACCCTCGGTCATCGGTCGCTCGCAAAGCCCGGGGCATTTTTCATGCCTTACGGACCTCACCCCCTCGGTCCCCCTCTCCGCTTCGGAGAGGGGGAAGAGAGGAGGCCGGGGGACACCCCCGGACCCCCGGCCGGGAGGATTCCCGGCACCCTCGGTCGCGCGGAGTCCCCGGCGAGGAAGGTTCACTAGCATCCTCGTTGTCCCCCGGATCCGATGCCACGGCTCGCTCAGTTGGCCGCAAAACCGAGGCCGATCACCACCCCGTTCCATATCGCGTGCATGATCATCGGGGGCCAGAGGGAGCCGGTGCGATGGAAGAGGTAAGCAAAGGCGAATCCCAAAAGAAAAAGGGAGGGGATGGCCACCGGATTCAGGTGCACGATCGAGAAGAGTCCGGCGCTGATGAGGGCTCCCTTCTTCCATCCGTATCGCCGCCGGAAGGCCGTGAAGAGAAACCCGCGGAAGAACGTCTCCTCCACCAAGGGTGCAACGATCACCGATCCGATGATCAGGGCGGTCAGAACCATGCCGGGGGAAGAGATATCCTCGGTGAGTTCCGAGACGTCCGTTCCCACCTCCTGTTCGAACAGATTCACGATCACCGCGGCATAGAGGATGGTGAAGATGTAGGCGCCGATGAGCATCCCGCATCCGATCCCCAGAGCGCTCGCTCCGAAGGGCCGGAACCCCAACGTCTTCCATTCCGCCCCGTATTTGCGCACCGTGAACCACCAGATCGGGATCAGGAGAAACAGCTCCCCGAATCCAAGAACCAAACTCAACAAGAGCGCCCGATCCACATCGGTAGCCACGGCAAGGAGAGCAACGCCGAAGAGGATCGCTCCCCAGAGGAGCACTCCCATGCCCATGGCCCACCACGCATCCCGATGGGTCCACGGTGTCCCGTCCTGAGCGACGGCGACTTCGGTGGCGAATTCCGGCGGCGGGGTGATGGGAGCCCCTTCGGGGAAAAGCCCGGGGCGAATGTGGCGAAGAGAGGGATCGAGCCATGCTGCGGCCTGAAAAGCCTCCGTTGCCTCGCGGCTGCGCCCCAGACGTTCCAGAATCTCCCCCCGGAGAGCTCGGGCATCGGCCCAGTAGGGGAACGAGCGGATGACCTGATCGCACTCCTCGAGGGCTTGCTCGAATTCACCCGTGGCGTAAAGCGCCCGCGCTCGCTCCAAATGTTGCTGGGCTTGCGCGAGGGGATCGGGGGAATAAGGATGGTCCTCCATGAGCTTCAGGCTCACTATATCATTCCGCTCTCAGGTTATCAACCGCTTTCCGCCGAACGATGAGGCTTCTCCGATCCCACCCGCCCAAAAGGTTTGCTTAGGGATACTCCCAATCTCCCGAGAGAGGGGTCTTATTCACGCGCTTCCTCGATCGCTTTTTTGGGTCCGGGGGCACCCTATAGCTTTAGCGCGAATTTTGGTAAGATAGAAGCCATTGAGGGAAAGGGAGCAACCTTGACCTCGAGAGGCGCTTCGATGAAACCGAGCGATCTGATCCGTCCGCACCTTAGGAGCCTCAAGCCCTATGAGCCGATCGACCCCATCGAGGTGCTGGCCCGGCGCGCCGGGATCGCCCCCGAGCGGGTGATCAAGCTCGATGGCAACGAGAACCCGTACGGGTGCTCGCCCCGCGTTCGGGAGGCGCTGGCCCGGGCGGATTCCTTCCATATCTATCCCGATCCTCTCAACCGGGAGGTCCGGCGGCTCCTCGAAGGCTATACGGGCTTTTCTTCGGAATACATTGCCGTGGGCAGCGGCAGCGATGAGCTCATCGATAACCTTTTGCGGATCACGCTGGAGAAGGGCGATCGGGTCATCAACTGCCCGCCTACGTTCGGGATGTACCCCTTCAGCACCCATGTTTGCGGAGGCGAGATCGTCTCCGTGCCCCGGAAGGCCGACTTCACTCTCGATGTGCCCGCCATCGAAGCGGCGAGTGACGGCCGAACGAAGGTGGTCTTCATCACCTCGCCCAACAACCCCACCGGCAACCTTGCCCCGGAGGCCGATATCCTCCGCCTTCTCCGGAGGGATATGATGGTCATCGTGGACGAGGCCTATTACGAATTCGCCAGCCAGACGGTGGCGCCGTACGTTCGTTCCCATCCGAATCTCGTCGTGCTCCGCACGTTCAGCAAGTGGGCGGGACTGGCCGGCCTCCGGGTCGGCTACGGCATCATGTCTCCGGAGATCGTGGATATCATCTATCGGATGAAGATGCCCTATAACATCACCATCGCTGCTCAGATCGCCGTGCGGGAGACCTTCGCGGATATGGAGCGGATGCAAGGCACGATCCGGGCGATCATCGCCGAGCGGGAGCGGTTGTTCTCGATGCTCAAGGCGCAGGGCATCGTCGAGCCTTTCCCCTCCCGCTCCAATTTCATCCTTTGCCGGGTGCTCAAGGGCAATGCCCGCCGGATCAAACTTGCCCTCGAAAGGCGCGGCATCTTCATTCGCTATTTCGATACCCCCGAGCTTCGGAATATGATCCGCATCAGTGTGGGCAGACCGGAGCATTCGGATGCGGTGATCGAGGCGCTTGCGGCGATCAGCCGCGAAGAAGGGGCATGACGGGCGGTAGGGCCGGGGTCCCTTGCGGTCATGAGAACAGCGGTCGTTCTCGTCTTTCTGATGGTAACGGGTTCAGCGCTTTGCGGGTGCCTGAGAGCGCCGAGCTCGCCTCCGGCAATCCTTTCTCCGGAGCCGCTCGTGCTCACGGTCGAGGATGCGGGAGAGCCGTGGGGACCGGGGTTCTTCAAAGGTCTCAGCGGAAGGGAATCGGTGGAGGGGGGAATGTTGTTCGACTTCGGCGAGACGGTGACCACCGGCTTTCAGATGCGGGAAACCCTCGTTCCCCTTTCGATCGCCTTCATCGCCGGCGGCGGGGTGATCGTGGATATTCAAGATATGGAGCCGCTCTCGCCGCAGGCTTATCTCCCCTCTTTTCCGTATCGTTATGGGTTGGAAGTGAACCGGGGGTACTTTGCCCGGAACGGAATCGAAGTGGGGGATCGGGCACGGATCGAGAGGTTGCCGGATGGAACGGCGAGGATCACCTTCATCCGGGAACGATAGGAGATGGCTTTATGGGGAAGGAATGGGTCTGTGAAATCTGCGGCCGGCCGGGTTTGCCCTCCGAGCCGGCGGCGCTCTCGAACGGCATGGAGCCCCCGGAGGGGAAAGTCGAGCTCACCTCGTTCAGCATGGGGGCCTACGCCATCCGGGCCTGCGCGATCTGCCGGCAGGAGTTGGGCGAGGATGGCCTCCGACGGAAGCTCCGGGAGAAGGTCCGCCGGATGGAGGAGCGAAAAGGTTGATCAGCCGGGAAGCATGGAGGGTGAACGATGCGCGATAGGATCGAATCGGCCCTGAAGGGCCATCGAGCCGATTACATTGAAATCCGGATCGAAGAGACCCAAGCCACGAGAATCCAGTACCGCGACCGCATCATCGAGGAGATCGGGCGGACGACCGGCCTCGGCGGGAACGTGAGGGCGCTTGTAAAGGGGGGATGGGGATTCGTCTCGTTCAATAAGCTCGAAAACCTCCGGGAGAAGGTGGAACTCGCCGTCAAGCAAGCGGGCATGGTGGGAAGAGAGAGGAGCATGCTGGCCCCGATCGCGCCCGCCGTGGATACGGTGGGCATTGCCCTGAGGAAAGACCCGCAGACCGTGCCGCTGGCCCGCAAAAAGGAAATCCTCGACGAGTACAACGAGATCATCTGGTCGGCGCCGCGGGTGCAGACTTCCACCATCGCCTACGGTGATTCCCGCAAGCACAAGGTCTTCGCCAGTTCCGAAGGCGCTTACGTCGTGCAGGATCGCGCCGATGTCACCCTCCGCATGGCCGTGGTGGCCCGCGATGGGAGTGATGTTCAGCAAGCCCATCTGAGTCTGGGGAGCTTGGGCGAGTTCGGATTCGTGGAGGATCTTCATGCTCAGGTGCGCGAGATGGCCCGGCGCGCCTCCGAGCTTTTGGCGGCGCCGAAGGTCAAGGGCGGCGAGTACACCGTGGTGCTCGATCCCATCCTTGCCGGGGTCTTCACCCATGAGGCCTTCGGGCATCTTTCGGAATCGGACCACGTCTATGAGAACGAGAAGCTTCGGGAGATCATGGTGCTGGGCCGGAGGTTCGGGGGTGAGCATCTGAACATCGTGGACGGCGCCGCCGTGCCCGGCCTCCGGGGAAGCTACAAATACGATGACGAGGGCGTTCCGGCGGGGAAGACGTATCTCATCCGGGAGGGCATCCTCGAGGGCCGGCTCCATTCGCGCGAGACGGCGGCCAAGATGGGGGAGAAGCCCACCGGCAATGCGCGGGCCATCGATCACCATCACCCGCCGATCGTCCGCATGACCAACACCTTCATCGAGCCGGGCGGTGTTTCCTTTGCGGATATGATCGCCGATATCAAGGAAGGGGTTTATGCCCGGAATTGGTACGGCGGCATGACCTCGATGGAGATGTTCACCTTTTCCGCCGGGGAGGCCTACATGATCCGGAACGGCCGGATCGCCGAGCTGATCCGGCCGGTGGTGCTGACGGGCAATGTCTTCACCACATTGGAGAACATCGATGCCATCGGGGATGATCTGGATATGAACGAGGGGGGTGGGTGCGGGAAAGCGGGGCAGAGCCCCCTGCCCGTCTCCAACGGCAGCCCTCATATCCGGATCCGCCGGTGTTTGGTCGGCGGGGCCTGAGGGGGGAGAGGGGGTTCCTTCTCTTTCTGAGCCGGTCTGAGGTTTTCTCTTCCCCTTCTCCGCTTCGGAGAGGGGGACCGAGGGGGTGAGGTCCCCCGATCCATGAAAAGTCCCCGGCTTTGCGGGGGCTTGCGGAAGGCGGGGGGCGCCGGAAGCCCTCTTTGGTAGGGAGGGCTCCAATGGCCCGCGGGGGCAAGGGACCTTCCCGCCCGTGGGCTTCCGAGTGAAAGAGGGTGCCGGGAACCCTCCCGGCCGGGGGTCCGGGGGTGTCCCCCGGATTTCTCTTCCCCTTCTCCGCTTTGGAGAGGGGGACCGAGGGGGTGAGGTCCCCCGATCCATGAAAAGTCCCCGGCTTTGCGGGGGCTTGCGGAAGGCGGGGGGCGCCGGAAGCCCTCTTTGGTAGGG
>Ga0123519_10006913_pt1 | contig 17693 bp, 17 predicted proteins | sample YelNatPaOPRAMG02_FD_87396 | JGI IMG/M metagenome (GOLD analysis project Ga0123519, IMG submission 87396) | Hot spring microbial communities from Yellowstone National Park - Yellowstone National Park OP-RAMG-02 (version 2) | ecosystem: Environmental > Aquatic > Thermal springs > Hot (42-90C) ... | reverse complement strand
GGTGCCTGCTCCAGCACAGCGTCAAGCTTTGCGCTGCCTTCGAGCGCTCTAGCAGAAAGCTCTCATGTATCAAGCGCTGGCAATCCGTGCGCAGGAGATTCGGGTTCGCAGCACCGTAATCTGAAACGAATCACTAGTTGGCAATTCGATAACAATTGATTTCCCTCTCTAAGCCCAGCGTTGATCACGGGGAAAAGTTTTCCGTATTTTCGAAGGTTTATCTTCTGGATGGAGGGAACCGCGAACCGGACGAGTCTGACGGGCTCGTGCTTCATGCTCCGCCCACTGGCGGGTGCAGAGGCGCGACCCGCGCAGCTCGTCCGCGACGCAGTCTCTTCTGAGACTAGGAGAGGTTACGCTGTATCTGGGCGTCGCCCTGGTCGCGATTGACTCGTAGACTATCGCTTTGCACTGTCGATGGAAAAACATCTGTCTGTCCAGCTTGCAATCTCCCAGAATGATGATGAATCCCGACCCTGTGTCGTGTGCACCACGCCTCGAGCCGACGCCATCTGTGGTACGGCAAAGCCCTTCTGTCCCCGTGCTAAGGCTGCATCCGCGCTACCGGCGCTACGGCGGGTGCTCAGGGCCGGCACTTGGCCCACGAAAGAACGCACAAAACGACCAGTATATACGAGGAGAGGGAATGGAACTTGCAGGTACGGGGCGGCAGCCTGATGAATGCTTTCCAGAATACCAATGTTTATCTAGGAATCTGGGATTGATAGTCAGTGTAAACATTTTGTCAAACCGAAAAAAACTGTCCCAGTAGAATGATCATTGCGTTTCACGATAGAAAATACTCCTTCGATGGGCCTGCAAAACGGGGTGTGCGGAGCAATGCATAGCAGCTCGACCCCGATAGCATCGGCAAAAGCTCGAACGCAACGGGAATAGAGAAATACCTCGTTGTCCAATAGAAGGACGTCGCCAGAAGTCAGGGGAAAGTCTTCAATCATTCGACAAAGTTGTTGGTGCTGTTGGATGAGGCATATCTACGAAGGAAACTGAGCCCGCCGAATGAATCCACTGCAGCTACAACAGCTGTTGATGTCATCGTTCTCTTCGAGTTCGATCGTAAATACAACGGGCGCCCTGCTCCTCTAATACTCACTTACGCTCTGCCTATATCGCACGAAGCAAGTCTTATCGACTGAAAAAATGAACCGACGTTCCTGGGCTTTGTCTGGGGAGCGACGCTCCGGGAACACTGTCGTTACGACTTTAGTGGAAGATGACCGTGCATGAAACCGCAATTATTTATCCGCAACTGTATTCCAGTGTTTCCAGAATAACACGAACAGGTTGTTGAGAAACAGAGACGTCTGTAGCGGCTAGTATCGTGGCTTTCGCTTTCCATAAAGTGATCAACGGGTCGTTCTCTACGATGGACCGCAAGCTGTCTTTACGATGATCGGTTTTTGGCGCGGAGCGCATCGTATTCTCTTTGTTTCAGTGCTCCTAAACCATCTGAGTACTGTGGTACGTCTAACCTGAAGGGGGAATGAAGCCCTCGATGCCTTGTTGCGTAAAGAATACGTATCCTACAAGCAATTCGTCTACCATCTATATACGGTACCTTGCATCGTTATTTCCATCGCCTGCTGGACACCGCGGCGAGGGCGAAACACACATGAGTTGCACGGCTCGTACGGTACGATTGGCAGCTTCTGGAGCCGCTCCAGCGCCCCGGCTGCATACTTGTTTCTAGTAACTCCGTATTGCGCGGAACGACCCAATTACTCAAAGATATTTTTGGGTAACATCATGCTCATCCAGTAAATGACACTGGAAGTACTGCCAAAAGCGCAAGACGAGAAAAGAGTCGGGACCTTGGGTGCTGTCCCAGAGAAAGTCACGAGTCACACGCCCTTGTTGTCGCCGAGAGCGATGCCACCGGGCCACTCGGAAAACTGGGCCTCCACACTCGTCATTTTCTATGTAATGTTTGTCTCTGAGGCAGCCAGAGGTCTAGTTTTGCCTTCGCAGTGGTCTTACCTCGCTGAAACTCTGAACGGAACCGAGACGCAACTTGGAGCACTGGTTTCGAGCTTTTCCTTGGGTCGGCTTTTGGCCACCATACCACTGGGCTATCTGTCGGACACGTGGTCGTCTGGATCTATCCTCCTCATATGCTGCATGTTGGCAACCATTGGTAGTGTCGGGTATGCAACGGCGCGCTCCTTTACCTGGCTGCTGTTGACGCGAATCCTCACGGGTGTTGGCAGCGCGACGGTTAGCGTCTGTCGCGCCCATATTGCTCGAGCAACGAGCGTGCAGGAGCGCACGGCATATTTCTCATATCTTTCAGCGGTTCAGTTTATCGGCTTCGCGGTGTTACCTATTCTAGGAGTCGCCTTCAGTGCCCTGCCTCAAACGCGTTTTGGGAAGGTCATTCTCGATGAATTCCGTTATCCCGGTTGGGTACTCGCTTTGTTGAACCTAAGCGCCATTGGCGCGCTCTTCGCCTACTATCGAGACCCGCCGAAACATACCCGCGGAACGATTATGGTTCCATGCACGGCTGAGCGCCCGGATATCGAACGCCTCGAGTCTTCCGAGGCCGCAGCTGAAGCGAGCCCGGCCACGAGGTCGGATGCTGAAACAGGGCCAACTGCAGACAATGCCATGCACAACGTTTCAGATGCAGCGCAGTCGGTATACTGTGCAGCAGGCCCCGAGGTGCGATCATTGAACAGAGCTGGCGCAGAGCACGCCATGCTTCACGCTGATCGAATCAAGAATGTAGACGAGTGCCATGAACCGGCGGTGGCATCTAGACGAAGCGCTTCAGGATATGACACGGCTACTGTAAGCGATCGCAGCGATCGAGCCGTACTCATCACCTGTTTGCTCATCAATATTTGTTTTCGGGGCGTATGCGCTGTCGTCGAGACGATCATTGCCCCGAATCTTGTCAGCGGGGAGGGCCTGTCCATCACGAAAACATCATTGAGCATCGGAGTCCTCGGCATCATCGGTCTGTTGGCATACTTGGCTTTGCGGCCCCTGTCTGCATGGTATGGCGATTACCCACTCGTGGTTGGCGGTCTCGCTATGATGACATTAGGCACGCTGGTTCTGGTGGCCCAGTCGCGCTACACGCTGCCGCTGTGGATCTACTTTATCGCGCTGTCCACTATCTGGAGCATCGGCTACCCGATAGGTCAAACAGCCACGCTGAGCCTCTTCAGCAAGGTCTTGACGAACGTACCAACTGGTGGATTCCTCGGCATCTTCTCGGCGGCAGGAAGCGTCGCGCGTCTGACATTTGCGACGCTCGCAGGTTTCTTAGATGACAAGGCTGGCGCAGGCGGTCCCTTTGTACTATCGTCGCTTGTGTGCGTTACGTGTCTAGTGCCGACGATCTTGTACAGGCGCAAGTTTATCGCAGCGTTATATCCCGCTCACGCATGATCCAGTGCCAGTTTTGAGTTGACGTTGTCGCGGACGCTTGGAGGAGTCTGGCAGCACCTCTAGTGTTGCACTGGAACTAGGGTGTACCAGCGTCATGGCGATGTCCGAGGCGCTGCTTGTATTCTCTTAGAGAGCGGAGCCAAGCTCGCTTCGCGGCGTATTTACCGCAAGCCTACCACTTTGGCATTCGAGCTCGTCATTGGCCGACGCATCCGCCCACATGGCTCATCAGCGCCACTGATGCGGTATGAAAAGGATGCCAAGCCGCGGGCCTATCATGGCTGAGCATCCTCAGTAGCGCTGGATGCATTGACGAATGGGGCATTACACGCTTGCTGGTCGTGAGCAGCAACGTGCTCGCGCTTGGCAACGTCTCTGGCGGGTTCACACGCAAATTGCATGCTTTCAGTGAACACAAAGCCCCCTGAGCGTTTCGCTGCAGTGATGGCGTTCAGAACATGACACGCTCGGGTCTGTGAATGCAATGCATTCGTTTACGAATAACATGGATCACCCGAGCATCCAAGATGTCTTCGAGTCTATTCTCGTCCGAATCTCCATTGTACTCGTAAGCGTCGTGATCTCGATTGTGCCATTCAGGAAACATGTGCGCTGCATCATGCAACTGGAGAGATGTGATGCCGCTTCACCAGCACTCGATGCGAACCGAACATCAGATAGATAATGCCCCGTTCTTGGATGAACCATGGCGCCTCGATGCATGATACAGACACGAACCGTTTTCGCAGTAGAGTTTACCGCAGCCCGCACGCGTCGCCTCATCGCAGTTTGAAACATCACGATCGTAACCGGGCGCTGGACGTACATCACTGGATCGTCTTCCGTGCCGTTCCAGCAAGCGAAGCGTATTACCAACTGGCGATTCACCAGGCTCAGAGGGGCTGGGGCGCGCTGCAGAGCAGCCGCCACCTGGTAATTCCCTAACATCCCATGCCTACTCAGCGAGGTCCAGTTACCTACTCGTGAGCGAAGCGCAGCATCGTGTGTACGTTAGCCTGCGGTTCAAGAGGTACAGCATTCGAAGAAGCGCTACCACTGCGGTTTTCCGCACTTGCAGGTTAGCTGTATGCTTCCACAGCTCATCTCCGGGGTGCTCGCGTACCCGAAGCGTATACGCGTCAGCGCTCAGGTGCGCAGCGGATGTATCGAATCCTCGCCGAAAGCCGACGTCATCGCTTGTCTCCCGATTAGACGATTCGTGCTGTAACGCTCACTGCAGGGACATGCTTCCATTCCGTGGCTTGATGCAAATAAAGGACTTTGCAAACGTACCAATTTTTGGGAGCATGCGTGAAACGACAAGACAAATGACGCCTCCTGCGAAGCCAGCTCCGATCGCTTTGCACTCGAAAGTCGTGGTTGATGCTATCTTTTTTGGACGGTTCGCCTCGCTGGTGTCCCCTTTGACTTGGACAGCAGGCGAGAATCGAGCAGAAGCGGCTCAGATTTGATCCAGCCCCATGCTGCAGTCACAGAACGAGTACCGTGCTTTCGGCGGGATCGCTTATAGTCGTTCCCCTCAATTGTGGTCCATCTCCTGGGGCGTGTCGCTGTACGCTTTTTCGCGGCTCATAGCAGACGCGTTCGAAGTATACTGATTTTTAAAAAAATCTGAGGAAAAGTTATGGATAAGGTAGTCGAAGGATGCTGGGGGCCCGTCATCGACGAGTTCGATAAAAACGAAAAATCTTTTCCTCGTCGAGAATGGAGCGAAGAAGAGCAAGTGACGAAGAAGAAGATGACGATGAGAGATAGGCGAGAAAAGGTTTTTGCCCAATGGGTCGATGACGAGACTGCAGTGACATAGAGCGCGCGAGTTCTAGCAATCCTTGTACTGGTCAGTTCCACCCGCGGCAAGACACGCATGGAGTTCGTGAACCGAGACTTTGACGCCGTTACTCATATACGGATATGAGCGGTGCAGGAGAAGAGGCCCGAGGAGCTGACGAGAGCCAACTTCGTGGGGGAACCTCTCAAAGTTGAATTGTATAAGGAGAAGTTGAAGCCAGTAGTAGATGGCCGGTCAAAAAAGTCTGGCAGGCGTCTGCAGCTAGGTAGGTAACAAGTTACCTTACTATCGCGAAATGCTTTCGCTCCGCTGAGCCATGCAGTGCAGGCCTGTGCGATTCAATCACGGGCTTGGTGTACAATGTAGCTGAGCGATGCACGCTTGCAGGTATCGTGTCTTTTCGGTTTGCGGGCAAAGTCTTCTCGAGCGAGCGCGACTCGTTCGCGAAGAGCGCACAAAATGCACGCTCGTTTCCACAGCGGCCCGTCAGCAAATGCAAGCACGAAAAAGAACAACGCTTACGCGAAGAGTGCCGCAAACTCATCTAGTTTCCGCAACAGCCTGCCAACAAATCCCTGTACCTCCTTAGCGCACAGAAGCCCGTAATTCGTGATTATTCGCACTGCAAGATGATTTGAATTGAGTCCGCATTCGCGACCGAGTTACGACTGCTGCCCGGTGACCAGTGCTCCCTATTTGGAACCCAGTAATCGATGCAGGCGATCACGACAGGCATAAGGCGACCGCCCCGGCAGTGCAGCTGCGATTTTGTTCCAGTCTGGACCAATGCTTCGAAAGATTCGGAGCAGAAGGCGGTTCTCTTCTACGGTCCAGAGACGCCGCGGCCGCGCCGGGACCGTGCCCATCGCGGCACGTTTTCGCTCAGCGCACTTTCTCCGCTGTTCCAGGTACTCCGCTGGTGGGCTCTGCGGTAACTCTACAATCCGCTGCAAACTAAAGATTTGTTCTAAAGCAGCGATCCAGCTGTACTGTACTGAAGCCGGAGTTTTCGTCACAACCTTATCGAGGACCTTGAGCACCTCCGGGTATTTCCGTTGGCGCATGAGGATCCCGTGGATACGCGTGTGCGGTATTAACCCCGAGTACACAGAGATAAGAAACCTTCGATCCCAAGTTTGAATGCTCTTCGCCGCTTGAACGTAGTCATCGAGTGTCCAGTCTAGAATACTGCGAAAAGTTTTGCGGTTTGTTAATCGTACGTTGACTCGAATGACTTCCTCCGCGTGCGCGATAGGTCGGAGAGCGTCCGCAGTTCTTGGAACCAGCGAAGCCTTAGGATCGCCCCGCACAAATCCCGGGCAAGTTGTGTTTACCAGAGCGGCGAGCGCACCTAGCGGTGCCGTCGCAGGAGCACCCGCGGCTCCCGCGGTCGAAACGCTCTCCGAGGACGCCGCTGGTACCGGGTGCTCCGTACCCGCTTTCTCATGCGCGCTGCTATCGGTAGCTTGCGAGTTGGTAAGATGCTGTATTGGTTCAGTTTCCTTTTCGATGTAAGGGCTTGGTTCCTCTGTCTCGGTAACTGCCGGAAGGAGGTCTTTCTGCAGCCAGGCAACGATGTCGTCTATCGCTGCCTCCGTAGGAGCTGTCGCGTCACTGGCGGCTGTGACGTGTGATCGTGCCCTCAAAGGTACCGCATAACCAAGAACTGCTCTCACGGTGCCACAAATCCTCGTGGCATGCGCCCGTCGGAGCATGCTTTCCCCGCGGAACGTCTTCGTCAAGCATGTTGTGCGTCACAGACGTCACTGTGCTGCGTTGACCTGGCGCGCCGACGCACGCTCCGCCAGCCTAGGCGTTTCGCACAGGTCCCGATACCTGGGTGCTTGCTTTACGCAAATGCTGTTGTTTGTGTCGCTTCCATGGCCTCGGAACAAATCACAAGCACAGACCAGAGCGCTTCGTCGGATATTCATATTGAAACCTCGACATAACAGGCTCTTTTGTACAGTGCGAGAACCAGCCTGGGCGCAGACGAGGCGAGCGTTTCTCCGTACCCTTGGGACACTGAGCGGTGGACTGCTGCTCAGCAGCTTGCTCTCGCTTCGTGCGCCAGCCGCGGTAGAGGCTTTGCAGGGAGTCAATCGCCCAGACCTCCTGCCTTCTGGTCCGGTTCAGAAGCTAATTGACCGGGAGCGTTTCCTGGTCAGCGGCCAGCGCCGTAGGTTGCAACGCGAAATCGACGCTCTAGAGGAAGCGTGCGGAGTCAAGTTTCGAATACTCACGCAGCGCTACCCTGAGACACCTGGTTTAGCCATCAAAGACTACTGGGGTGTTGACGCGAACACTGTGGTCATGGTGGTGGACTATTTCGGCGGCGTCGGAAACGTGCTCAAGTTCAACATCGGGGCGAATGTGGACAAAAGCATTTCCCCGCGTTTCTGGAGTCGAATATCCAGTAAATATGGGAACAAGTTCTATTTAGAAGAGAATGGGATAGATCAGGCGATTCTGAGTGCTTTCGAGGAAGCAGCGGAAGAAATCAGATCGACCTGCAAAGACGCTATGATTTAGGTAGGAGACTTTTCTCTGCGAATATTCTGCGGATGCAGCATATCCTATAACCGCTGGCTAGGTGTCCAGTCACTGGCCTCCAGAGCGTAGTATTTCTTGCTTTTGTTCCTGCATGCTTTCAGGAAGCAATGTCCGGTTCTTGTTCAGAAATGAAGGCAGTTCCCGGTCGAGTCGCAAACGTTTCCCCACGCGTTCTGCACTGCTCTTGCGATGCGAAACGCGCCCCTATTACAGACTGATTCACAGCCTTGGTATATACAGGATCAGCGGGATGGCTTGTGCGGCAATACGACTGCGTAAGATGCACACTCTGGATGCCGTTGATTCGTGGATATCGCTCCCAAGACACCAATGGACAATGCCGCTAGCCGCTCACCGTCACTAAACGTTGAGCGGAGCAGTGCTGCAAACGAGGCGAACAGTTTCCCGCGCGGCGAGTCGTGGCGAAGGACACACAAGGCCTGTTGCGGGTTCAGCGAAGACACAATCCCTGCCTGTCACGAAACTATACTGAACAGACCGGTAACAATGTAATAGCGCGTCTAGGAGCACTGCCGAGTCATGTGAAAACGAGGACGATGAAAGTCCTTTGCGGAAGGAGCGGCCCGCCGGTCCGACCCTGTCGAAAATCTGAAACAACTTCTGAGGCTTACGCATCAACCACCGCGAATCGTGTCAGTCTCGAAAACAGATCGGAGTGATTTTTGGAATCATTTAATTGTCGTTCAAAGCTCACTATTGTCTGGAAGTGCATACGTTACTATCAACCACTGAATCTGGTCATAAAAACAGCCCAGAGCGCGACGTCGCCACGCCAGCCCTTTTTGCGTGCACTGAAACGAGGTACCGCGTTCTACCAACCGGTGTCGTTTTTAACAAGGCAGGATTATTGTGTCTAGTATGGCGCTCCTACAACCACAGACGCCGCTATTGACCGGGTCATCAACCTGACGTTCTCTGCAAGGCATTCCAGGTACCGCCACGCCCCGATGAAAGTTTCGTACGGGTGTGGGCGTTGCGCGCCTCCGGGGTCCGCGCCACCTGCCGCCTCAGCCTGTCGCTTGTATCGAGTACAGCCGGTTCGCGACGCGTTTCCAAAGCCACGAAAGCCCACGGTCGGATGCGAACCCTAAGTGCATTTTGTGGTCCATTCGTCGCACGCCGCTGTTGGAGATGCTCAAAAATAAGCTTGCGCAGTGTCAACAGTGGAAGAAACAGGCAACCATGGTCGTCTCCAGGTAGAGGCGGGCACTCGCGCGCATCGCTCCTTCTATGCATGAACGGTGAGGGGGCATCCAGTGCTGCGCCAAGGGCCACTCGTGCACCACCAGCAAGCTCTCGGACAGCGCAAGTGCACCGAGTGACCAGAGAAACCGATGTTCGCGTCTGGCTAAACATTGACGGCACCGGCGAGTGTCGCGTGCGGACTGGGATCCCGTTTCTGGACCATATGCTGCACCAGATTAGCGCACACGGTCTCATTGATTTAGATATTCAAGCCAGCGGCGACTATGAAATCGATGACCACCACACGAACGAGGACGTGGGTATCGCACTGGGGCTGGCGCTGGCGCAGGCGCTCGGCGACAAACGAGGTATCCAACGGTTTGGTCACTTTCTGGCACCCCTGGATGAGGCGCTCGTTCAAGTGGCCATGGATTTCTCGGGTCGAGGTTATTTGGACTATGGGCTAGTAATGCCGACGGAGCGCGTCGGTACGTACGACACGCAACTGGTTCGAGAATTTTTCATGGCCCTTGCGAGCAACGCCCAAATGACGTTGCACATTCGCCAGCTCGCGGGTCTGAACACCCACCACATCATTGAGGCAAGTTTCAAAGCATTTGCAAGAGCTCTCAGGATGGCATGTGAGATCGACTCCCGCCGACAGGGAGAAATCCCAAGCAGCAAGGGAGCGTTAACCGATCAGCAAGCGCTCCGCAATGCCCGCGGCACGTGATGGAGGTTGCGAGACGAGCCACTCGAAACGACGAAGACACGGGTGCTGGGGTGCCTTGTGCACCAGCACGACACGCGCACTGCCTTGGATATGCATTAGCGTTGATCTATGGATATCGCTCTGGAAACTGAATAGGCTTTCGGAGATCTACGCACGCGCGCGCTTGCCCCTGCTGGCTGGCGAGGCGTCTCCGAAACCACCTGCCGAACAGTCGCGTGCGAGACGCTCGCCTAAACCAAACGAGCAGCAGTGCGCGAGCGAGAATGATGCCAGGGTACGGGTGTTGGTACGCAATCCGAGGAGCAGGCCAACTTGGCATCGCCGCAGAAACGGAGGAAGGCGGTGCGCATGTGGACACGTGTCCCGTCGCGAGCAATGCTGCAATGCGTGCGCCGCGCTTCGTCTCTGCATCTATGTTTTCGGGTCTTGAACGGCAGCGGTACTTTGGTGTGTATTTGTGCTCGTAGACAATGTCGGACAACGGTTGGTGTTCTAGACGCGTCATCGCTACGTTTCGGTACGCAGTGCAACGGATTCCGAGCATGGGGCTGCATCAGTGCGGATACCTGGTGATCATGTTGCGGGCAGACAGGGCCGCATCTCGATGGGATGCGCTCTTTCGTGAACAGTGCACAACGCTTTATGTGGCTATCATAGCGGCCTGGGACGTTGTCGCGCTACCACAAAAGCGGAAACGGCGTTGTCCTCCTTGGTTAACTGGCGAGACGTTGGCCAAAGCGACGCAACGCCTCTGCGCCGCGCACCTCTTGAGGCTCCAGCGGCAGCACGACGAGCCGCATATCTCGCGCGTAGAGTTCGTCGATCTCTCGCAGATACTTTTGCTGCATGCCAATTCGCGCGCATACCATATCGATGCGTTCGGCTTCAGTGGCGCTCGGAGGAAAGAGCTGGTTCACGACGATGTTGTGCGCGTCGATGTCGTGCTCTGCCAGGTCCTGAATCAAGCGCTCGGTCTCGTAGACAGAGAGAAACTCAGCGATGCAGACACATATAAAAGTGGTTCGCTCGGGGTCCTGGAACTGCTTCACAACGCGCAGAATGGTTTCTTGCATGTTTGACAGTCGCTCGGCGATCTCCTCGTCGGGTCTTCGACCACCGCCCACGCCGAGGCCGGAGCTCTCCGCGAGACTCGAGGCCATCGAGAGCGCACCCGCGAATCTCTGGCGCATTTCTTCTAGTTTTTGGAGGCCTTTCTGCAGCAGGGCAGGGAAGGAGAGCAAACGCAGCGTGTGCCCTGTCGGTGCCGTGTCCAGTACGATGACATCGTAGTCGAGTCCCTGAATGCGCTGCATAAGGCGGGTGAATGCAATCGCATCATCCAGGCCTGGAACAGCCTGGAGCAGGTCGCGAATAATGTCGGACGGTGACGCCCCAAGCATCATGGCGGCCAGCGCAGTTCGGGGATCGTTTGCGTTCGTGGCACCGGCAGCCAAATCACTAAGATTCGTATCTTGCACAGCGTTCCCAATATCCTGCAGGAAATGCGCAGTATCGACTTCCAAGACATCTAGGATGCCAGGGCCTCCAATGCCATGAACGCGCACTGGGCGCATCACCTCGTCGATATCGTTGACGCTCAGAGACTGGGTGTTCGAAAGCGACACGGTAAAGTTTTGGCCAAACGCGTCACTCAGACTATGTGCGGGATCGGTAGATACCAAAAGCACCCTCCGTTGACGTCGAGTATCCTCTGCCAACTGAATTGCAAGCGCTGAAGTCGTTGTGGTTTTCCCGACATTGCCCTTGCCGCTGGCAATAATGAGCTCGAGGCTGCGTGCCTCAAGGACGTTGCGCAGCGTGGGTTCAAACGGCGAGTTTTGTGCCGGTTCCAGCGGCCGAATGCCACTATCTACGAGCAGTCGTTTGCCAAAAGCGCGAAGATCGTCGACACCGCGCACCTCATTCCGCAGCATCGGCACCCTCGTTATGTGAAAATCCTCCGCGTACAAATCTTCGATCTGCTGCAAATACTTGGACTGTATCTCAACTCGGGATTGGAAGAGGGTCAGAGCGCTCCAACCACAGGGCTCTTGCGGCAGACACACAGGCAAGTACTTTGGCGGCATTTGCGGCACATGGCCCGGCAGATCCGCGACCCACAACACCTGGTTGATCACTAGGTTTGAGCATGTCATTCGCATTCGCCGCAACTCCCGCAAAAGCCGATCTGTCTCATACAGTGACAGGAACTCGGGCATACACACACAAACGAAGGCCGTCTTTGAGGGATCCCGAAACTGCGCATCCACTCTGCGGACAATGCTGAGCAACTCCTCGATTTTGCCCACGATCTCCTCGTCGAATGCATTAGCTGTGGCGCCCATGTCCGGCGTGCCGCTCATGCGTAACATCGACGACGCCATGTTGAGCATTGGCGCAAGGCGAGAGCGCAGATCCAACAGGCGACTCAAGCCCTTTTCTAATACGGCGGGAAAAGAGAGGAGCTTTAGGGCATGCCCCGTCGGTGCCATGTCGAATATGATCAAATCGAACGTCATTTCCTGCACAGACTTCATCATCTGCCCAAATGATAACGCTTCATCTATGCCAGGCACCGAGGAGATCAGTTCCGAGACCAGGCTGCTCAGACCGAACGGGTCATCCTCGACGCCGGGGAGCGCCGCACGCGCGCCTTCCTCGCCATCGGCCGCAACGCCGCCAAAGCCGTTTCCCAGCAGGGCGCGTCCGAGATCCGTCTCCGCGAAGTCGCGCTCTGGGTCGATTTCCATAGCGTAGAGGTTGGGATAACCTCGTACTGGAAGCGGATCTCGAGCGAACCTTTGTCCGAACGCATCACTCACGTTATGGGCCGGGTCTGTGGATATCACGAGAACGCGTTGGTTCGGCCTCCGTAACGCGGCCTGAATACCTGTCGCACAGGCACAAGTTGTTTTCCCTTGGCCTCCTTTTGCTGTAAAAGCTATCCATTGCAGAGTCTCAGAGCTGAGGAGGTTTGAAAGCCCTTCGCCGAAAGTCATAACGCGGAGTCTCCGCTGGCGTTGCAAAGAGCATCGAATGGCGGATGCAGTGCGCACGCGGGACTGCCTCGATGGCCGGTGCTCCGACGTTGCGGCGTATCGCACGTTCGCCACTGGGCTGGTGCCAGGCCGCCAAGCTCCAATACATGACGCACAGTGCAACGAACTCTGAAATACGTGAACCAGCACGTATTTTTGGTTTTTGTTTGTTTTTCTCTCAGATATCGCATAAAATGAACGTGTTCTATAGAGTGGAGAGCGATCGGGGACAGACTTGTTGTTGCGAAGCGAAAAACGGTCTTACTTGTACAAGCCAGACATTCTTCTGTCAGCAGCTGGATGGAGCACCTTTCTGGTAGCCCGTACCCTGAACGTCGAACACCCAGCGCATAACTTGGCAGAAGGTACGACTGCCCCCTGGTCCATTCATTCGGCTGGATACGTCCTCTATGAAATACTGCCGATGATCGTGCCGATTGTGACGTTTCCGTACCGCTGATACGAACGATGATAAAGAGACGAGCATGACCACAGAGAAGAGTGCGCTCGTATCGGAGACCGTCACACGTTGCGTAGCGCTCTATTCGTTTCATACTGATACGTGAACGATTATTACACAAGCGACAGGTGTGCGTCTCACTTGATGAGACTTCTTTCGGGAGAGATGATGGGCCTGTATGTGGGTGCGTCAAGAGCGCTGATCCACTGCTGTTCGTCGAGACACAAGACAATGGAGCATTGCGCCAGCATCAGCCCTAGCCGCGAATCCATGGAATGGTCCATGATAAATCGTCAGTAGGATAGAATCGTTCAATATCTCACCAAATGTCCAATCGCGCTTCGTAGTTATTCCTTCCCGAATGCTCCCGTCCTGCACCTTGACAATGCTGGTTTCCATTTCCCGGAAGAGGTCAAGAAGAATGCAGCTGAGATTGAGATCGAGCTCGAGCTGCTATTCGTACCAGCTTATGAAACTTGGTCGACCTAGTCGCAAGCGTCTTTTTTATTGCAATACGCCGTGTCGATGCCCAAAGATCCATGGACGAGTCTTTCGCAACCCATGACGCTGAAGTTCTTTGACAAATCGTTCGCCACCCTCAGCTGCCCTGAAATGCCGTGTTGCTCGTTTGCTCGTGTGCTGGAGAGAGTGGGAAGGCGCGCACTGTTCTGTGGGCGTGCTCGCAACCGAGGGGATGACGAAGGCTTTGTCAAGGATTCGCAGGTACGTGCGTAGGGAGCGGCAACTCAAGTCCCCCGGTGTCGTGAGCGCACCTGAATGCCGAGGAACCAGAACGGATATCGAAAATGGCGACCATATTCTTGTCAAACTGCCAGGTGAAGGGAAAGATAAATAAATCGCCAGACAATGACCTGGGAGATACCGCGGCGAGAGCGAGTTCCGAAGTTGTGTCGCAACCGGCGCGAGCGTCGCTTAAACCCGTCCCAGCTCATCGCACAGCTCTGGGCAACGGACCGACGGGTTTCGTATCTAGTGAATAGTTGGAGACCGCCCTCAATAAATGTCCGGAACGACTGTGATGTTCCATGATTGGATGTTCCTGCGTATACATCCGATGCGGTACAGCCGTTCGGTACATGGAATGGGGCGCGCTGCACGTGCCCCTGATCAGTGCTGGTGCGCTGGGGCGCAGCCTGCGACGCACCGGCACATCGCGCGCTGCGCCAACGCACGACACGTGGCTAGTCGGGCAGGCCGCCGCTGGACGCATTCGCGTTTCGCATTCAGGCGAGGGATTGCCGCTGCACGGCCATGTCCAGCCTGAATTACTGAAACCCGTTTGCAGTCCAGATCTGCTGGAAACGGTTGCTGGTAACCAAAGGTATAATCGCTTTTAGAAGGCACCGGGGCAGTACGGTTCCGCAGATGATACATGCGCGAGCGGAACCGAGCAGGATACAGAGCATCTTGTCGGCGCCAGGGCAAGGCTTGGGCAGACGACCCGTCCAAAAAAAGAGGTCACCGCGGACCGTGCCGAAAGGAACCTTTGCCCTGCCGCCGTGAATGCGGCTTCCGCCCCGCTGCCCAGCTGTGCACGCTTTACTCGAAAGCGCCACGAAATATGAACAACGACACCTTTGATATGAACTGCGAGGATGCATTCGCCGCTCAGATGCAGCGTGTCGCGATGAACCATGCGTGTCCGCGTCTGGCATCAGCGCCCGCTGAACATGCCCCGGACACGTGTACCTTGACGTATGCAGCATGCATCACGAATGCGTGCAGCAGCATGCATCGAAAGCGGTTCATGCATGCGAGAAAAAATTCTGGAGCATTATTTGGCGGGATTTTCTCAGTCTTTACGACGCTCTTGTTGTAAGGAGCACTGTTACTGGATTCATAAGCATCCTTCTAAAATCAAAGGCATCGACTCGCTCACTTCCGTCCACAATAGCCGCTGATTCAGGGCGATAGGATCCGTTTGGATCCAGCGAGTGGCACTGCAGCTGCTCGACGACCTGCGAGTCGGGAGATGAACGACTACAGGGCGCTGCTTCTGCGTCCATTGGTTGAAGCTGCTCCTCATGATGACGGCAACAGACGCGAGGAAGTTTCTGTTGCGCGACCGCGAGGCCTGCGCAACATCTGGGCCAGTGATGTGCAGCAAGAGTCCAATATGTTCCTCGTTACCTATGCGACATCCCTCGAAGATATCGCGGGGTTTTACTTCTATGCAGCGGCAACGAAGAGCAAAGATGAACCAGGACGCAAGTTACTGCTGGTACCGAATGTCAACCGAGCGGCGTATTGGCAATCCCTCATTGCAGAGATCGACGCACGCGAAGCGCAGCATCCAGAACTGACCATTGTTACGCCTGAGGGACTGAGCACGCCGCTCATCGCTCATACGAGCTTGCTGCTCGTTGATGGTGTCCACCTTGTGCTTGGCTTGCACGGAGACAGCTCTGAGCATTGCGCGGCTGGTGCCTCTGCCCGAAATCTCTCCGAAACAGTGGAGTTCGCAGATGCGATCACCAGATTGTTGTTCTATCATCCAGGGAAGCTGCGTGTTTTCGCACAGATGGCCGGTCCTAGTTCAGCGCGAGCTCAAAGAGAACTAGTCCCATTGCTCGCTCAGTGGTTGCGATGTTCATCGGTGCGTCACATTATTCCACAGACAACGACCCCGGAACCGAGCGCCGCTTTGGAGCGTGGTGCCCATCAGTGGCCCTATACCATCATACCATTTGCGGTCCCGGTGGAGCACCAGCTCGATCATGTGATCGACCAGCGACGAGAATACCTTTACGAGGTGCTGGAGGCGCACACAGGCGTGTTTGATGGGAAGGAGCAGGCGCTCGTCTTGTGCCCAACCAAACGATCCACAGAGCGCACCCTTGCCGCTCTGGCGAGTAGGCTCGCACCTCAGGGCGCAGCATGCACTGCTCCAGTGCCGTCTCTGATTCTCAGTAACGTCCCTGAAGACTCTCGCATTAAACTGGAGACGCTGGGGTCGCTCCTGCGCAACACCGAAGCACAGCGACGAGCTCTCCTCGGTATTGGTACGCTGGAGCCAGATGCTGGCGACGAGGAAAGCAGCGCATGGTCCAGCGCGTCGAAACCCGCAGCTCACAGCGATCGTGTGCTTCTGCAAGAGCTGTTCCGCAGTGGCGCACTCCGCATCGCCGCAATGGCTATTCGGAGCGTACGCGGCCGCAACGACAAACCTGAAGGCCCCGATGTTGCAGCGAGCGCCGGCCGAGGTGCGCGGAAATCGCCGCCAACAACGATGCAGTGTGCGGATACGGCGCATGCGGTCCAACCATTCGCTACAATCGAATACGTAACACGAATTCTGGATGAAATGCACCGGTCTAAGCATGCGGTTGTTGTGGTGCTCAAGACCACGCACTGGTCGGGGTACCATGGCGAGCCAAAATCTTTCCAAGCGTCAGTGCTGCGGGCGCTCTCCCGCTGCATCTTTCGTGTCGCTGTCGAGCCGACTGGCGTCCTCGACAGAACGCGGCACTCGCAGGCTGCAATCATGCACGTTACGTGTCAAGCTCTGCATCGCTTGATGGTTTTCACGAGCCAAAGAAGCGCCCCCTGGGTCTACTTGCATGCGACCGGAAGGCTCTTCACCGGGGATAACCTCCCGGTAGGTGAACGCGCCGCTGAACATGAGGTAGGCACCTCAGCCTGGTGGATACAGCACGTCGCCAGGACGGCTAGCCAAGGCTTGAGTTTTCGCTTGCTCCGCGAAATGAACTGCTGTGGAACACCACTGGTCGACGAAGCAGCAGCAGCAGAGTGGATGCGATACACGCTTCACGCCGCCCTGATGCATAGAGGGCAACGTACGGAGCAGGCCTCTAGACGCGGTCCCGATGCCCATGCGCGGGCCCTTGTCCGGCTGTTGGAGAACGCGGGTTGCATCCAAATGAGCGCTCCGGCGAGAACTTATGCCCTGACCATGCTCGGCCTGGCCGCTCTCAAATACCAGATCAGCCCTGAGTCCATTCTCGGCTTCATTCGTAGCGCGTATGGCAAACCTCGTTGTCTCGGTACATTCTCCTCAGACAGCGCCGCGGAACATCGTCACTGCATCGGGATCGCCGCACCGCGGCCAACGGCACGAATCGTCTTCGATCCGCATCGCCATCAGCCACGATGTCGAGCTGTCATCGAACTCCTCTATTACGTATGCCATGCAGGTGCAGAGCGTGAGCTCCGGGGTGCTGATATGGTACTGCACCAGATCAGAGATCGAGGTCTTCGGCCAGAGCAAGCCATTCCTTTCACACTCCATGAAATGAATCCGGCGCGCCTGCAAAAGGGCGATGCGGTCTTTCTCGTTGTTCAGCTCTGGATGGCTACAGCTGAGCCACCGCTTGCGAGAACGATCTTTGAGGCCGTTCTCGCCATGGTACATTGCCTCTGCGCCGCGATCAGCGAGCGCCCTGCGCTCTATCGCCAAAGCATCATCGCGACGCTCGCTTCGTGGATGGAAAAGTT
>Ga0123519_10006906_pt1 | contig 17698 bp, 10 predicted proteins | sample YelNatPaOPRAMG02_FD_87396 | JGI IMG/M metagenome (GOLD analysis project Ga0123519, IMG submission 87396) | Hot spring microbial communities from Yellowstone National Park - Yellowstone National Park OP-RAMG-02 (version 2) | ecosystem: Environmental > Aquatic > Thermal springs > Hot (42-90C) ... | reverse complement strand
TAGCAACAAGAGAAGCATTGCTTAATATCTTAGCGCAAGCAAATATAGATCCTGATGGTTCTAATCAATTTGTTCTTCAGGGAGATATAGTCAAAGTTACAAATATGAATATAATAGAACGACGTCAATTTATAGAATCATTAATTGGTTTGGAAAAATATGATCAAATGGTTGAAAATACAATGAAAGAACTAGAAAAGGCAGATAAAGATCTAGGGAAATTCGAAGCAATATTCAAAGAGGTATCAAGTCAGTTAAAAAAATATGAAAAAGAAAAAAATGATGCTTTGAGATGGTTGGAATTGGATAATAAAATAAAACAACATAATGCCGAGCTCATATCATTGCGAATAGATAAATTACGTAAAGAAGAAAATGAACTAGAAAATAAAATCGAAAAAATAAATTTATTAATTCAAGAATTAGAGCAGAAACAATCTAGGCAAAAAGAAAAAATAGAACAAGAAAATTTAGTTATGACTAATTTAGAAGATCGTTTAAACCAAAAAAACTTGGAAAAGAATGAAATTGAACAATCAATATCTTCGTTAAAATCTGAGTTATCTTCAAAAGAAACAGAACTAAAAATTGCCAAGGATGCAATTAAAAAATTAGAGGAGCGAAAAGAAAAATTAAAATCATTACAAGAGCCTTTAGAAGAAGGATCGACTTACGAAGATAAAATACAAGAAATACAACTAGAAATTGATCAATTGAATCAAGAAGTGAATGATACAAACCAAAAAATTGATGAAATTGATGTTAAAATTTCACAAAAAGATATTGAAATATCGCAAAATGAAAAAAATAAATCGGATTTATTGAATGAAATTAGTAAAAACCAACAACAAATTTCATCATTTGAAGCAGAAATAAAAATGCATAATAAAAATATTAAAAAATATAATAAAAATCTACTTGATGCGCAAGAAGAACTTAAAAAATTAAAAAGTGAAGATGAAAGTATAGAAGATGCTATAAATAAAGTTGAACGAGAGAAAAAGGAAATAATTGATAAAATAAATGAAATAAAGAAACAAATTGATGAAGATATAGTAAAAAAAAGGCAATTAGAAGAAAAAATAACAAAATTGGAAAATGAAAAAGCATTAATTTCAGAAAAATTATCTAATAAAAAAGCAAAAATATCATCAATAAATGCAGAAGTTAATTTATTGAAAAAACAAATTTCTGATCTTCAGAATAAGAAAGAAAATATACAAAAAGAGTACCAAAGGCTTTCCAATGGAAAAGCAATTGAAGAAGCTTTAAATACATTAAAACAAAATGAAAAAGAACAACAATTAAAATTAGAAAATTTAAAAAAGAAAATGGAAGAACTTCAAAATCAACAAAAAGATAAAGAGCATCAAAAAAATACTATGGAATTACAACGTAGATCTCTTGAAAATGAGATTTCTGATTACAAAACTAGACTATCAAGTATTGAAACAGAATTAAATATTAATTTAAAAGATCTAAAATCCATTTCACGAGAACAATCATCTATCGAAATTTTAATAAATAACACCAAAAATGAAATTATAGATTTAAAAAATAAATTGCAAAATGAACAAGCTAAAGAAATTAATATCAAATCTAGATATAATGATTTAATTAAAGAAAGAGAACAACTGAATGAAAAAATTAAAAAAGCTGATAAAGAATATGAAAACTCAAAAGTGGAAATAGAAGGGATACTTAGTATATTATCAATGCTATCGCATGACATTGGTGGTTCAATCGAGGATATTAAAGTAGATATTCAAAATGCAAGTGAAGTATCCCTAAAAACTTCCATTTCCTCTTTTAAATCATTTATTGATGATTTGATTGATATCATTAAACCAATTGAAGAAATTCCAAAATTTGAACAAGAAAAAATTCAAAATACTATTCCTTCTATAATAGAAACTTTAAAATTATTTACTAGTAATGTTGATGATACTTTAATGGAAATAATTAATAGTGTTCGAGAAGCTAATGATATTGCGGTCCAGCAATCTACTAGTAATTTTGATAAATTAATAAGTGATTTTGTTGATATACTTGATAATATAAATCTTTCTTTAAAGAAGTTAGGATTAATTAGTTCCAGTGAATTGACTAAGCAATTAAACGATGTTTTAAATGAAATTGAAAATTATTCAAATAATCTAGCAGAAACTTCAAAGAATATATCTATTTTATTGTCAACTATTAACAATAAAGAAAATGAATTGAAAAATCTAAATCAAAAATTCGAATCTTTCAATTTGAAATCCAGTGAATTGGATGATAAAATAAAGCAGTTAGAAAAAGAAAAAGAGGAAAAATTAAATTTTATAAACCAAATTAAAATAAAATTAGAAGAAAATAATAAATTAGAAGCAGAAATAAATCAATCAATATCTAATTTTTGGATTGATTCGAAGAAAATAAATAATGAAATTGAACAACAGACATATATTCTTAATAAAATTCAAGATGATTTAAGAGATTTAAAAGATATTCAACGACTTATAGATGAAATGCAAGATATTGAAGTTCAGGTAAAATCAATAAATATAGAAATTCAAAATAAAACTAGTAGTATAGAAAATATTAATAAAGAGATAGATTCAATTCAACAAGATCTTCAAGTTTTGCAAAATAATATCGAATCTCAAAAATCTAAGAGAGAAGAATTTATAGAGCACAGAAAAGAATTAGACTCCCAAATTGATGAACAAAATAATTTATTACAAAATATTATTCATAAACAAAAAGCACTTGAAAATATTAAACGAATAATGGATGAAATTGAGAATTTAAAATTAGATATTAGTGAAGCACAAAATAAAATTGGAGAAAATAATAATGAAATTTCAAAAATTAATACAATAATACAGCAAATTCAAATTTCAGTTAATGAAAAGAATCAACGTATAGAAGAATTAAAAAAACACAAAAATGAATTGATTGAACAACGCAAAGAATTGCGATCAATTTTAAATGAATTGAATACTAATTTACAAAATAAAAAAACTAGACTAAATTTATTGGAACAAATGTTTCAGCGCTCTAAGGAAATAGAACAGATTGAGGAGGAAATTAATGCTCAAGATTCCATGATTGCAGATATTGATATTGAGATCCAAAACCTTAATGAACAAATTAATTCTAAAGAAGAAGAAAGAAATAAAAAATTAGAAGAAATTAAAAATCTAACTAAAGAACGTGATTCTTCATGGGAACGCCAGAAATCTTTAAGAGATGAATTAAATGAAATTATTGCACAATTATCTGGAGAACAAGCTAATTTACAAACAGCACAGAATAAATCTAAATCTTTAAATGAACAGATTGAAAATCTTTTACAAAATTCTAAAGAATTTGGCACATTACCTCCTCCTCCTTTAAAAGAAACGGAAAATTCGCTTATTGCAAAAATCGAATCTGCTAAGAAGGATAAGGTTGCATTAGAACCAGTGAATTTGAAGGCAATTGAATATTATGAAGAAGTAAAAGAACGATTCGAAGAAATAGATATGCGAAGACAATCTTTACAGAGAGAAAGAAAAGCTATCCTTGACACAATAGAACGTATTGGATTAGAGAAAACCCGAACATTCATGAAAACATTTCATGAAATTAATAGGAATTTTAGTGTAATATTTCAGAAACTTTCACCAGGTGGAACTGCTAAAATGATACTTGAACGACCGGATAAGCCTTTTGAGGGTGGTATATTAATTGAAGCAAGGCCAAGAGGCAAAAAGATCTCATCACTTGATATTCTTTCTGGAGGTGAGAAAACTTTAGTAGCTTTAGCATTTATTTTTGCTATTAATGAAATATTTTATTCTCCATTTTTTGTTTTTGATGAGATAGACAGTGCATTGGATTCAGTTAATGTAAATAGAATATCGTTATTAATAAAAGAATTGGCTCAAAATTCACAATTTATTGTGATTAGTCATCGAGAAGAAAATATTATTAATGCAGAAATGATATATGGAGTATCACAAGTTGATGGTTTATCTAAAATTTTCAGTATAACCCTCGATCAAGCAAGAAAAATGGTGGAAGAGGAAGAAAAAACTGATAATATCAAACAAGAGGTGTCTTAAATGGGGAAAAAACAAAAATCTGACGAAAAAGAACAAAAAAATGAAAGTATTGACATTGATAAGCAAAATGAAACAATCCAAATAGCAGTAAATGAATCTCAAAATAAGGCCAATAAGGAAATAAAGGAAATTTATGAAGCTTCATTTGATAATGATCAATTAATTGAAAAAGCAAAACAATTAAAACTTCCCGAACATTTTTGGCAAGATGATATTTACAAAATACTTTTGGATCCCACGCTCGTTGATAAGATAAATATTACGCAATATGATTTAGCTGAATTATTAAAAGAATTTACAGATAAAATGATTCAAACAGAAATTATAGATTTTAGAATAAGTGGATTAGCAATTTATAATACTGCAAAATTACATCATAAGAAAATTAAAGATGTAATTGATGAAGAAGAAATTGTTCAAGTTCAAGAATTAAAGGAAAGGACACAGAGAGAAATACCAAAAGCTATGCCTCAACCAATAAGAGAATCCAAACAAATTTCTACAAAAGAAGAATTTTTCAATGCAATGCGATCCGCTATTATCGAAACAATGCAAAAGAGAGAATTATTGAGAATTAGAAAAGAGCAAAGAGAGCAAAAACGACAAGAATTAAAAATTGTCAAATCGAAGGGTGAGTTACCAAAAGAAATATTAAAATTAATTACTGGTAAAGATAAAACTATTGCTGAAATTCATGAAGAATGGTATCAACGAATTCGAGAAAAAATAAAACTCAATGATAAAAAATCAACTACTTTTAAAGAACTGGTTGAAGATATTATAGAGCAAGAATATCCAAATGATTTAATAGCCCAAAGATTAAAGTCTATAGAACTTTTTATTGCTTTAATACATTTATCTTATGGTGGAACAGGTTCAGCTAGTCCAAAATTAGAATTATTTCAATCTGAAGAATTTGGGGATATTGAAATTAAATTATGTTTGATTTCATAAAATATTATATTCAATAAATTTAGGGGAATTTTAAAATGAATGAACAAGAAAAAACCAAATTAAATAACGAAGAATTTGATAACTTAGATATAGAAGAAATTGATGACACTGAAGTAAATGAAATTGAGGATATAGAAATTAATGAAGATAATAATTTAGAAGTAGATGAACAAGAGATTGAAAAAATTGTAAAAGAAGCCGATGAATTGAATAATTCAATTTCAATTAATGAAGAGCAAGTAAAAAAGCCATCTGAATTAATAATCTCAGAAAAAATTGAGGATAAAAAGAAAGAAATAAATACTTCTGAAAATAAAATTGAAGAAAAAGGTAAAAAAGTATCATTAAAAGAACTAACAGAAAAGTAAGAATTAAAAAATATTATCGAGGCAATCTTATTTGTATCAGGAAGACCTTTAGGAAGTGATGAAATTAGTGTTAAAATTGAAATTAATAAAAAGCAAGTTGAAGAATTGATTAAAGAATTAGCTTTTGAATATCAAGAGAGAAATACTTCTATTGAAATAGTTCAAATTGGAGATAAATTTTCTATGCAAATTAAACCTAAATATAATGAACATATTAAAAAATTTGCTTCTGGTGGTTTAATTCCTGAAGCAATAATGAGAACTCTCACGATAATTGCCTTAAAACAACCCCTATCAAAGTCTATATTAGTAAAATTAAGAGGGTCAGGGGCTTACCAACATATAAAATTCTTACTGGATAGAGGCTTAATAAATGAATATAAAAAAGGAAAATCTTCAATTGTAGAAACTACACCTGAATTTAGTGATATGTTTGGACTACCACGAGATAAACAAAAATTAAAAGAACAACTAAAAGATATTCTAAAAATAGAAGGAGAAATTAAATCAGGAGATCAAGAAGCCGAAGAAATAAAATTAAAGAAGGAAAAATTAAAAGAAGCAATAAAACAAAAGAATAATGAGCAATCCGGTGAAAATTAAATATTAAAATTTAAATTTGCTTAATTTTTTCATACTTTAAATGAGAAAACCTATTACTTTTTAGTATTTTTTCAATATCATCTATTAAATGAGTTTGTAATTTTTTTTTATAATTTTCTTCAGTTATATAGAATTCTGGACGAACAATAATAATATGTTTAATGAATTTTTCATTTTGTTCTAAAAATTTTATTATTAAATGTATTCTATTATAAAAATATTCATATGCAAAATCTATTTCTTCTCTAGAAAATATCATATTCGAATTTATTTGATAATTATTAAAAAGATCAAATTCCCAATTTTCACAATAATTTATATCCAAGCTATTTGGAAATAAATATCGTTTTATTGTTTCCAATTCAATATTTGTTCTAGTATATTTTTCAAACCAGACATGTTGTGAAAATGGATAAAAGTTTATTAATTTGTATGGAATCAATGTAAATATATTTGATACAATGTAAATTTCATAAGGAATAATTTCCTTATCAATTGAATTAGAAACTTTTGTCATTAAATTTTTATTTTGTTTTTCAAAATAATTTAGCCATTCAGTTAATGTAGGAGAATTATATATTGAACAATCTAACTCTGGTAAAAATACTAATATCACATTTTTATTCAAATAAAATTTATTAAAAATATTTTTCAAAATTCTAAAAAATATAGGTCTATTATATGTTAAATTTCCAAAATGAAATAGTGCTCTATTTTTTTCATTAGGTTCTATTTGTTCTAAATAATTCCAAAATTTAGGTAATTGAGAATAGGCTTTAAGTAACCTAGGATGAATAATTGATCTTTGTTCCACCAACTCCCATAGAGACCCTTCTCGGATAGACTCTCTTATTTTTTTTAATTCTTGAGCACATAAATATAAATTATGTTTTCCAATTAATTTAATTCCTTCATTTTTTTGTTGTAAATAATAATCTTTCTCTTTCTTTTTATTATTTATTTTTATTGAATAAAGGTTTTTTATTTCATTTGCTGTATATTTGGAACAAATAGGGCAATTACAAGGAAGTTCTTGTAGATCCAATATATATTTTGTACCTTCCAATGTCATATACCTTCCTTCCTTTGCAAATAAAATATATGCGGCTGAATCCATTGTATCAATACCACAAGCAACACTTAAGGCAAAATACTGTGGTAAACCTGCACCAAATAAATGTAAGGGTCTATCTGGACGTAATAATTTCTTCGTAGATAATATAGCATTTAAGCTATAATCAAACATGTAATCATTTAATGCTTTGACAACTCCTCCTATTGCATATATACTGAAATCCAACTTATTCATTTCTTTAACACATTGGATTAATAATTCTATGTAGTTACATCCTTGAATTGGACCAATCCATGCGCAATTCGAATTTATTCGCCTTGTAATATTTTCTCTAGCTCTATTTATTGTGATTTCGATCTTTTTTTGAGTTTCATTATAGTTATCATTTGGTTGAACCGGTTGATCCAAAATAACTGGGAAATCTGATTTAATTAATTCTTGATATTTTTCTATTTCCTCAGCTGTTACATCTTCGTCTATATTATACATATAATATTGAAATGCACCAGAATCTGTTGCAATTAATCCGTCAAAATTTAAAAAATTATGAATTCCTTTTTCAATTATAATATCTTTAAATTCCTTTTTCTTAAACATAATATAAGAATTGGTGAAAATTGAATTAAAACCAAATTCTCTTTTGATTTCGATAGGAGTTATCAGATTTTCATCAGGAATTGGAGAAACAACTGGAAATAATGTAGGAGTAATTAATTCCTTATTATTATGCTTTATAATTCCTATTCGGCCATTTGAATCTACTTTTTTTATTTGAAAATCCAATTTCTATGCCCTCTTATTAATATTATGAGTTATAAGATAAATCTATCATATTTAGATGATTTACCAATTTCCCTCAACCAATTTATATTTCCTATTCGATATTTCTCTAATATTTCTGAATTACCTTTAATTATCTCTTTGATAATATTAGCAACTTCATCTATTTTTTTTTTAGATGTATCAATCTCAAAAACATTATCTCTATCTAATACTTCTACCATTGAATAGGTACACTGCCCAAGAATTTCTGATTCAATATTTTCTTTTATTTTATTTTGATTATATCCTTTCTTTAATAATCTATTTTGCAATTCAAACGGTTCACATCTTAATATTATTCCTAAAAAATTACTTTTAATTTTAATATTATGTATGAAATTTACTAGAATTTCTGAAAGTTCTTCAGAATTTAATTTAATTTCATTATCTTCTAAATATTTTAACCCTTCTATTATTATATCCGAATAATGAGAATCAACCAATATAATACATTGATTTAAATTATTATTTTTTGAACTGTTAAATATTTTATATAATTCAATAACCCCCTTTATTGCAACTAATTTTGTATCAATAATTTTTGTATTTCTTTCAATGTCCTCTTTGATATATAGATTATTTTTCAAAACAAATTCTCCCAAATTAAATGAATACCATTTTTCAATTTTGGTTAAATATTCAACTAAAGAGGTTTTACCCGTTCCAGGAGTTCCAGAAATTAAAATTATTTTGAGATTTAATAACATTTTTCAATCTTTAAAAAATTAAGATAATATAAAATTTAAATTTTTAATATTTTAAAAATAATTTTTAATTGAAAAAAAATTTATTTAAAAATGATTTTAATTAAATCTGAGAAAAATGTCATCAATAACAACATCTGAAGAAATTCAAAAACAATTATCAATTATCTTTGGATTTCAGAGTGTTAGATTTGAGGAGATTCAAGTAGGTGATATTATTGGAGTTGGAGAACTTACGAAACCAACAATTAATAAATTGGTTTTTGATTTACTTAGATATATAAATAGCTACAATGCTATGTTGAAAGATTATTCTGGCTCTGAAATTTTTGCGATAGAATTTTTATTAAAAAATACAGATATAAATCAATCTAATTATAAGATTATGCCTAAATCTATGGTTTTCATTCCAGGTGAATATAAGGATTGTAATACTTTACTATTGGCACTTACTCGAGAATCTAATTTTATAAATTTATTTTTCGCGAAGTTTGATCTTGATGAAATAGGTAAATTATTTTTTGAAATAGAGGAAGTTGTAAATAGGCCTGAATTAAATACAGAAGAAAAGAAAAATGTTTTAGGCAAATTTGCTGAGAGATTTACAAGAAAAATTCAAGCATATATTATTGAAGGAAAATGGAATAAAAAATTAGTAGGTCTTAAAATTTTCAGTCCTATAGAACAAGAATATATAAATGAATATCTTGAATTACAGTCTGAATATTATATTCAATGGATGGATCCGTCTAAAATTATTGAAATTTCGAGACCTCGTTCAGTAAAGTTAAAAATAAATTTTAATGATGAGGAAAAATTTGAATTTATAAAATGGAGCATATTTCCTTTGTCAGCCTACTATATTCTTCAAAATTCTATCAAGTTATCTGCTGATTTATTAAAAATAGCTAATACTGGTACAGGTAATGAAATTCAAAATCATATGATTGAACATCTTATAAATTCAATTGTTAAAAAGCAATTAAATGAAAAAGAAGAGATGAATTTTAAAGATTTTCTAAACAATTTTTATCAAAATATTGATTTATTAAAAAATGACTTTTCAGAGATTGAATCAACTTTAAGAAGCTTTTGTAAATTAGGTCTCCAAGATTCGTTAAATCTCTTATTAGAAAAATTAAAACAAATATTATACAACTCTAATTTTGAAAAATACCATAAAGATTTTATATTTGAGATTCTATTAAAAATTATTTATAAAAATAATTTTAAAGAAAATTTTCAATTAAGGTCTATTGATTTTGAAGATTTTATTAATTACTTAATGGAATTATTTAAATCTCAATTAAAAATAATTAAAGATAATTTTGAAAAATATGTTTCATTTGTTTATTTACTATCAATTCTCGATAAATATGTAAATATTTTAGAAAATTCATTAGAAAAAGAAGAAATACCCTCAAAAACTTTGGCGTATAAATATATATCGAAAATTATATTATTTACTATTAATAATATTTGTGAAAAAGTAATCTATTCAAATGAATTTTTATTATTTGATAGAAAAAAATTAGAAACTTATTTTAATGATGTAATAATCAAAATAATTAATAAATTAATAAGTGAAATTCCCGTTGATATTGAAGATTTAATTAGTTTCGCTGAAATAATGTTATCTGATCAATTAGAAAAAGTTAAAAATCATATAAAAAATTTGAAATCAGCAAAGAAAGAATTAGAATTTCTTTTTAGTTTTATATTTCGAAATAGTAATTTTAATAATTTTATTAAACAAATTGAAAATGAAATCATAGATCCAGAATCTTTTTCCAAAAATTTTTATGAATTCTTAAGAAAAAGAATGGGAGGCCTAGATCTATATTGGAAAGAATATATTTTAAATTTAATACTAAATTTCGGTTCAGAAATGAAAAAACAGTATCTTATTGATTTGGATAATAAAAAACCTTGGTCAAAAATGAAATTAATAAATAATTTTACAGATTATATTGAAAATAAAATTAATTCTAGTTTTGATCCTAAAAATTTTACAGAATTATTAGATAATTATATTGCCAAAATCGAAAATCCTACTGAACAAGCAATAATGATTATCTTTTTTGAGCAATATGAATATAGTTTATCCATAATTAAAGAATTTCCTAAATATTTACAACAAAAATTACTTGAATCACTCACAAAAATTAATTATGATGCTGCAATTCCTAAAGAATTTTCCTTTCTTAAAAATTTCAAATTAGATATGATTAATGATTCCAGAATATTCAAGAGTAATGAAAATAAAAATATACAATCTATTAATTATTCATATATAGAATTTTTAAAAATATTTGAATTAGAGTACTTTTCAAAACTTGTTGCATTTCCAACGCGTATTATTTTGAGAAATATTGATAATACCCAATTTTCATCATCTCTTTATACTATTTTAGAATTCAAATTTATGGAAAAGTTTTTTAAAGTTTCTCTTTCAACTAATTATGAAAAAGTTAAATTAAAATTTTAATTGGTGATTTTTGATGAATGATAATAATGATTCAAATGATAATAATAAGAAAATTACTGAATTAGAACAAATGCCATCTGAAGGTATTAAAGGTGTAAGAAGGAGAAAAACAGCTGAAGAATCATCTGAATTGTGGTTTCACGCATCAAAATCAATAATATCAAAATTTCGTAGAGAATCTGATAGAATTAAAATTTATGAAATAGCTGGAAGGGATTCTAATTTAACAGATCTATTAATTGCTGCTGCAGTGATCCATTTGTATTATTATAATGGTATTAGAACAATGAATCCCTTAGAAATCTCAAATATTGATGTTTCAAATATTAAAAATATCGAATTTGCAGAATTAAAAAATCTTTTTCAAGAATTTAAATTACTTATTGGAGATTCAATAGAATATGAATTAAAACTTAATGAAAATAGTATTAAATTATTGGAAAAAATTTTAGAATATATTAAAGATTTAAATGAACCAATTTCAAATGAAAAATTTGAAGAATTAACAGAATATTTAGAAAATAATATTACTGAAATTTTACAAAAATATCCATATATAATGTTTTTTGATTATATTGGGACTTTATTAGGATATAAAAATCAAATTCTTGAAAAAATAATAGAAGAATCCTCTTCATTAAAAGTAATATCTCAAGATATAGAAAAAGAAATTATTGAAGGGGGTAGAAAAGATTTATATTTAGAATTATCCGCCCTTGATGAATTAATAACTAAATTAAAAGAAAATTTTGAATTTGAAAGTAAAAAGGATCTTCAGAGTGAAACTGTTTCATTGAAACAAATAGCCATAAATACTCTTAAAAATTTATTAAATATATTTCCAGTTTCAAAAAGGGCTTTAGAGATTTTTTTTGATGCGCTTAATTTTAAAAAAGAATTAATCGCTAAATTTTCTGAATTGAATAAAACAAAAATCGATTATGAATCTTTTGAAAATGGGATAATGGATATTATAACAAAAAAAATTGGAGAAATTTGCAACAAAGGTTCAACAAATCATTTAATATATTTTCTCCAATTTATTATGGATAAAGATTTCTCTCAGATTATCGAACTCTTCAATAGATTTGGAATTGTTGATATATTTTCTTTTTCAGAACAATTTATAATAAATAGAACAAAAATATCACAAATGTTAGGGGTATATGGAATACAAAAGATTGATATTTTAAAAATAAGTAATCCACTAAAAGATCCAATAAATTTAGCTGAAATTCAATTATATAATATGAAAAAGGTAGATTCTCATTTAAATTCTAAAACAATTTCTGATTTATTTGATGATTATAACAATAATAAATCTATTTTGGAAAAAATTGCAAATGAAATTCATTGGAATCTTGAAGATTTATATAAATTTTATCGTAAAAAGAAAATAATCCAAATTAAATTAATTGAAAGTAACTTAGTTTCTTCATATTATTCTCTTTTAACATTTTTTGATTTTGAAAATATGATTAATAATTTAGTAAAAGAGATATTTTTTTATCTCTTTTCAAATTTTACCCTTCAAATAAGTAGAATTCTCGAAACTTATTTAAAATTAAAAGAGGATATTGGTATCTTATTATTGGGTTTAAAAAAAATAAAAAGCTCTTTAGGAATTGAACAAGACTGGGTAATAGTAAAAATCGAAGAATTAATGATTGAAAGGATAATGAAACGACAAAAAGAACTTTCATTAATATTTAATGCAGAAAATAACCCCTTCTTAGTTAACGGATTTATTTTAGCTAGATATACAGATTCTACTTTAAATAATTGCCAAAAATTAATTAAAGATGAACCAAGTTTTATTTATAAAGGGATAAAAAATTTATCTTTACCATCTGATATGGTATCGCCTGTTTCATATTGTATAGCTTATGATATTTTTGAAAGATATAAGTTTTATCAAGAACAAACGTTAATGAAAGTAGAAAAGACATCTTTAGAAGAAAAACTTAAAATAGATAAACAAAAGGAAGAAATTTTTGAGAGTCAAAAAGAAAATACATTAAATTGGATTGAAAAGAAAATCACTTCTTCTATTATGAGAATCTCAAGTAAAGGAATTAACCCAACAACTTTATATTGGTCCGAAAAAGATACCCAATCTTGCCGTGATAATATATTACTACATATAAAAACCAAAGGATCAATACTTATGGGACTTATAGATTTTTATTCTTTTACCTTGAAGAAAATGAAAGAATTATGGCCTGAAACAAAAATTCAAGATGAAAATTCTATACGAAATGAAATTATTCAAATTTGCGTTAAAATCATTTCTAAACGACTCAAAAAAACAGAACAGGAAATAGATGAAAATATTATTAATACAAGTATAATAGAAGGAGAACAAATATCTATAGCTGAAGAATTAGCAAAATCTATATGTCAAAAACTTGATAAAATATTATATAAAAAATTTAAGCAAACTTTGAATCAATAATTACTACGTTCAAATATTGTTGTGATTAATTTGGCTTCAGAAGAAAATTATTTAGAAAATTTAAAAGAATTTTTAAAAGATTCAAATTATGTTAAAATTTTCATAACATTAAAACGAATATTTAACATAATTTTAGAAACACCTTTATATAATGATTTTATTAACAACTTTGTAAAATTTTTTTATTATAATTTAGATAAATTTGTTGAGAAAGAATATAATAAAAAGTGCCAAATGCGCCAAATTATTCAAGAGTCTCTTTCTCAAACCATTGCTTCAAAATCTGAAATTGAAGAGTTTCGGAAAGATGAATTTATTAAAGAAAAGATAATCGAATTAATTTCCAAAAATCTTAATATATTTCATGCACTCCTGTTTGATAAATCAATTAATGATGTTGATTTTAAAATTATTTTAGTAAATTTAATTTTAGAATTATATGATAGGTTTCCTGAAATTTCAATGTCATATTTTAAAGAAATATTTGGGAATATCATTAAAACCAAGATATATTTACATTCAGATTTAAATATTCATTTAATTTTAGATAAGATGATGGATTTATCTCCAAATATAACTCTTGAAATTATTTTTTCGTGGTTTGAGGAATTTAAGACAAATAATAAATCATTATTTCTCAATGATAACATTATTTTACTCGAAAAAATATTTCAAATTTTAAGGATTTATTGTGAAATCTATCCAGAATATTTCAATATTTATTTAGAAAATCTTATTCAAATAGTTTTTGATGAGATAGAACTTATAAAATCTAATGATAAAAACTTCATTATTTTAAATTCTTTTTCCTATATAGTTTATTATTTTTCTCAAAAAGGTGAGATGTCTCTAATAAAATACTCTAAAGAATTAATTGAATTAAGTTTTATATCAAAAAGGGAATCTCAAAGATTTCTTTTCCAGGCAATTTATAATTTATTTAATAATTATTCTGAAGACATAATTCAAAACATTATTGAATTTAATTTAATAGAAAAGATTCTAAAGGATGTTTTTGAACTTATTGCAAATGTGTGTGATCAACAAACTCAAGATGTTTTAATAGATTTTTATATTTTAATTAAAATTGAATTAAAAAAAATTAATATTGGTATAACAAAAGATATAGATAATTCCAAAGAATTTGATTTGAATCAAATTAATTCTATTTTGAATGAATATTATATTATTTTAAAAGATATAAGTCATTTTATTAAAAATAATCATTATGTTTTGTTAAAAAGCTCATCAGAGATTAATTCCCTAGTTTCTATTCTAAAACAAAAATATGATCTTTTAAACTTAAACGAAAAGTTAAGTAATCTAAGTGAATTTAATGAAAAGTTTGCAGTTTCAAAGTTTAAAAAAGAAATTGATATTAAAAAATTATTCGAAGAATTTTTAAATTTTTTACACAATTTACTTATTGAGTTGAATAAAATAAGCAATCAAAGAAATTAAATTTTATAATTAATTTAAAACTAATAATATAAAATTTTTAATTGTATTGATGATAAAAATGAAACTTCCTAAGAGATTAGATGAATATTTAGATTATCTAAATGACAATATGATATTAGTGATGAAAGCAATTTTGATTTTTGCTTTTCCAGTAGCAGGTGGAATTATTGCGGTATTTTTAAGAAGGGAAGGTTTTAATTATTTAGAGATTATCACAACCGGAATTATTTTTGAGATTATTGGAATTACATTATTTATTCTCTTCATTATTAATGATTATAAAAAATTTTCAAGAACAATTGCTTCTTCTGAAAAATCAAAATAAAATTTTATAAAATTTTTTAAGAAAATTTTTCAATTTAATATTTCTGATCCTCCAGGAGGAAGTAAATGTATAATTTCTTCTAAAGAAATTAATTCTGCCCATTTTTTCATTGGTTCTTGTGTTTTTTCAATTAATTTTTGTTTTATAAGGAAGGCTAATTTACTTCCCTTTAATTTACTTGATTTTTGAGGAGAGAGTCTTACATATATGTCTGTCTGTTTTTTAATTGCACTTAATGGCCCAGCAATTATTTTTGGATAATATATTTTAGGTTCGGCTAAATCCATTTTATGATTATTTTGGATTTCAGAATTTTCAATAGAATTCAAAGATTTTAAATTTTGTGTATTTGATTCGATTTCAATATTTTCTTTTTCTATATTTTCAGAGGTAATTTCTATTGTATTATTTTCTATTGGTTCAAAAATTAATCCAAAAGTCACATCCAAATATGGTTTTGGTAAAAAATTTTTTTCACCTGTAATATAAAAAGATCCTTTCGGTAAATATTCTCCTGCTTTTGGAGTTTTAGAAACTTGATGTGGTCTAACATAATAAATTTTAGTAGATCCCCATCCTTCTCTCCATGCATTTGAATAACTCGCTGCAAATATAGCAGATTCTTGAATACTAAGTTCGGGAATTTTTTCTATTTCTATATTTTCAGGATTTTTTAAAATAACGATAGGAGCTCCTTTAATATCTGTATGAAAAAATAAGTCACTTGGTTCCATATATTTTTTTACTAAGACTTCATTTGAAGTAGCATCTTTTCCTCCAATAACTAAAAATTTATCACTTGTTTTAAACCATCTATATTTTTCATACCATTTCTTTTTAGGTCTTTTTATTAAAGGAATTTCTTTCTTTAATTTATTATATTTTTCCAATGATTCAACTTTTAACATCTCTTCAGTTTTTTCCAGTGCAATTTTTGCTCCTTCAATTTTACGTTTATCTTTTTTAGCTTGTTCATAATACTCTAATGCGTTATCTTTCGCATCTTTTGTAAAATTTAGTTTAATTGAAATATTATCAATAACTATTGAAATAAAACCCTCTTTTGGATATAACTTTTCAAACAATATTGCTTCCTTTATTCCCATTTCTTTTCCTATTTTTATTTTTTCTTCAATTTCTTCAAATGAAAATCCTTTTTTTCTTGCTTCTTTTATAGCATTTAATAGATTATCTATTTCATCAATATGTTCATATATCAAATTACCAATTTTCATATTAGTTTCTCTATCCCCTTTAAGCTTTTCAATTTGTTCGATTTGTGACCTCTTTATTCGTTCATATTTGTTGATAGTAGTATCATCTTTATTTTCTATATTCATTAATAATTTAGAGTCTAATTTAACAAAAAATTCATCTACCGATTCATTAAATGTACTATATTCAATGAATTTTGCATTTCCATATATTTTTAATAATATAGGTTCAAAAGAAATAAAATTATTATTATCATCAACATAAATATATCCTTTATTATTAGATATAATAATTTTATTACGAAAATTTAGCAATGAGTTGGCAATTTTTTCTAACTCTTCATTTGTTAGATCTAAACAATTTTTATTTTTTAAAACATTCGCTTCATAACAAATTTCCTCTGAATAGTATCCTGCTAACGAAAATTTTCTTGATATTGCACGTACTAATTCATTATTTTCTTGTTTTAATAGTTCTTTAATTTCACTATCCGTTATTTTTAATATGTTTTTACCTTTAGTTGGTGGAAATTCATATTCTGTTTTAGCGAGTATCTTACGATCTTTATCAATTTTGTATCTATGGGCTAATATTATTTGATTTTTTTCATTTAAAAGAAGAAAATTACCACCCAAGAATAATTCTATAATGAATTTCATAGTAACTTGTTCTTTAGAGCTTAATTCTATAATTAATATTCTATCAAATTCATATTGATATATCTTTAGAATTCTACGCCCTTTTAAATGCTTTCTCAGAGAAATTATGTATTGAGTTGGATAAGAAGGAATTGGATATTGATAATTAGTTATATTTATCCTTCTAGAAGCATCTAAAATTAAATTTTTTAATCCCTCTTTAGTTCTACATTTTATTAAAAGAAGATTTTGATTAATTTCATATATGTTATCTATAAATCCATCTTTCAAAGTTTGATTTAATTCTCGAGCAATAAAATTTATATCAATATTCGACATATTTTTTTTTGATTGAACTAAAATAATTTCTTTATTTTTAGTTTCAGTCATAAATAATCAAATTCAATTATATACTATTTGCAAAAAATTTTTGTAATTTAATTTTTTTTTTTAATTATTAAAATAAAAAAAATTTTATATTAATTCTTTCAAATTAATC
>Ga0123519_10006903_pt1 | contig 17703 bp, 31 predicted proteins | sample YelNatPaOPRAMG02_FD_87396 | JGI IMG/M metagenome (GOLD analysis project Ga0123519, IMG submission 87396) | Hot spring microbial communities from Yellowstone National Park - Yellowstone National Park OP-RAMG-02 (version 2) | ecosystem: Environmental > Aquatic > Thermal springs > Hot (42-90C) ... | reverse complement strand
TTAACTATGGACTTAAATGCAGACTCACCACCTCTTTCAAACATTGTACCAAAAAGTCTAGTCTTGCCTTGATGAGAAAGAGATTTAAACAATTTTTTAACTGCTGGATCTTCTGCGAGAACAGCACGAACGTGAAGTTCATAAGGTATTATGCCCTTTGGAGTAAGTGCACTACGTACAGCTCTCACCAATGACCGTTCGCCTACTCCTTTGAGTAATGGGACTTTCTTCAATCCTCCACCAAGAATACGCCAAAACCAGAAACCAGGACCCGCTGCTTCTTTGTTAAGCTCAGGATCAAATATCTCCTTAAATGTTGGCATTTAATCACTCCTTAATTTAGGAATAAGTGGGCGACCAGTAAGTATTTGGTGACCAGCATAAAGAGTTCCCCATGTAGCAGGACGAGAAAATAACTCTCCAGCAAGCTCCCTAGTTACAGGGTGGCTCCACCCAACCTCAGGGTGGAAAAGGGTGTGTGCGAATGTTTTGGCAAGATCCAAAGTACCAACTTCTTCAAGACTTTTAAATCCCGCTTCTGCTAAAGACTTATCAAGAAAAAGTCGCTTGCCAAACCTTTTTAGCCCTGCTATAACAACTGGGGCCAAAAATTTGGCTTGTGCCAGTTTGGTAAAAGTCATATCTGCACAAAGCTCTCCAAAGAGTTTAGCCTCTTCTTCATTCATCTGGCACCCCCAGAAATGGCAAGATTAGATCAAACCACGTCTGGCCAAAACCAAAGCAAGAGCGTCGTCGAAAAGCTGGGTCTTATCATAGCTTGAACTTTCAGCTTCCTTCGCTTCTCCAGCCAGAAGCTCATCCAGTCTGTCAGCACAGGAATCAGCCATAATAACCCCAAGTCTACTTGCCAGTTCAGCCTCAGGGTTAGATGACTCTGCTTTCTTTGTCTCGCCTTCTTGGCTTGAAGCAACACTCTCGTCTGCAAGATCGGAAATCCCTAAAGCAGCCAAAAGTCCGTCAGCCTGTTCAGTAACTTCGGGCTGTTTCTGAGCTTCTTTAGTAATAGAAGCATCAGTGGCATTGAATCCACTGAGGATTCTTACAATAGGATCAAGTGCATCTACTTTATCCCATACCATTGTAACCTAACCTCCTTAAAATTAGTTGGAAGAAAGATCATCTTCCAGAAGCCCTAAATCAGAGGCGGCCTCCAGGATAGCTGATCCAAGAACTTCCCGATATTCCTCTTCGCTGATGCCAAGGTCTGCTACCTTTCTTTCCACAGGAACCTGCTCAATATCTGGTTCTTCCCCAAGTAGCTCGGCCGCTTCAAGCAAAGACTCCGGAGACACACCATACTGCTCAGCGATGTCCACAATCACGGACTCGTCAATACCAGACGCTGCCTGTTTATACTGATCACCAACCACCATGCTGAGAAACGCGTCCTCAAGATCCTCAATCGGAGCCTCGGTAATGTCCCTGATCAACTCACTAGCTTTTACTTTTTCCATAGTAATTCCTCCAAATTTCTTTCCACGGAAACTACTGGTCGAGCCAGTACTTATTTCCATGAATAATTACAGAAAGCCCTAAAATAAAGTCTTGTAACCGGGCTTTCAAGACCCCCCAACCAGCACGCCGATTTTTCCAAAGTAATTCCGAACGGCGTTACGGTCGACGGACTCGTTTTATAATAATCAATGAGCTTGCCTAAATTTTTCAAGGCTTCTTCTCTATATCCATTGTAAATACTACCAATCTTATTGAGAAGAGCATCACCAGTAAATACTCTAAATACTTGTGGAATATCAGGAGGTATAATACCTCTCCAGCGTGCCAGAAAATAAGGCTCAAAGCCACTTCTATAGTCTGCAAACTTTACTAATTGTTGCACTAATTCTTTGTCGACTAATGATAGGTCAATAGTAAATGGCTCAGAGTATTTACTTGGTGGAAACACTAATCTATTAGAAGCATATGCCTCAGCCAGTTTAGTATTAGTCCCAGACAAAACCAATGTCTGGAACTCAAGAGGATTCAAAAGAATCCCAAGAGAATACAAACTTGACACACTTACAGGAAGCGGAACAGAACTTCCCAATTTGACTAAATAGTTTGTTGGGATCTCTTTCTCCCTGGACATAATCCTGTGGGCTTTTGGGCTATATTCATAGATCATCTGCTCCATAGCCACTTTATCAGGATCATATTTTATCTCGTAAGCAAGGTCTGCACTGGATAGTTTAGCTGATGCTGCTTTCAGAAATTCTACAGTTCCGCTCTCTTTGGCTGCTGGTTTCGTTACGATGGAGTAATCAAAAAACTTTGGTTTCTCGTTAATCGCTCCTATATAAATACCTTCTTTTGTTAATTCCCCCATATGCTCACGAAGGTCGGCACAATACATGCTTCTGTTTAGAGCTCTATTATAACACACAGAACATACATCGCCTTCTGGGATTTTGGCTCCCATAGAACCTTCAATCACATCACCTCTTTCGGCGGCTTCTTTAATATCTGGAGCTTGTTCAGAATTTACCTCAGCAATCAATTCAATGCGATGCATATCTGGGTCCCAGAACGCCTTAACGATTCTTCCAATAGAAAAACTTGGATCAAAATTAAAATGATGCCGATACACGTGGGCGTTCTTTTCAAAGGATTTGTAGCCCCACCAAGCATCCGTAAGCTCTCTTCCTTGTTCGTCTGTCGGATGGAGGCCAGATTCAGGCCAGATGTCTCCTCTATCATTAGGCCCCCAAACCTCAGAAGCTCCCATAGGAACTATCCTAAGAGCAAAATGCCCAGGGGTAACCTTATAGGTCTGTAAGAACTCATGAACCTCTTTTGGCCTATACCCAAGTTCTACAGCAGGCCCCGAAGCTCCGAATTTAACAAGGCCTATCTGAGGTGAAAGAACCAATCCTTGTCTACTACCCCATCCTGCTACCGGTTTCTGACCACCTGTAAAAATTCTTTTTATCATTGTCTATTCCAATTCTAACCTTTTAATAGCACTGAAGGAAGACTACCAATGATGCGCACAGCAAGATTTTTCATCGTCTCAGATGAACCTGGTCCTCTCATAATCTTTTTGATTTCTCCAAGTTCTTTAACTGCCGCCAAAGGAGGAGCTTTTGCTCCAGCATCAAGCGTCTGTTTTATCAAATCAGCTGCATACACAGGATTAGAAGCTATATCAGGGTTAATTGTGTATATTGCCCCTAAAGCTTTACGGACGTCTTCCACAGGATACTCTTTTAGTTCAGGTCGTTGCGCCAAAACAGCATCTAAATTCCTATTTATCAACAACTTGTCTTTAGCCTTCCACACACCCTGACCTATGAGATATACTGCAGACAAAGCAGCCGGAAAAGCCAAAGTCTTAAATAGCTTCTTTATTCCGTTGGCTCCTCCAGGGATAATCTGCATCCATAATGGTAGAATTGGTTTGAAAGGCTTATAAGAAGCCTCCCACGCAGTTCGATCCATTGTTGCCGCATCTTTATTCATAGACTAATCTGGCCTCCACCACCAGCATACCCAGACATTGGTGCAGCTGTTTGACCTCTGTTGAAGAACCGCTCCCAAGGTCTCTTGTACAAGAGATAGGCAGTTCCACCTATAGTAAGTAGCGGATACTTCTGTAGACCTAATCCATATAATTCAAACGGAAGCCGCAGAAGATTAAATGCTATTGCCGATACTGGGGCACCCTCTTTAGGAGCGGCAGCGGCTTTTTCAAACTCTTTAACAAAAGTCTTCATATCTATTATTCTCCTAAAGGAGGCTGAGGCCAATAGCCATACCTTGCCAAATGTCTCCTAGCCCCCATTTGTCCAATATCCTTAACAGTAGATTTAATACCACTAGGAACATCCAACAAAAGTGTCCATGCAGCGGCGCTCCCAAGTTCACCAAGTGGGCCAGCCCTAAATGGGTTTAAAATTTTTAAAGGGGTTGTCAAAAGCTTAAGAGCCCCGGCCTGTTTCTCAAACTCTTTAACGAAAGCCTTCATCTTACTTTTTCTACCCTTTTTCTAAGTTTAACTATCTTCTTCAAAGCACTAGCTACCTTTTGAGTAGTGCTAGTAGCCAGTTCATATTCCATAAGCATCTTCACTAAAGGATGCTCCGGATTTATCTCCTTATCTGTGGGTTGTAAATCGTTTGGTTTACCTGTTCTACTCAAAGTCCATTCTTGGACGAACCTGACTATGCCCGGATTACTCTCCGCAAGTTTAACAATATCCCCAACAGGAACCCCATCCAAACAGGTTCTCCAAGCTGCGTCACTAATGGCTCCTATCAACTTGCTGATCTCGTTCTGCAATGAAGCAAGTTTGGTAGTCATCTTTTGTTCAGCATCAACAATGATTCTTAGCCATTTATCGGCAATAAAAACATTGTCAAACACAAGAGTATCTGGAGCAAGTTTGGGTTGAGATGCCCACTTTTCAAGGGCTTGTAACGCCCTTTTAGATGTCAAAGACACCTCAGGAGGATGTAAATAATCCTTATTAGTAGCTAGCTCAGCACTTGCAGCTTTCTTCATATCGGATGATGCTGTTTTAGCCCCCGGTAGACTTGCTTTTTCGGGTGGGATCTTCCACCCAAGAGAAGTTGCAACCTTACCTTTTACAGCCCTAATAACTTCTTCTTTATTACACAATGGAAACTTTGCAGCCCGATTTTTCTTCCCATTCAAATATAAATCTCTATAAATGGCTGTGTTAACACCTTCGCATACCCTCTCTATTGCGGGAACAGGAAGATCCAGAGTCTTCAGCACACTTATCGTAGCCTCAGTAGGAGTAGACACCCTACCGTCTAAAAATAAAGACGATGCCTTCTGCACTATGTCTTGGACTAATTCTTTAGTTACTTCCATTGTGGTCAATCTCCTTAACGTTTGTATTTTTCAGCAATCTCTTTTAGTCTAGTCAAGGCTGAATAACTGGCCTTCTTTTCGGCGGCTTTCTTGGCTTTATGCTCAGCACTTTCAGGTATATGTGACTTATGCCCATGCTTATACTGCCACCACGCCAACGCCCATGGGTTAGTGATTTCTGGATGCCTTTCCTTCATAGCTTCAACAGTCCCTGCCCAACCTGGTGGCGATACGGCTATTTTCTGCAAACCCAAAAGTTTTTTGAGTGCTGAAAAATCTTTCATATTACTCTACCACACCAACCTTTCTTACTGCACCTACACGCATGTATCGAACGAGCGTAGCTATTCCCTCTTGTTTGTTCTCTTGGCCTTTCCTAATAACATCTAACATTACTTCGGAAGGTCCTTCTAAAACAGGACCACCCTTAAAGGTATCCCAACGGATAGTTCCTTTCTCGCTATCGTAAGTAAAAGGTCCAATAGTTACTTTAGTCCTTGAAGAACCTCCAATTCTGACTTTGGCAGGACCGATTCCAGCACTTCGGTCGGTCTTTTCGGCTTCTATGTTTAACGGCCCTACACGAACTTTACCAGAAACACCTTTAGTTGTTGTTTTGATTGGGCCTTTTCCAGATTCTTCTTCATGTCTCACAATTTCTGCTCCGATTAGTCCCCCAAGACCACCAGCTGCAGCTAATCCTCCAACAGTTGGGAGAATCTTTGAAGTAATTTGCTTATTTTTAAGAACCCTGCTTAGTTTGTCGACAATACTCATTACAGTCCTCCAACCAAATTTTAATAGAGATTACTAACTTTTACTAGCCCCAACAATGCAAATGATTAGTTTACACTAATTAGTGTGAAAATTACTGCATATTTTTGATATAACATCTAAGGAGACCGTTTCAATGCTAAATGGTCTACTAAAACAAGAAAGGAGATTTGTATGAGCACTAGAGCAATTGTAGAAGTTGTTGATTCGACTAATGAAAAATGGAAAATCTATGTTCATGGGGATGGATACCCAGAATGGTTGGAGGTTCGCTTAGAAACCTTCATAAAAAAGGCAAAGGAATCTGACCCAAAGGTTACAGGGAACTATCAAACGTGCTACGGAAATATTTTTGGGACAAATGTTGCCCTAGAGCCGTCAAGATTCGCAACTGGTCTTATAGCCTACCTTTTTAATGAAGGTAACTCAAGCGTGTATCTTACACACAGGGACCCGTTAAAAGAAAAGGACACGGATATAGAATATCTTTATCAGGTGTTTCTTGATGGGGAAGGAGAGATAACATTAATTGTTACCGATTTAGTAAGAAGAAACGTACAAAGAACAAATGGGATGGAGGAAAAGAAATGAAAAGAGAGATTTTGAACTGTCGACTGGTGGACCCGCAAACCCCTGCTGAGACAGAGGTTATTTACCCTCTTCAAAATGGGTTTTATGAAGAGGAACCGGATCCTATCGTCTGTGGGCAGTGCGGGGTGGAGGTCCCAGAATTTGGGACATTCCCAAAGAATTGGGAGTGGTCAGGAAATGAAAACATCTGCCCAGACTGCAAAAGAGGTCTAAAACGAAAACAGCGAAATTTCTCAATGCAGAAAATTTAGGAGGTAACCAAAAATAGGTATAAAGTGTTCATATGGAAAGGGGGGATGACAAATGTCAGGAAGACCAGAAACAATAGCATCCAGAGAAACTAAAAGAGGTCTGGAAATTCTGTGCGTTAAGGAAAGTAATTGGTCCTTTTGGATACTATATTGTCCACCTCGGAGTTATTCATATGAAGTTTCTGTAAAAAAGGCTTTAGACTTTATTAAAAAATGCAAACTTCCAAAGGAAAAAAATGAGCAGGCTATGGCAAGAACTTTAGAAGTCTTTAGAAACTATGTAAGGCTAAACCGACATAGAAAAACAGAAAAAGGAGAACAAATGAGCGAATGTAAAAGAGAGCAAAAGGATTCGAAAGTGGAAACAAAAAAATACGAATTGACTGGCGAAACCAAAAATGGACTGAGGCGCATTCGTGCTTTACGGGATTTCGGTGCGGTTAAACGGGGAGATCTCGGAGGATGGGTAGAATCTGAGAATAACTTATCGCACGAAGGTGATGCATGGATCTCTGACGATGCGCAGGTCTTTGATGATGCATCGGTAAGCGGCAATGCAAGAGTTTTTGGTGAAGCCTTGGTCTACGATGATGCAAAAGTTTTCGGTAATGCTCGTGTCTTCGGCAATGCAGTAGTCTCTTCTAATGCAAAAGTGTTTGGTAATGCTCAGGTATTCGGTAATGCATGGATTGACGATAACGCACAAATATTCGATAACGCACAAGTATCCGATAATGCAGGTGTCGGTGATGATGCACAGATAGCAGGTAATGCATGGATAGCCGGGGATGCGATGATCACTGATAATGCACAGATCTTAGGGCACGCACGAATCTCCGGTAGTGCACAAGTCTATGGCAGTGCACAAGTTTATGATGATGCATTAATCTTCGATGATGCAGAAGTAAATGGTAACGCCCAGGTCTATGGAAATGCTAAGGTTTTTGGTCACGCACGGATTTCCGGTAATGCTATTGTCTCAGGTAATGCATGGGTATTTGATCGTGCGTTGGTCTCAGGTGATGCACAGGTTTACGGAGGAGCACGGATTGGTGGTAATACGCGAGTCTCTGGGAATACACAGGTGCCAGGTGAATCAGAGCAAAGCGCAATTGATAAAGAGGATGCTCTGAAAAAAAGATAAAACCAAAGAAAGGAGAAAATAAAATGAAGAAGATGATCGGAGAGACTAAACTTGAAAAAGCTGTGGCGAAGATCATTAACAGCTACGCAAAGGATTACGACAATGGAGTTGCTGGGTTTTTGGAGGACTTGATGTCAAATGGATGTTCCTCAGGTTTGGTGGGAGAGCTTATCTACTATAGCGACACCACAAAATTCTTTAATAAACATAGGGAAGAAATCTCCGAGTTGTTGGCTGATGCTTGCGAATCAGCCGGCGGAGGACCGGAGATGCTCTTCGGAGACAAATGGGACAAAGAAGACCCATTAGCTCACAACGAGTCGAACAAGAACCTGTTAGCTTGGTTCGCGTTCGAGGAAACAGCCAGGAGACTTGGGGAAGAACAAGGGTTTATAGAAAACTAAAGAAAGCAAAAAGGAGAGTAACATGCACGAAATACATATTACAGAATATTTTGAAATGTCCGTAGGAGACAAAGTAGAAATTGTTCTTGGTGGAAAAAACTTTGATATAACTAATTACTTGCCACCAGAAGAAAGAGCTAAGTTAAAAGACGGATACGAACACGAGTTTGAACTAATGTTGAGGGGGAATTTCAAAGCTGGAGAGAAAGGACCTAGCTATACACCATTCTCGTGGGACCCCCCATCCCCACCAGATCCACCAGAGGTAGACGATTTCGACATATGCATCAAACTTGGGGACAAATGGGTAGATCTCTATCCATACTTGTCAATGAAAGAATATGACTATTACTATGAACTAATGATCGAAAAATGCGAAGATTCTGTGGAAAACGAGGTACAAATCTATAAAGAAAACGCAAAGGATGATAGACCATGAACAAAGATAATGATATTCACACAATTGATTACTTCCCATATGAACTATTTGAAATAGAAAGAGTAAAATAACCAACTACTTAAGAATGGAGGTGAATAGAATGCTATTCTACTATCTTGTTACAAAAGAAGATCTTTGTAAAATTAAACAAGGAGATCTCAACATATCGTCCGTTGCGAAAGCTGAAAATGTTGCACTGAATACCATAAGTGGAGAAGACCTGGAATTCATTATGGAGATAGGCAAACTAAAATTAAAACCAGGGCATACTATTGAAGAGGTCATTTCATTTCTCATTGACAAACATGTTGCCGATGCAGGGGATATTCTGGAATATCTGCATGACATCCCATATGTTGAGTTTCCACCGTATAAACAACCAGATTCAGCAGTTAAATTCTTCGAAGAACATGAGGAAATCGCTAAATACGACAAAGGAAAATGCCCTATATGCGGAAGTAAGAGATTATCATATGAAAGTTACGCTGTAGACGACGACTGGTTGATCTACAACACTTATTGTCGCAAATGCGGAGAATTCTCTAAAGAATATTACAAATTGAAATACATCAGCACTATTGCAGATATTAGCAAAAAGCAGAAACCAAAAAAGAGACAGAAAAGGAGTAAAAAATGAGAGTAAGATTCTTCAATCCAGATACTTGTGATTGCACGGCTGATCCACATATAGTTTGCTTCGACACAATGTATGAAGTTTTAGATGCAATAGAAAGGGTATGCAAGAGCGATGTTGTTAGATACATCGTGTATGTAAATTTAGAGTTTTATAAAAACAAAAAGGAACCCGGATCTGATAAGTGTATATACTACAAATCTGGGTTCCTCGATTACACAAAGATAGATAAGAGATATATAAGTGATAAAACTATTGCCAATAAAATCGATGGGTTGGTAACAGCGAGGTCTAAAGTTATGGGTCTTGAACCTGGAATTAGAAAATTACCCCACGGACTAGAAGGGGTAAAAAAGGCAATAGAACTAATAAAAAAGCGCCCTAAGCAATTTAAAGTGCTTACTATAGGAGTCATATGGAAAGCCTTTATGGATCATAATTGTTCTGATTATATTGAATACCCACCTATGCCAGATGGAGGAGACACAGAAGTTGACTTTTCAAATCAAGACTATTATATAAAGAGCCCAAAATATAAAGAGCACTGTGAACAGTTATCTAAAGTAATAGGAATTGAAGGATGCATAGAGCCTTCAAGGAATGATGATGAAGAGTTGTAAAAACCACAAGTATTTGACGAACTCTAAAAAAGGAGGTGTTCAATGTATCCTACATTAGAGGCACTTATCAATACAGTAGAGTCAATATGCTCTAATGAGCAGGTAAGGTATATATTGGATGTGTATTTTTCAACTCGCGATGTGATGCTTCGTTCCGACATATTCAGAATTGCTAAAGGAAAAAAGAAATTGCAACTAACCCCAGAAGCCAAAATAGCAAAAACTTATGGTCTCCAGCTAAAAGAAGACTGCCCGTTTGACGCCGCCCATCATCTTCCTCCAGGACTAACTGGGGTAAAAGAAGTTCTAAAAATGATGCGCAGAAGCCCAGAAAATTACTATCACCTGATAATAAATGTTATATGGGCGAATGGGTATGCGGGAAAAATAATAATGAGATATGAAGATAGAGATAGAACCGGTGAGTTGCTATTAGAGGATGGGGAACTTAAAGTAACAATGCGGACTGAACAAAAACGTAGGAAAGGAAAAAAGACCAATGATAATACCAATAAGATATGAGGGTGACTATCCATTAACAATACATCTACTGATAACGAGCAAATGCAATTTCAATTGCCCTGAATGCTTTTATAAACGGGGAGACGGCGAACTGCCTGAAAAGACTGTTTCTACATGGTTACACCAATGGAAAGGGATTGTTAGGTCTTTGGCTATTGGTGGGGGAGAACCTTTCCTCTACGAACCTCTCCCAAGAATTATCGCCCAAGCTAAAGAATGTGGAATGTTTGTGGCTGTGACCACTAACGGGAGTATCCTTCCCAGTAAAAAGGATTTTCCAGTGGTTCCAGACAGGATACACATATCATATGACGATGTGCATCCGCTAAAGAAAAAGCAGGCGATAAAAGCCATAAGACACTTCAGAGACATGGAAGTAAAAAGCATAGGAATAAATCACATAGTCACTAACACAAAAGACTTTGCAGACGCTTATAGTCTGCTAAAAGAAGACATCAATAAGATTACTCTATTACTCAAAAAACCAATAGCTGGAAAAGGAACTAAAAAAGTAATAGACAAAGTTTTAACTCTAATAGACGATAACTCGCACATATTCTGGTTTGACCCATGCTTGTGGAAGACGATGAATATATCAGAAAAAACAGCTGTGATTAAACAATGCGATCAGGGTAAAATAAGTATGTGCATAGATTACAAAGGAAGGGCTTCTATTTGCTCTAATTCAAAAGACTATGTTGAATACACTAATTTATCAGACACATGGGCTAAGGTTAAAACAATCGTTTGTCCTTTGGACAAAAAACCCAGTCTTAATTTAAAAGAAGTAAAAAACAGAAAGGGGACTATGTTAGTTGTTGAAAAAACATCATACCTTAATCAGGAGGGTAGTAATATATGAACGGTAAAAATAAAGTAGCTGTGCCGTGTAGGATAATAAAAACCAAACAGATTTGTCCTTCACATAGACAAAAAGTATGTGCATTCTCCAAGCTATGCAATACCTTCTATCCAGGGCTTATGGAACAAGAACAACAGAGAGATAAACAATGGAATACGTCGGATCATGCAAGGACATAGGAAACCGTAATCATCCAATATATGATATATTCAGAGATGCCACAGAATTTGCTCAGGCACTGGAAGAAGGTAAGAAGATGTCTAAAAAAGAGTTCGTAAGTAATGGAGGACTTCCGCATCATATAGGAAAAAATTTCATCTATCTAAAACTTCCTCGTGGAGTTGTTGTAGCTTATGACAAAGATACAGATGTTCACTACATATATGTAGTGGACTAAAAAAAGAAGGGGGGATAAAACATCCTCCCTTCTTTTTAGCCCTCTAGTTCAATTTGTCGGTGATACTAACCTACCAGGAACTACCTTAAAAAATGCTTTCTTCAAAGCACCAACGATAGGATGGTCATCAGGAAGTAGAGACACAAAATCCACGTTGTTGAAATAGGTTAACCCCACCTTTGTAAAACCCATTAAAATCCCTTGTGGGGTATTAACCTCAGCGAGAATCAAAGCATAGTCAACTTTGAAAGACTTTGGAATCTCATCCCATGGTTCATCAAGAAATATAACAAATTGTGTATTACCAACACCAACCAAAAATGGCATTTTAGAACATAACAGTTCACTTATATAGGAATCTGAAGAACTTGCTTTTACTAGATCTTCTAAATGTGGTATGACTTCGTTCATCTTTCCTCCTCCAAATACTCCTCATAATAATCACAAAACTCTTTCCAAATACCTTTAGGAATTTCTCCAACCCAAGCATACACTAGATAGCTTGAAGCTATTTCGTATGCATAATCAATTAAATCTCTGGCGAATTCTTTACCTGCCACCTTAGGAACAATGAAAGAGACTTTTACTTGCGTATAGTTACGTCTGTTAGGTTTCTTTTTTTGCATCGTCTTGACCTCCATCCCATATGTTTCGCGTGAATATACTGTCTGCGAAGAAATCGCATATATCCTTCTTCAACACACTCAAAATAATTATCAATAGAAAAATCGTCACAATTACGAACACACTTTAAACAGAGAACTTCTTTAGATCGTTTACTACCGCATAATGCACAACCTTTCCCAGTCCACGTATCCAAAGCTCGCTCTAAGGGGCCCAGTATTAACGAAAGGCGATACAGGTGTTCTGTAGTATCTTGAGACCAGCTTCCGAACGCGCGCTGGAGTGTCTGCTGATTTCGCATTAAAACCTCCTAACGAATACTTAATAATTTGGTATGAAGTATACAACTGTGATAACAGGCTAGCCCGTATAACCTCAAAATGTGAGTATACCTCATACAACTCTCTCCGCTGAGTATTAGTCAAAGCTGTTAGTTCTGCGTGGTCGATAATATACTCGTACCTTCGAGTAATCTCACTTAGCAATACTAAAGCCCTAGCCATTTGGTCACATGCAAAATTTGTTACACCTTTAGATAGTCCAATCTTCTTTTTTAGTCGACTACTAAGAACAGAAATGGCCAAATTTCTAGTTTCTCTAACCTCGGCAATAGCTTCCGGTGAAATTACTTTATGAACCCAATCCTCTTCCATAATGGATATTATAGCACATTTAATCAGGACGATGCGGCCTATTTACGCTTTCAATCCTGTATTCAAACGAGTAAAGATTTACTTTGTCATCAAACACATAACTCTTGCACAACTCATCAAGATCGTCAATGAATTTCCTGGGGTATTCTGTGTTGATAGAAAAGCTGAGCAGAACGACCCTTCTCAACACTTTTCTAGGCTTTTTATTCTTCTTCCGTTCCACAGTCTTCCTCCTTTGGTTTTAGTTTGTGGCTTCCTAATAGTTATGCCAGAAAACTCTTTATTTTTTAGCTTCTTCTGATTGACTTGCAGATGGAAGTTCAAACACGACTTTCTTTTTAGCAACAGATTTGTCTTCCTCAAGTCTGAATTTGTCAAGGACATTCTGAAGCTCTGATTGATCCCCTGTAGCCTTTCCGAGTTCACGTTGTGCAATTGCAATTCCTTGTGTGTATAGGAACATTTCTTTTGCTGTTGACTCACCCCGATCCCTGTCTATCTTAGCAACCTTCAGGAACTTAAGGAAATTTAATTCTGCTGTTCTTTGGAGCATTAGTTCCTTGCTTAAACGCCTAGCATTTATAGCACATAGTGCCGCATCTATTTCTCCAGCATGTGCGAAGAAATAAGGTAGAGATGTAGAGAAGTTTCGGCATCTTTGTAGAAAATCAGTAAACAACTGATAGGAGTATACAAACATTGGGTCAAAGAAATAATGAGCATATATACCTAAGCTATTGCTGTCAACAACGAACTTAAGTTTATCACTTATCAATTCAGACGCTTCATCAAACTTAAAGGACACACTGAATAAGAATATGTCGATATAATGTCTGAAGTTGAAAAATAGGTATTGCACCTTATCCCATTCCATGCATTTACCAGAGTTTGTGTCAAAAGCAAAGAATAGGTCAAACGCCTCTATTAGTTCTTTTTTAGGCTTCTCTTTGACTAGTTTCTCCAGGGAATCGTAGAATATAGGAAGAGCATCTACTACATCTTCTCTTACCAGTCTTCCCTTAACCCTTTCTGACGCTCCCAAACCTTTTGGGTATTCCTCAAGAAAAAGATAGATTAAGTATCTCCAATATGGTGTGTCTACAGGAAGACCTAAAGGAAACTCCGAACCGAACACTCATTCCCCTTCCTTTGATACAGATTCTTGTATTAACCCCAATATATTCTTAAGTTTGGCCAAAGAAGATAATGAAGTTTTTACACTCGACTCTGGAACATCTCTCAAACCAAGCCTACATAAAAGTAACAGCTTAGATAAATAAGAAATTGAATCTTCAAGTTCATCAGCATGATTCAAGAAAACCCCAAGATTCTCTGGAGTTAGAACAGAAAGAGCCAGAACCTTATCTACCGCAGGGGTTGCCTTAAGATCTTCGCTCTCGTCAAATAAAGATTCCTTAAGCTCATCTACGAGGTCTGCGGTTTTCTGCAGGTCGGCGCAGGCAAACTCAGGAGAATTAGACCAGAAAGTTTTTCCATTAGGGTTTGATGAGGCTTCTTTAATGATTTTTGATGCCAACTTATCAGAACATCCAAGTGATACTAGATGCAAAAAAACATCTCTTGCAGATAGGTTAGACAAGTTTCTGGCGGCTCCTCCAAGATAAAAGCTATTACCCTGTTTTATCAGATGATACTGATAAGATTCTTCAGGAAGACCAGTAATCTCGTCTAGGATTATCTGTTTCCGCATAGGTATAAATTCTGCGTCGTAAGGGATGAATAGTTCACTTGCTAATTTTACAGGATAAGCAAGCTCTGGAACAAAAATCAGCCGCATTGGAACTGTTCCAGCGTTAGCAAAGTAATCATCCCCTACCCTATTGATGGTCATAGGAACGCTCGCTATTTTAGAATTGAAAAGGAACATCCCAAAACCTTCAGGAGGGCCGAACACATCCACCGCCTCGTCAAATTTGGAAGCAGCCACTTTTGAAAAAGAATAAAGCCCTTCAGGAAGGACATACATAGGTCTTTCATAGACCCGTTCGAAGTCTGTTACTTTACTTATTCTGTAAGCAGATATGATAGAATTCCCGCACTTTACAAGACAAGGACCTGATTCAGGAGTATTTAGAGGAGGTGGGACCTCAGATGCTTCTCCTTCAGTAAACTGGATTACTTCCGCTTCAGATGCGTCTTTCTCTATTACTTCAAATGAGCCGTCGAATATATTCTGAGCAAGTGTATATCCTTTTTTTCCGTCTGAAAGATAAGCTAATGGAGTTTTAGACATAGGAGAATATTTACTCTCGAAAAACTCTTTTATACCAGCTACTTTCAGTAAATCTGGATGGTTTTTTAGTTCCTTTAAGAACTCCTTTTTGGTTTTGTCATCTGTCAGTGGTCCCAAGTCCTCAAACAGGGTCGTTTTAGAAGCCCCTTTATTCAAACTAGCAAAAGGCACAACTATAGGGGCATCAGGCATATTTTTAGGATGAGGAACAAGTTTGTTTACAAAATTTGGAGAGAACAACATTCTTGAAACCTCATCTTCATTATAAGGGGCTAGGTTACCTTCTTTTAACATAAGATCTAATGGGTATATCTTAAAATTTTCAATTACTATCGGAAGAGCCACAGTTTTAGTTGCATCCTGAGAAGAAGAAACTTTAACAGTTCCAAAGGCATATCCTTTTTCAGGATCGGCTTTGTCAAACTCAACAGCTATTTTATTACCAACAAGTTCGGGATGTTCTTTTGCAACATATTGAGATATAAAGTCAACCCATACAGAAGGATCTAAAGGAACTTTGACTGTAGCAGTTTTAGTTAAGACCCTTGTCTTGTAAAAATTCATCATATTAACCTCCAAATAAAGTGATACCGCTTAACTAAAGATTAGTCAATTGAGCAGACTAAAAAAGGCGGGGTATTATCGACTAACCCACAGAATACTTATTACTTACATCATCAGGGTTTTTACCCCGCCTTTATTAGTTTATTACATTAGTCATCTAAATGCAACTAATTGAAGATTGTTATTTACATTTCGTTTTTAACCCTTAGCACTTTTTTTATATACTCACGAGTTTCCTTGTATGGAGGGACGCCACCGTATCTATGCACAGAAGTTGGACCTGAATTGTAAGCTGCTAATGCGAGTTTCTCATCTCCGAATTCATCAATCAACTCTTTCAACTTTTGAACCCCAACATAAACATTGATAACCGGGTTATAAAGATCAGATTCACCACTGTAAGTGCAAATCTGCATCACTCCCTTGCATCCTTTAGGTGATGTAGCATCAGCACGATAATTGGATTCTACCTTTGCAACCGCCTTTGCGAGCTTTGGATCTACACCATGCACAGCACTTGCTTCCTCTATTACTTTCTCTATGCTCCCAGCCTTCATTTCAGTAGCCTTGAACATATCAGCATCAAATATAGTATTTAGTGCACTAAAGAATTCTGGTGGAATTCCCTTACACACATACCCGTTTCTTTTTGGAACATACAAGCAAATAACCCCATCTTCAAATACCTGATAGACATGATATTTTTGGTCCACAAAGTAACCATCCTTGACATGGAAGTTTGACACATTAGAAAATAAAATAAGCAACAACCAACCAGCAGAACAGACAAGAACAGATACAACAGAAATAACGATTCCTTTAATCCAAGTCATTTTCTACCTCCTTCTACTGAAAAAACATTAAATAAACGAGTAGCTCAGTGTTTAACTACTCCTCGTTTATCTATATCAAAAAAATCAAACGATTTTTAAAGGAATCGTGGAAAAGGTCGTCTTAGTTTGAGAAATCTACTTGTTCTTCTAAGTGCACGTCCTAAGCCTCTTCTTCTTCCCCAACCACCAAAAAGTCTGCCAAGTCTACTAAGTGAAAGAAAGGCCGCAGTCTTTTCCAAGTCGGTTTGATCTATACTCAAGAATTGTTCTATTACTCTATCGGGAAGAGACCCTATAAACAAAGGGACGTTCGTCCCATCAGACTCTAATAGTTCTGAAATCTGTGCCAGTTTTATTAAGTCTTCTTCATTTAGTCTCATTTACTTCCTCAGGTTTCTTACCTAAAAAATAGCCTAACACAGGAACCAAAGTTAGTAAAGGCCTATTCCTACCTATGAACTCCCTTATTTCAGAAATAGGTCTCTGCTGAGATAGTAGATAAAGAAATAACCCAGCAGCTACAACTGGAATAAGCCACCTCGATTTATTACTCTTCTGTTCTTCCTTAAGAAATTGCTGGGCATTATAAAAACTAGGAGGAGGTGGGGGCTGCACAACCGGAGGAGGAGGTAAATATAGCTCACTTGCTTTCTTCTCAGCGCTTTTTCCAATAGCTGCAAGAAGAAGCACTACCGGAAGCAATTCAGGGGTTTTAACAGTTTGTGGAACACTCTTTTTTCTTATTATATCAGTGACCAATCTCATTATGCCAGGGCGGAAAAAATACTCGTTAAGGGTATCAATTACTTTATGATCATTATTATCATCCGCCAGCTTAAAATACCCTTTCAAGTTATCTCCTCAAAAATCTTAATAAAGTCTTGATCTGTTTAGACTTACCTCTACCCCTAGCCAATAGAAGAGAAGCCAATGCGGTCCTTAGACCGGCATTTCTACTAGCAGTTCTTTTCGCAAGTCTTGCTAGTAGCTTAGATGAAGCCTCTTTAGTAAAAGCAGATGCCAAATCCGACCAAGCATCGTCATCCAGATCCTTGACGAATAGTTCTGCTAAAGTATCGACATCATCATTCTCTACAGCTTCTAATGCAGCTGCTATTTTTAACAGTTCATAGTTGTCTATCATACCAATCACCCCTTGTACTTACCGAGGGCGAACCTTTCTTAGCAAAGAAACGAGCTTGTTAGCTCCTTTAGCACCACCACGTCTGCGAAGCGCTAATGCTAGTGCCAAAATACCTGGCAACGAGGCCAATCCAGCTGCT
>Ga0123519_10006902_pt1 | contig 17704 bp, 13 predicted proteins | sample YelNatPaOPRAMG02_FD_87396 | JGI IMG/M metagenome (GOLD analysis project Ga0123519, IMG submission 87396) | Hot spring microbial communities from Yellowstone National Park - Yellowstone National Park OP-RAMG-02 (version 2) | ecosystem: Environmental > Aquatic > Thermal springs > Hot (42-90C) ... | reverse complement strand
GGATGAAATAGATGGAAAATTAATAATTATTTCAAATGGTTACGAACTTTTAAAAGATAGAGTCTGTAATAATACTAATTAACATAATATTGTCAATAACTTAGTCAATTTCGGACAGACACTCTTTAACAATCTCCCCTGAGAGCTTCATCCCACTTTAACTAAAGCATATCCCTGGTCAAGGGCTTGACCGCAATCTCCACCATATAAAACCGCAATCTCAACCATACAAACTATGTACCTACCCATAAATTCTATGAACACCATACCCTGATCAATCGAGTTCCATCGGTTTGCCCCCAGCTATCTTCCTCTCCCTGCCAAAAATTTTATATAAGAAAAACATAAGATTATCATCTTCCTCCGCTCAGGTAGAAATCTTCCCTCACCACCTGGCATAAAGATTGCCTCACCAGGCAGACAGTCAACAAGATCAACCATTACCCATACAGATCATCGAAAGGCAACCATAAACTTAGGAGAGAGTATCCTATGGGACAATAAAAAATTACTCCATATCATCAACATAATAAATATAGAGACATTGTACTGATGAGGACAAAAAAACAGCTTAGCGTACGGCTGCTGCTTTCTTTGCTCTCAAACTGCACCTCTTTCACCCTATTGCGCATGCTCTTTAAGCTCAAATCTAGTAATTAATAGAGTCTCTACTGTGGGCGCAAGTGAACATGCTGACAAACTGATCGTGCTTCTGCTCTCTGAGTGAAAAACGACTCATCGTTTTCCAGACTCGACATCTCTTCGTAAGACGCTTTGAAGACGCTTTGATTTTTACATCCGACCGCATTTAATTTCTTGCTCCTGATCGCCAAAGTGCAGATCAAATGAGCTGTTTTTATCTGCTTCTCATCTAGTGCTTATGACCTAGATGCTGATGATGAGGAGAGGGTTAGGAGGTGAGAGCGGCTATTTAAAAAGCGAAAGAGTCAATTTCTGCAAGGTAACTTTTTTCTTATTTCCTAATAAGTTATTGTTTAATAAGTTCTTGTTCCTTAAGTTCTTGTTACTTAAATGAGCCAAGATAGTCTTTGGGGGGAGAAAGAGAGGTGTGGAATCATGAGACTTTCTCAAGTTAAAACCTTACTCATAAGCTTTCTCTGTTTACTAATGGTTAGTTTATCTCCTGGAGTAACAAAAGCTTACTATGGCGGCCTCTACGGTGGGCTCTATGGCTTGTATGGGATGGGCCTCTACGGCGGGCTCTATGGCCTGTATGGGATGGGCCTCTACGGCGGGCTCTATGGCCTGTATGGGATGGGCCTATATGGTGGTCTATATGGCGGCTATGGGCTCTACAGCGGATTATACGGCCTATATGGCGGCCTCTATGGTGGAATCATGAGTCCCTTTGGGCTGCAAAATATGTATTTCACCATTGATACAGGATCAGGACTAACCTATCAGGTGCCCTTCTTGCAGATCGCCCCGTTTCTTGGTATAGCCGGGCTGTACACATCTCTTTTCCCGTACTTGTTCAATCCTCCTGCGGCCGCGGCCCCAGTGGCTGCCGAGCAGGCTGGTTTCTGGCAGGGGCTTTGGTCCAATAATATCTATTCCGGCCCCATGACCCTTAATCTGGTAGCAGATCCGCTGACTCAGGCCTTGACTGGAACTGCCCAATTGCTGACTAATTATACGCTTGGGGTCTCAGTACCGGTTAGCGGCGTTGCCCTAAACGGCCAGGTTATTGTTTCTGGCACTGGCATAGGCATCGGCAGCCAGACCTTTGAGCTTGATATCAATGGGCTCTTAACCTCAACCACGACTATGGGCGGATCGTATTCTCTCATCAACCTTGGCAGCGGTGCGGTGGTCGAGACAGGGACCATAAATCTGGTTCTAACAACCCCGGTTGTTTAGCGCCAGCTTTCACACAGGGTGTGTGAGACAGAATACGGACATGGTAGTAGGTAGCAGGTGGGTTTTTAAGGATAGCAGGGTAGCCCAAGGATGATATAAGGCCCATAGTCCCATAAGTGCCTGACCATAAAGGCTTATAACTTGACATAATGAGGTAGCGATAGACAAGTTAAATAATTATCTGGCTAGAAGGTTATAACTCATTATGGTTGGTTGTATAGTATAGGTCTATGCTTTTGCACTTTTTCTCCGAATCCTTGATTTTAATGGATTGGCTATTAGAGATAATTTTCAAGGATTTCAAGGCGTTAAGAAATTTCTGCAAAAGTGTAGTATAGGTTTCACATATAGATTTTGTAGTATAGGTTTCACATATAGATTTTAAGGATAGCAGGGTAGCTCTAAGGATGATAAGTTAAAATCCCTCCTGCAAGTGTGAGGCAGACACTATTTTACACCGAAGAAGTAAGGGAGGCTCGTGCAAACCAGGTGTTCTGCCAAACAAAGCAGGCTTTTGTGGAGCAAGCCGCAAGGCAAGCAGGCTGAAGACCGCTAGCTTCTTTAAGGCTTTGTTTTCAGCTCTTGCGCCTTGCGGCTGTTTTTTATTTTGGTTATTCGGTTATATGATCTTTACGCCAAGTATGGTATCCATCTGTTTCAAGGCAAAGTGCTGAATTTCAAGGCTACTGAAAGAGGCCACGCCCTGGGCCGCTACCCTAACCGTATAGTCTCGCTCCCGTAGGGCAGCAGCAGTAAAAAGAACACTGATATCGGTGCAGATGCCCATAATGGTTACGGTATCGACTTTGAGCTTGCGCAAAATATCCTCAAGATCGGTCTGATAAAGACCATTAAACCTGGTTTTCGGTACTATAATCCCAGGGTAGGGCCGCAACTCCTCAATGAGCTCTGTCTCTTCGGTTCCCTCAATGCAGTGAGGAGGAAGCATCTGAAACTCTTTATCATCAGGAGCATGATGGTCGCATAGGTAGATAATCGGAATATGGGAATACACTCTGAGAAATTCACTCACATAGGGGATGATCTCCCTTACCTTGTCTCCACCGTAAAGAGGGAAATTTTCCTGGAAAAATCCCTTAATCATATCAATGACCAAAATCACCTCGGTCTTCATCTGAAAAATCCTTCCTTGGCACTGGTTCAGTTTGATTGAAACTCAAATAAAATCATCTAATTATAGAAATAGATCTCAAGCCTTGATTTTCAACTGACGGCAACCTTCTCTCTCAAGGTATTTTTAAAATTAATATGCAAAAATTAATTTAATATGCAAGAATTAATTGGTTCTTTCGCTAAGTGCGTAACACAAGTGCGCAGCGGATCAATTACGCTATCAATCGCAGGGACGTCCCCCTTGTGTGGTCGCCAAAATTGCGCACTTTGTTAGCTAAAAACCAATTAATATGGTTACAGAAAGTCAAAAGCCCTAAAACCCAAGCTCTCCCAGGGATTCAAGACCGATCGTAAAATTCCACCGCTGTCCGTCAAATCTCTGAATGTGAGTCAGCCTGGCGGACCAGCAACTTCCTCGACAGATAAGGCTGTATTGATTCTCAACCACTGATCCGCTCTCAAGATCATAGGAGATGGACACCTTCCCAACCCATCGGGAAGGGGGCAAAACCCAAAGCGGCAAGGCTGACTGGACATTTGCCTGCAGGAGACTGATGCTCTGATCCTGAATGATCCTGCCTCCATCACCGATTTTTTCAAGCTGGCTGTAGCGCCAGCCAAGGTCAAAAAAATCCTGCAAGGAGCCAAACGACCAGCGCAAATCTAGCAGCCTATTTTGTCCAGCCTCAACATCATAGTTATAGGTAAGATCAAAGTGGCTCATCATGCCGCCGCTTCGATCAGGGGGAAAAGGGTAGGAGGAGGCCTCAAGCTCAAAGTCTTTAAATCCAGCCTCAACTCCTTCACTTCGATCTATCCTCCCCTGGCTTATCCAGATCTGCTGATCCTTGGCCGAGCAACTTTTCCGAAAGCCATATTTTTGCCGAAGAATCAAACTCAGCCACGGCTGGCCTTGTCGGCTGCTGCTGCTGCGGTTTGCTGGCTCACCCTTCTCTTTTTTTTCTTCTGCCGTGGGCTCCTTCTCCCATACCCAGTTAATTAGCGATAGAGAGAGCTGTCGATTTTCTCCCAGCCGATCGAGCTGATCGAGGCCAAAAACCACTGTCTCTCTATCTGCCCCTGTCTGTTGGCTTCTGTCCCAGTCCAGGGTCTCATAGACCAGGTCGAGTTGAGGATAAAGGGTGTGGTCCAGACGGCCAGGAAAGCTTCGGCAAAATCTTGGTCCGGTAAGGCTCAGGCCGCCGCCAAAGATATTTCTGGCCTCTTTTTGTCTATCGGTCTGAAAATAAAGGGTTTTTCGACAGCCTAGCCAAGGGGTCAGGGTATAGAGCCGCCTTTGGATAGGGGTAAAGATTTTGGGAGATAGGTCAACCCGTTGTGTTTTCATCAGGGATTTTGATTGGGAGTCGCTGATCTCAAGGTCTGCCCAAGAGGACTCCCACTGCATAAAGAGGGGAAAATGGGCATAAGACCTGAGCTTGGTTGAGAAGCTGACCTGCGGCATCCTGCGATAGTAGATATTCGGCCCCTCATAGAGATAGGTAGCCTGATCAGCCGAAACCTCCACCTGCCAGGGATCAGTGGAGGTTTCGGCAAAGGCTCGCGACTCAAGGCTCTGGTTGTAGCGCTGTCCGATCTCCTGCCGAAAATCCCGATAATAGTCATCATCACTCAGGGCATTCACCTCAGCTACGGCCCGGGTGTGGGAAGCAACCCTTTGCTGAACCTGTAGCGTGGCCTCAGCCCGCCTCTGTCCTTTTTGCCGATCGTAGATTCCGTAGGCTCGAAGACGGCCAAAATCAGATCTAGTAAGGCAGTAGCGGTATTCTAGTCCGGCACCGACTCCCCGTTTCTCAAAATAGTCGATCGGAAAGCCAAGATCGGTCCAGTCGCAAAGCGGCAGATAAAAATAATTCTGCACAAAACTTCCCAACTCACTAGATCGGCCAAAGTCAGGGATCAAAAACCCTGGTGCTTTCTCCTGATTGATCGGAAACCAGAAATAGGGAAAATAGAACACAGGGGTATCCTTAATCCGAAAGGTAATGTTTCTCAGCATGGCTGAGCGTCCAATATCAACCTCTCCCCGGGAGAAGGAAATTTTCCAAACCGGATCGTTCGGATCACAGGCGGTGTAAACAGCGTGGGTAGCTATAATTTCCCTTGGCGAAACTTGCTCAATGGTCTCGGCAGTGAAATAATAGGATGGCTCGACTAAAATACGGCTGTTTTGAACCCTGAAAAGATTGGAGGTAACGTCAAGCCGCAAAGAGTCGCTCTCTAGTTGCCAACCGCGGCCAGGGAAAAGCTGCACACCTTTGCGGGCCCAAAGTATACGTGAGGGAATCGAAAAGTCGATTTCGCCACAGGTAAATGACAGATCTGCGAAGTCAACTTGAATCTTCCCCTCACCCCTGATCCGCTCTGCCTGATGGTCAAACTCAAGACGATCGGCCATAATGGAAATTTTGCTCTCTTGGGGGATTCCTCCTGCTGCTCCGAAGGAGGGAAGAGCTTGAAGGGAAATAATCGCCACCATCACAGCCAGGGAAACATACCTACCGTGCATCCAAAGCATCCAAAAATCCCTTGGCCTCCCCAACCGTATACAATGAGCCAGTCAGGCAAATAAGGTCCCCCGCCTCAGCCATGCTGCGGGCCATGATTATGGCTTCAGGGACAGTAGCCGCCACAGAGACCATCTTCCAATCTGCCACCAGAGCCTTTGAAACCAAAACATTTATGATCTCCTGCCCGCTTGCTGCCCGATCAATTCGTGGTCGGGTCACAATAACACGGTCAGCAAGAGGAACCAGCTCCTGGCAAATTCCAGCTATATCTTTGTCCTTCATAATGCCAAGGACAAGAATGAGGCGAGAAAATTCAAGCTCTTCAAGGAGCAAGGCAAGCTGTCTGGCGCCAGCCGGATTGTGAGCTCCATCGAGCATAATCGGAGGCGATCCGGGATACACTTGTGCCCTGCCTGGCCACCTGGCGCAAGCAAGCCCTTGGGTGATATGGGACAAAGATATCTCCCCACCCTGCTGCTGCCCAGCCAGCCTTCGGCTTAGGGTTTGAATAGCCGTCAAGGCTATTAGAGCATTCTGAATCTGATGCCTGCCGATTAGGGAGATGAAAAATCGCTGCCAAAAGGACTTGCCATCCAAAGCATCTGACCCACTCACTGGCCAGATGACCTCAAACTCCTGCCCACCCAGGCTTTGACTCACCTTCCGGACAACCGAAGGTGAGACAGAGGGTGCCTGGATCAGCTCGGCATTCCTCTGCCGGCAGACCTTGGCCAGGAGTTGAATAATCTCCGACTGCTGTACTCCGCTGACTACAGCCATCCCCGGCTTAATTATTCCTGCCTTTTCACCAGCGATCTCAAGGAGCGAATGGCCAAGATACTCCTGATGATCAAAATCAATGGTGGTAATTATGCCAACCAGAGGCTGGATGACATTGGTGGCGTCAAGCCTTCCTCCCATCCCAGTCTCCATAACCGCAAAATCAACCTGCTGCTCGGCAAAATAGACTAAGGCCATGACCGTAACCACCTCGAAAAAGGTCGGATGCCCAGCTTGAAAATCACCATCACTGATGGCCTGCCGAATTTCTCCGCTCAGGCGGATCACCTCGGATTGAGGGATCGGAAGGCCATTTATCATGATGCGCTCGGTAAAATCCACCAGATGAGGTGAGGTGTAGAGCCCTACCCGATATCCAGCAGCCTGGAGCACCGAAGAGATCATCGAGCAAATCGAGCCTTTCCCGTTTGTGCCAGCTACATGAATGGTCCTGATCTTAAGGTGCGGATTATCAAAATAGCTCAGTAAAGACAAGGTATTACGAAGGCCAAACTTGATCCCTATCGGCTGGAGATTATAGAGGTATTGAATAGCCTGATCGTATGACGATATCATCATCTTCTTCTCGCGATTAGCATACTTTTATACCACAACCGCTCTTATATATCAGATACCATAAACCTTCAAAGGGGCTTAGCTCTTATTAGGGTTATGTCTCTAAAATGGTAGCTAAATAAGAGCGACCACAACAAAGCCCTAAGGGCCAGTGAGGAGACCAAAACAGGAAGTGAGTGTGAATGGGGTTTTATGCCTTCTCACTTTTGTGCCTTATCACTATAGTTTTCTCTGATCTTGTGCCGCCTTTATGATTCTCACAAGACAAGGAAGCGGATGGAGATGGGTTATAATTTCTCACTGGCCATCCGGCCCTTGAGGAGGTGGTCCAAGGGCAAAGAAGCTCAAGATCTTGATGAGAGTAGACCGCATTTGTCGGCGATCAACAATCATGTCGATCATCCCGTGAGCCAGAAGAAATTCTGCAGTTTGAAATCCCGGCGGCAACTCCTGGCCAATGGTCTGCTCAATTACCCGCTGTCCAGCAAAGCCGATCAGAGCCTTCGGCTCCGAAATAATAATATCACCCAGCATGGCAAAACTGGCTGAAACTCCTCCCGTAGTCGGATCGGTCAAGATAGAGATAAAAGGAAACCCAGCCTCAGCTAACTTGCCAACAGCCGCACTTGTCTTAGCCATCTGCATCAGAGAAATAATCCCCTCCTGCATTCTGGCCCCACCAGAGCAAGCTATGGTGATCAGGGGAATCTTTTCAGCCAGACACCTTTCCGCCCCCCGAACGATCTTTTCTCCGACCACCGAGGCCATGCTTCCCCCCATGAACCCAAACTCCATGGCGCAGATCACTACCCGATAGCCGCCGATAGTTCCTTCGCTACTGATGATGGCATCCTTGAGGCCGGTCAAGGCGGCATACTCCTTGAGACGATCACGGTATTTTTTCCGATCCCGAAATTTCAAAGGATCGGTAGGCTGAAGGTGATCGTCAAAGGTCTTGTACTCTCCCTGGTCATAAAGTAGAGAAAGCCTTTTTTGGGCACTGATGTAAAAATGGTATTGACATTTTGGGCAGATGTCAAAGTTTCGTTCAACCTCTTTTTTATAAATGATTTCCTTGCAGTTTTTGCAGCGGATCCAAAGCCCCTGCGGTATTTGCAATTTTTTATTTTCAATTTTTTCTTTTGGTTTATTCTCTCGTTTAAACCACACAGGATTTCTCCATAATTCTGAAAGAGCTGCGGCTGACCAAAGCGTATGATCCATGAGACTCTATCCCCTACCTCTCTTGCCTCTCAAAATTTCACCCGCTAGAATTAAATTCTTGCCCAAAAATCTGCTAGCCAAAAAGCATCTAAAATTCCAATAACTGCCACCCCTGGGCTAAGCAGCCGAAGCTCCGGTTGTGGCCCTAGCTATGGCTCTATGACTGCCACCTCGGGGGGCTTTGAGCACTTGGGTGCTCAAGACTTCACCCGCGCTAGCTAATGAACTGTCTAAAGGTCAAGTCGGATGGCTGGTAAGGTATCCGTAATCATAATCATTCCTGAAAATCTTGTCAAGGACCTGCAAATTGCGAAAATATAAAAGCTGCTGAAGAAGTTAGCGATAAAAGTAAAACTTTCTCTCTCGCTCAGTATACGCACAAGGGTCTTGAGCACTCTTTTGTTTTCAACAAAAACACAGCGCTGATAATTAAGGTTTTGTTACTTTTTCTTACTACCCGGACACATTTTATCTTCCGGTTTTGTATGCGCCTTTTAAGTGCAGGCATTTCATGTCATTTCATTCCCGCGTAGGCGAAAATCCAGAGGGTTGCTACAACCATACACGGATTACCACTTTCGCGGGATTGACGATAAAAGTGTCCGCTAGTGAATACTTTTTCGGACATCAGGACTAAAAAAAACGATAGGGAGTAAGGGGAAGATGGGAAGTCAAAAGCAAATTTCCTAAAAGGCACCCCCACCGCAATAGGTTGATCAGACCATTGCGGTGGGGAAAGAGCCTTGTAATAATTAGATTAAGCTAAACTCTTAGATAAACCCAAACTCTCCCTAATACGACCACCAGGGCTGAACATCCAAGAGGAAAGCCTGCTCCGCCAGCCCCCCGCGCTCATCATAGGCAATAATCCTAACCAGGTACTGGCCAGGAAAGTAGGTGAAAAAGCTGAACACAGCCCCTTGAGCACCATCGGTCCGCTCGGACACCGAGCCGATATTGCAAGAGTAGTTAAGCTTGTCGCCATCAGGATCGACGAATTCCACCGGTATAGTAAAAGGCAGGCCAGCTCTGGCCACCTGCGGATTCTGAATATGCTTACAGAGCACTGGATTGTGATTCAGCCAAGTGCCAGGATTAGCCACGGTCAGAGGAAGTGAGCCCTGGGTAATCATCCCCCGACTGTCCTTGACCGTAATTACAATCTCGAATTTCCCCTCAAAGAAAGGTGTAAACCTAATCTGTCCAGTGATCGGATTGATGATGTTAAAATTCCACGGTCCGAACTGATACGAGGGAAGACCATTTATAGTGGCTGAGTAGGTGATGATATCGCCATCAGGGTCTCTGGCCAAAACATCGTAGACAAATTCCTCTCCCACCCGGGCAACCGCAGCATTTAATTCTTCGAGCAGCGGCGGATGATTTATCCCAGATACTGGATAATTAACCACTGACAGGGGAAAGGTTTCAACATCCGACAAAAGGCCATCAGTTACCCGAACGGTTACAATCAGGTCTTCCAGAACCTGGGGAACAAACTGCATGAGAACCACATTCGGTATAACTCCAGCGCTTGGATTATTAGGATCTTGCGGCAGGCGAAGAGCCAAATTGCTGGTATTTGATCCAAAGGCTCCGTATCCGCCGATGGTAACCACAAAATCCAGAAAATCTCCATCAGGGTCACGGGCGGCAATCAGCATACGAAAAGGTGCAAACAGGGTGGCAAACTGCGGCCCAATTCTCCAAAGCTCTGGTGGATGATTGTTCATGAACTCAAGATCGTCGTGAAAATAGATATCATCTAGCCGATAATTATTTCCCCTGATCATGATTGCCCTGACCTCTTTTAGCCCAACACCAGGTATAGCCGCTCTCAGGTCATCATCCATATTTCGGGCGATCAGATGCCAGGTGCCGTCCTGGTACTGACGACCAAGACAGACCTCGATGATGTCTCCTTTTAGCATCGGCCCAGGGCCTTCCACCGGACGATAGACAAGCACCTTGTTTTCACCGCTGGTGGTAACTACGGCCACGCAGAACTGAAACATAGCGAAATATTCAACCTCTAGGGGGGCCTGAATTTTGAAGGAGATGACCTTCTTTTTGATCAGGTTGCCAGTCTGGGGATCAATAAGGTTGCTGTTGTAGATTTGATAGGGCGTAAGCTGATTGAAGACCGAAGGTATGCTTTGGACCTGAAGGACGCGGCTTCCTTCGGCAAAATCAACCAGGGTCTGCAACCTGCCGACTCCAACATTGTAGCCGAATACCGGGTAAGTTGGGTCAGAGGTTCGCCATCCATGATTCAAGGGGCTATCCCAATACTCAAAGGTATCAAAAGCCACGCTGGTAGCCAAAACTGTCGAGCTAGCCAAAAAGGTGGACAAAGAAATAATAAACCACAAGATGATGATCAGGAGCTTCCTCGTATCCACAAAATCCCCCCTTATATGTCAATCAAAAACGCGTTATGGATAAACCTTGCCCCAAAAATTTGCTATAATAGAGAAAGCAAATGATATGCCAGCTAAAAAATCACCCTATGATGATAAATAAAACGATAATAAATTTAATAAATTCGCTCTTATATCAAACACCATAAACCCTATATCAGAACAACCATAAACCCTTGAAGGGGCTTAGCTCTTTATTAGGGTTATGTCTCTCAATGGTAGCTAATAAATAAGAGCGAATAAGAGCGAATAAATAAAATAAGGAGGAATCAAAAAGAGAATGCCCCACGACGGCAAAGAGCTTATCAAAGAGCCCATTATCGGCATAACTATGGGGGATGCGGCTGGAGTTGGGCCTGAAATCATTGTCCGCTTCTTTCACCAAGAGCCTGCCGCGGCAGGCAGGGGCCAGCGAAGTCTATTGATTGGGGATCTAGGCATTTTGCAGGAGGTGGCCGCACGATTGGGTATTGGGCAGTCCTTAAAATTTTGCCCTATCTCCTCCCCCTCTGAGGCAGAGTTTAAGCCGGACGTGGTCAATGTTCTTAATTTGAACAATCTGCCCCTTGAGGAAGTAAAGATTGGACAGCCAGGAGCAGCCTGTGGCCGGGCAGCAGTGGAATACATCGAGCGGGCCATTAATCTTTGCCTTGCAGGTGAGATTCAGGCCATGGTTACTGCACCGATCAGCAAGGAAGCCATTAACCTGGCTGGCTTTCACTTTGCTGGGCATACGGAATTGCTGGCTCAGCGAACTAATAGCCGTGATTATGCCATGATGCTGGCTGGGGAGAAACTTCGGGTGGTCTTAGTAACTACTCATGAGGCCATAGCCAAAGTCGCGGCCAAGATCACCAAGGAGCAGGTTTTGCGGACAATTCGGCTGACTGATCAGTGGCTTCGAAAATTCTTTCCCCAGGAGCGAAAGATCGCGGTCTGTGGACTTAATCCCCATGCAGGAGAGAGCGGCCTGTTTGGCCGAGAAGAAATTGAAGCTATCTCACCAGCCATAGCCATAGCCCGATCCGAAGGGATTCCTGTTGATGGTCCCTACCCTGCCGATACCCTCTTTTACCAGGCTCAAAGAGGAATTTTCGGGGCCGTGGTGGCTATGTATCATGATCAGGGACTGATTCCCCTCAAAATGCTGGCTTTCGACTCCGGGGTAAATATAACCCTTGGCCTTCCAATCATCAGAACCTCACCAGATCATGGGACCGCCTATGATATTGCCTGGCAGGGGAAGGCGAAAATCTCAAGCCTCTCGGCCGCGGTGGATATGGCTGCCTATCTGGTGCGGCAAAGTGGCAGAGGTAGTGGGGAGGTGGAAAAATGACCAGACATTCTCCCCAAAGGGCCTTGGCTAAAACTTCCTCTCTTCGCGAGAGGCTTCTGGCTACCTTGGCTCAGTACCGGATGTCTCCTAAAAAAAGCCTTGGCCAAAACTTCCTGGTAAGTGATCAGGCCCTTGATCGGCTGATAGCTGCCGCCGACCTGTCAGACAAGGACCTGGTCATTGAGATTGGAGCAGGCCTTGGCCAGATTACCCGCTTGCTGGCCAGTAAGGCCCGGTGGGTCATTGCTATTGAATTTGATCCGCAACTTGTGGCTATTCTCCAAAAAGAGCTTGCCCCCTTCAAAAACATTACCCTGATTCAGACCGATGCGGCTCGCTGCTTGTGGCGGGGAATAATAGATTACTTTCCGCGGCAGGAGGAAGGAAAAATCAAAGTGATCGGCAATCTTCCCTACTATGCGGCTGTGCCAATCATAATTGGCCTTGAGGAGATCATAAACCAGATCTGCCTTCTGATTATCACCCTTCAGAAGGAGCTCACCGAGCGAATCATGGCTCAACCAGGCGGAAAAGCCTATGGGGAGCTGAGCGTCCGTCTCCAGTACCGTTACTGGATCGAAAAAATCGCCTATCTTCCACCCGAGGCTTTTTATCCTCGGCCCAAGGTAGCCTCACAGATCATTGCCCTTCGCCCACGGCCAACTCCAGCAGTCTATGTCCAGGATGAGGCTCTGTTCTTTCGCCTAGTGCAGGCCGCTTTCTCTCAGCGCAGAAAAACCTTACTAAATGCCTTGAGTGCGCATCAGGAGCTTGGGGTCAGCCGCAGCGAGTGGCCAACTATCCTCGCCCAAGCCCACATCTTTCCCCAGCGACGGGGTGAGACCCTCTCGCTTTCAGAATTTGCCAGCCTCACTGAGCTTGTTTTCCCCCGCTATTTTGCTTTGCGGACTTCTTAGCCGTTTTTTTCTGCTGCTCTCCCTTGTTGATTCGCTGAATAGCCCCACCTTCGGCCTTGAGTACCCTTCCGTCAGAAAATTCCACAAAGACCAAGCCCTTCAGGATGTCGAAGGAGACCACCTTGCCCTCTTCATTATTCAGCAGAACCCGCTCGCCCAGTTTGGGGAGCTTCTTGCGGATCTCCTCATAGGTAGCCGCCTCATAGACTAGACAGCACATCAGCCGCCCGCAGATGCCAGATATTTTCCCCGGATTCAGAGTAAGGCATTGATCCTTAGCCATGCGGATCGAAACAGGCTCAAAGTCCCGCAAAAACAAAGAGCAGCACAACTGCCGGCCGCAGCAGCCAAAGCCACTGATCATCCTGGCCTCATCCCTGACCCCGATCTGGCGCATTTCAATCCGAGTCCTGAAGCGAACAGCCAGGTCCTTTACCAGATCTCGAAAGTCAATCCTACCCTCAGCTGTAAAATAAAACACTGCCTTGCTGCCGTCAAAGGAATACTTGACCTTGATCAGCTTCATGGGCAAGCCCCGCTCGATAATCTTTTTCTGGCAGATGGCTTGAGCCTTCTTGCCCATCTCCTCGTTTCGCTTGGCTTGCTCAAGATCCTGCGGCGTAGCCTTGCGAAGAATCCGCTTTGTGGGTTTTCGGCCCTGCTTTTTGCCCCTAGTAGATGAAAGCCTGAAAACCCTGGCTATCTCTTCCCCCTTATCCATCTCAACGATGCAGTAGTCTCCGCAGCGAAGATCAATGCCATTTTGCAGATAGTCATAGGTCTTGCCCGTTGGCTCGAATCTGACGCCAACAATTTCGGTCTCGGAAAAATCATCCTTCTCATCAGCCGTGGCCACACCCTGCTGGTGGCCAGAGCCTTTCCCTTCCTGGAGACAAGAGCTGCTTTCGGCCCCTCCATGGTCCAAGCTCTCCTCCCCATCGGGGAGCTCCTGGCCGCCGAGGATGAACTCATCATCGGCGATTTTACTCTTGACCTCAATGACTTCGCCACCGCTAGCCGGATCTTCAACCACGACGATCTCGACAACCTCCTTGCTCCCCGACTGCTCCTCATCCTCGACCAAAAGCTGATCCTCAATCAGTTGATCATCGAGTAATTGATCATCACTCAACGGCTCGTCAGCCTCCTGGCCGTCAAGCACCTGATCGTCAGAAAGCAGGTCGCTCAACGCCTGCTCATCAGACACCTTAGCCTCAAACGGCGCCTCCTGCAAAGCATCGAGCAGCAGACTGTCAGCCTCATCAGGCTGCTGGTGGTGGTCGTGGGCATCGGCGTCGTGGGGCTGCTGCTGGTTGGTATCAGGCATCTGCTCCCTGGTCTCCTCAGCCCCGCTGAATTCACGGCCAGCTACATCCTGCTGGCCTGGCGGTGATAACTTTTTCTGATTATGGTTATTGATGTTTCCCATTTATTTCAATCCTAAGTAAGGTCTTGCTATTGCTCCCTGCTTGACTATCTCCTTCTCCCTCTGGCCGCCGCCAAGTCTCAGCATCATGGTCTCAAGCGCAAGTTGCTTATTTACGTTACGCTGCAAAGCGGCAGAGGTTTCCTCAATCAATCGAATATTTTCTTCGATCTGGTGGCTGGACAAGATCTGGGATTGCCGAATAATTTCTTCCATCCGGTCAGTATTGATCAGGCCTCTTTCATCACCCGTCAGTTGATATTTCCAAAGATCATAATACCAATACAGCCAAAGGTCAAGGAATTGCTGAAGGCTGTCAACATCCTCCTCATCAGCCAGCTTTTTCGCCTGGCTGAACAAAACCTCAACGCAGGCCGCTGAGCTAAGGCTATCTAACAGGCCAAAAATCCTCTCTCGCTTATCCTGTAGGCTAGCTAAATCAATCCTTCGGGCTCTCCCCAGACTTCCCCCGGACAGGTGGGCCAAAAGCCGCACCTTGTCTGCTGGAATGCTAAGCTGCTCTCCGATCAGTCGCTCAAGATCATCCTTGGGTAGTGGGGAAAACCGCACCACCTGACACCGAGAGCGAATCGTGGGCAGGATTCGCTCAAGGCTTGCCGTCACCATTACTATGAGCATAGCTGCTGGGGGCTCCTCCAGGGTCTTAAGCATTGAGTTGGCCGCAGCCTCAGTCATTCGCTCAGCCTGATCAATAATGCACACTGCTCGTCTGGCTAGATAAGGCCGATAGCCAACCGCAGCCTGAAGCTCCCTCACCTGCTCAATCTTAAGCTTTGCTCCCTCGGCTTCAGGTTCGATCAGGAACAGGTCTGGATGGGTTCTCTGCTCGATCCTGCGGCATGAGTCGCACTGGTCGCAAAAATCCCCATTCCTTTCCAGGCAGTTAACCGCCTTGGCCAAGCCAAAGGCAGTGAGTCTCTTGCCAACTCCATCAGGTCCAGTGAAAAGATAGGCATGAGAGACGGTCCCTTTCAATAACGAGGCCTGCAAAAATCGGATAGCCCGCTCCTGGCCGACAATCTGACCAAAGGGCATAGGCTCAGCTACCTCCTAGACCACAGTCGCTCGGATCACCCTTCAGCTTAGCAATGGCGTGGGGAATAGCTGGTAGAACAACCTCAAGGCATTCCCTAGCTCCCTTGGGGCTGCCCGGAAGATTCAAGATGAGCGATTGACAGCGCGTGCCACAGACAGCGCGCGAAATTATAGCCTGGGGGGTTTTGGCCAGGCTAACCATCCTCATGGCTTCAGCAAAGCCAGGCACAAGCCGGTCCACTACCTCGATGGTGGCCTCAGGCGTTACATCCCTAGGGCTTAAGCCCGTTCCTCCACTGGTCAGAATTAGGTCGCAGCCGACTGGCTTGGCATCGGAAAACTGCTTGATTGCCTTCTGAATAGCCTCCTTCTCATCAGGCACGACCTCAAGGCCGATAACTTCATAGGTCTGCTCCTGCTGCTCTTGAAGCATCTGGCGGATAGCCGGGCCACTCCGATCAGCTCTCTCGCCCCGCGCCCCCCGATCGCTAGTAATGATAATCGCCGTGCGAATAACCATAGGCTTTAATCCTCATAATTATGATAACACTATGATAATAACACCCTTGAATAAATCCTGCCGCATTGAATAAAAGTATGAAATAAAATTAGGCGGCCCATGAATAGACTCACAGACAGACTCATAAAATAGAACTGTCATAAACTGATAACGTGAGTGCATTATACCATAAATATCCTCAACCAGTACACTGAAAGATCAAGAGTATCGGATGCTTTCCCCCATATTTTTGGTTAACCCATCAGGGGCTCTCTCCCTCGCTCTCGCGCGGAGCGCATGTCGGTCCAAAGCCACGCAGCCACGGCCGCAGGGGCCTTCGCTCTCGCGCGCGGAGCACATGTCTGCTGCTGAGGAAAAGGTTATTCGCATGTCTGCTGCTGAAATGCTATTATTGATGCCTCTCTCCCTCGCTTTCGCGGAGCGCATCGAGCAGATTAGCCAAATCCTGCGGTAGGGGAGCCGTGAACTCAAGATATCTATTTTGCTCAGGATGAATGAACCCAAGGAGTTCGGCATGGAGGGCCTGGCGCTTCAGATCAACAATAGCCTGATACAGCTTCTGATGCTTCCTGACAGACAGGGGCGGGCTGCGGCGTCCATAGACCGGATCTGCCACTAGGGGATGCCCCAGGGAACTCAAGTGAACCCTGATCTGGTGGGTCCTCCCCGTCTGAAGGCAGAGCCTAAGGAGGCTAAACCCAGAGGAAAAAACCTCTTCCACTGCATAGCGGGTAATAGCCAAGCGCCCTTTTTTAGTCAGGGTGGACATTTTCTTGCGGTCAGCAGGGTGGCGGCCGATCAAGGTTTCTATTTCCCCTTCTGACTGAGGCATCTTACCGTAAACAATCGCCTTATAGACCCGCCTGATCGTTCTGGCCTTGATCTGCTCGCTCAGACTGCGGTGAGCAGCATCGGTTTTAGCCACCACCAGAAGCCCAGATGTGCCTTTGTCGAGCCGATGGACAATGCCTGGCCTTAGTTCGCCACCGATCCCAGACAGAAACCGGCAATGATACAGCAGGGCATTCACCAGGGTGCCGGTGTAGTTTCCAGCGGCTGGATGCACCACCATGCCGGCTGGTTTATTGACCACAATGACCGACTCATCCTCATAGACAATATCTAGAGGAATGTCCTGGGGGAGAATTCGGCTCTCTTGCGGCTCAGGCAGGATGATCTCAACCCGATCACCTGCTCTGAGCAAAGCACTTGCCTTGGCCACAGTCTGGCCGTTGACTGCAACCTGATCCATCTCAACAAGCCTTTGAATCTGAGACCTTGAAAGATCGAGAGCTTGCTTTCGGCTCAGAAAGCGGTCAAGCCGCTGGCGGGCTTCATCTGGTTGTACGATGAACTGATATGACCTGCTCATAATTTCTCATCCTACTTTTCGAAGGGTGAGTCTTTAAGTAAGTTAAGCAAATATTACAGATAAGGCTCAAAGCATCGCTACAGTCTCAGTAAATAGCTTCGCTCTCAATAAAAGTATAGCTTAGTCTCAGTCAGTATAACGGAAAGCACCATCCAAGTAAAGCTTCCAAGGCGCTATTAGATAAAGCTTACCAGGGTCAAAGTATTCTGCAACGTTTCGCCACCAAGGTTTCAAGACGAAATTTTATTGAGTTGATAGATCCTAAAATTGAAATTTTTTTCATATTCTAATAAAAAAATTTCTATATATCAGTAACTAATTGTTTATCCATGTTAAATTTAATAATTGAGATTGGAAGATATGAATAACTTTTCACATTTCTTGTTCGGATTTTTATATAATTATTTGGTTATATAATTATTACCTCAAGCAATTTTTGTATGATTTCAATATGTTAGCTAATTTTAAGAAAAAAACGATTAATTTTAAGAAAAAAACGATTTATCTAATTTAAAATGGCATAATTTATGC
>Ga0123519_10006899_pt1 | contig 17711 bp, 13 predicted proteins | sample YelNatPaOPRAMG02_FD_87396 | JGI IMG/M metagenome (GOLD analysis project Ga0123519, IMG submission 87396) | Hot spring microbial communities from Yellowstone National Park - Yellowstone National Park OP-RAMG-02 (version 2) | ecosystem: Environmental > Aquatic > Thermal springs > Hot (42-90C) ... | reverse complement strand
GAGGCTTCCCCCACCTAAATAATTAATAATTAAAGCATCTTGAAAAAATAAAACAAAATGCATACAACAAATACGAGACTTTCCTCCACCTAAATAATTTTTATTTTTATAATCAATTAATAAAAATTTCAATTTATAATGAATGTATATAAAGTTTAAATAATAAGAAGATATAAAAAAAAGTATACTTCCCTTGCCTAAATAATTTTTAAAAATATTTTTATTTTATTTATAATTTACAATTTGTCAATTTTAAAGGAATATAAAAAAAATATAAATAAGATAAGAGAATATATATATGCACGAGGATAAATTTTTTTTTAAAATAGATTTTATATAGAATTTATGCTTTTGATATAAATTAAATTTAAAATAGTAATTTAATTTATATTTTAAGCTTAAGGAGGAAAAAATGAAAAGAATTTATAGAGATTTAGATAACAAAATGATTGCAGGAATTTGTTCGGGAATAAGTGAGATTTTAAATGTTGATCCAGCTATTGTAAGATTGGTATTTGTATTTGTTACAGTTGCAACTGGTTTTTTGCCATGTATTGCTGTCTATCTTGTTGGATGGCTTATAGTACCAGAAAAAAGTGAAATAATTAAAGAAGAAATAAATAAAGAAAAAAAGTAGCATAAAAATTCCTACAAAATTCTATAAAAAATGAATTTTATTGCTTGATTTTTTTGATTGTTTATTCGTATTTTAAAAAATCGTTTTTGCAAATAATAAAAATATTTTTTTTGGATTATTAATATGTATTGGAAAAATTCATTTATTTATACATTAAGAGAAGACCCATCAGAAGCCGAAACAATAAGTAATAAATTAATGTTAAGGGCAGGAATGATTCAAAAAGTTTCTGCAGGAATTTATAATTATCTTCCTTTGGGATTAAGGGTAATTAAAAAAATAGAGCAAATAATACGAGAAGAAATGAATAAGCGTAATGCAGTAGAGCTTCTTATGCCAATGGTTATTCCGGCAGAACTATGGCAGGAAAGTGGAAGATGGAATTATTATGGCCCAGAGCTGTTAAGATTTACAGATAGGAAAAATAATTCTTTTTGTTTAGGCCCGACTCATGAAGAAGTAATATCAGATGTTGTTAGAAGATGTGTGCGTTCTTATCGTGATTTACCAATTTGCTTATATCAAATTCAAACAAAATTTAGAGATGAAATAAGACCTCGTTTTGGATTAATGCGCTGTCGGGAATTTATAATGAAAGATGCATATTCATTTCATGCCAACGAAAATTCTTTAAATGAAATGTATCAAAAAATGTATGAAGCTTATGTTGCAATATTTTCTCGCTGTGGTCTTAATTTTAGAGCAGTTGAAGCCGATTCTGGTAATATAGGTGGTTCTATTACTCACGAATTTCATGTTTTAGCTGATTCTGGTGAAGATACAATTGCTTTTTGTGATACATGTAATTATGCAGCAAACATAGAAAAAGCAGAGTCTTGGCGTTTAAAACCAGCAGAGGTTCCTTTTAATGCTTTAAAAGTTAAGGAAATTGCAACACCAGATAAAACTTCTATTGAGGATGTTGCTACTTTTTTAAATATTGAACCTTCAAAAACTATTAAAATGTTGATTTATGAAACAGATAAAAAAGAATATATTGGTGTTTGCATTAGAGGGGATTTGACTGTAAATGAGACAAAGTTAAAAAATATACTTGATGTTACAGGTATAACTATTCCTCAGGATGAGATGATAAAATTAAATTTAGGTTTGCCTGTTGGATATTTAGGGCCAATAAATATAAAAAAAGATTTAATAAAAGAAATAATTTGTGATTTTTCGGTGCAAACAGTAGAAGATGGCGTATGTGGAGCCAATAAAGAAGGCTTTCATTTGCAAAATGTTTATCCTGTTCGTGATTTTGATGTTGATAGATATGTTGATATTGCTACAGTTAAAGAAGGAGATTATTGCCCCAAATGTGAAAAAGGGAAACTTGTAATGCGTAAAGGTATAGAGGTAGGCCAAATATTTAAACTTGGTGATAAATATTCTAAACCAATGTCTTTGACCTTTTTAAACGAAAATAATTTAGAAGCCACAATGATTATGGGTTGTTATGGAATTGGAGTAGGCAGAACTGCTGCAGCAGCAATTGAGCAAAATCATGATGAAGATGGAATAATATGGCCAATTGGGATATCTCCTTATACTGCTACAATTTTATGCTTGGATGTTCAAGATGACAAAGCAAGTTCTATTGCCGAAAAAATTTACAATTTTTTAGAAAGCAATAATATTGATACATTATATGATAACAGAGAAGAAAGAGCTGGTGTTAAATTTAAAGATGCAGATCTTATTGGCTGCCCTTATAGAATAACTGTTGGATTACGGGGAATAAAAGAGGGAATTATAGAATTAAAGAAGAGAAATCAGAAAAATATAATAAAAATTCCAGTAGATTCTTGCTTAGAAAAACTTGTTAAAATAATTGAAGAAGATAAAAATAAAAATTTAATTTAATATATTATTTGAATAATTAATTTATTGTAAATTATCTTATTAATATAATATTTGCGGCTAAAAAATTGACATTAGAAAAAAATATTGACTTATAGCAAATGCTTTTATTATAATAAAAATATGGGAAAAAAATCTTTTTTTGTTTTAATAGTTAATTCAAACTCTGCAAAAGGCATAAAACGTTTAAAGCCTAATAAATTTATATTAAGCATTTTTTTGATTTTATTCTTGATTAGTATGTTAGGCATTGCAAGAGCTACATATTTTATTTCATCTTATGGTATGGCAAAATTGAGTATGTATTTTAATGAGAAGCTAAATGCAAAACTTAGAATGGATATTAATTTTTATTCAAAGTATGTTGAAAAAAAGAAGCGTCAGCTTAAACAATTGTCAATTTTTGAAGACAGGCTACGTTTACAATATGGAATGGCCAAAATAAGTGAAGATATAAGAAAAGCAGGGGTGGGCGGCATACCTTTAAATAATGATATTGTTAAATTTTATGAAGATCCTATTGTTGTTAAGGCAGATTCATTAAGAGAAAATCTTATAAATATTTTAAGAATGGTAAAATTGCAAGACTCAACGTTCTCAAGGATGACAGTTGAGCTAGATAAAAAAATTAATTATTGGGCTCAAAAACCTGCTATTCAGCCAGTATGGGGAAGATTAACATCTTATTTTGGATATAGAATTCATCCAATTATGGGATACAGAATATTTCATGAAGGAATTGATATTTCCAATAATTTAGGAACTCCTATAAAGGTAACGGCAAATGGTATTGTTAGTTTTGTTGGATATAAAGAATATTATGGAAATGTGGTAGAAATAAAACATCCTGCAAGTGATTTTAAAACTGTATATGCTCATTTAAAAAAATATTCGGTTTTCCCCGGACAGGTTGTAAAGAGAGGAGATATAATTGGATATATGGGTAATAGTGGAAGAAGCACAGGAACACATTTGCATTATGAAGTTCATAAATCAAATGAGTTAAAGAATCCTCTTGATTATATTTTGCCTTCCGATACAATGGTTGATTAATGCCAAATTATTCATTAGAAAATATTATATATAATATTTAAATTTAAATTGTTGCACAAAATATGTGCATTTAACCAGAGTTTATTAGTAAAATTAGTAAATTTTTTTGGTATTATTTTTGCAAAATAAAAAATTTAATAATTTTAATTTAATTATTTTTTTCACAATATTATCTTTAATTTTAAGAAGGTTAATAAATATGAATTTTTATTTGAAATTTATTTTTAATCGTTTAATTTGTAACTATAATATTTTTTCTTTTTATTTTATTCTTTTTTTTATTGTTAAAACAAGTTTTTCTGATAATGGAGAAAATAATTATGTTGATTTAGATTTTAAGGAAGGTTCTGCAAGAGTAATACCTGCACCTTTTGAAACTTGGGGCCACAAAGGAATACAACAACCCAATACAATTTTACCGCCTAATGAATGGCAGCTAAATTCTAAAGCGCATATTGCAAAAAAAACAGAAAAATTGGAAATTAATATATCATCTTCTGATACAGTTTGTGAGAAATATGCTCCAATTTATTTTACAATTAATCATAATTTAACTTTTTCTAATCCATACAATCCAGACGATATTAAAGTTGATTTATACATAACAGCACCCGATTCTTCTAATTTAATTCTTCCATGCTTTTATAAATCGGGTTATTCGGGTGGTTCAAGTTGGGAAGGACGTTTTACACCCAAACAAGTTGGAGTATATTTTTATAAAGCCATCATATCAAAACAGGGTTCAATTCAAAATTCAGAAATAAGACATTTTATTTCAAAAGAATCTAATAGAAATGGTTTCTTACATTTGGATAAAAATAATCCCGGATGTTTTGTTTTTGATTCTGGAAAAAGATTTAAAGGTGTTGGCCAAAATTTTGCCTGGGAAGGCAATGGATATACATATCAATCTATGTCTAAATTGCTTAAAAATTATGAATGCACATTTTATAGAACATGGATGTGTCCTTGGAACATGCCTTTAGAATGGACATCCAGTGGTGTAGGATATTACAGTGAATCATCTGCAAAAAAGTTGGATAGTGTATTATATTATGCTGAGCAAAATGATTTATATATTTTATTGGTTCTTGATTATCATGGAGTTTTATGGATAGATGCCGATTCTTGGGGAGGAAATAATTATTGGCCACAAAATCCTTATAATAAAGCCAATGGTGGTCCTTGTGCTACACCTAATGATTTTTTTGCAAATCATACTGCTCAAGAATTTTATAAAAAGCGACTTAGATATATTATTGCTAGGTGGGGATATAATACAAGACTTGCTTCTATTGAATTTTTTAATGAAGTTGACCATGATATTTTAAAATCAGGTTGCACTGTTGCAGCAGTTTCTGCTTGGCATGATACAATGACAACTTATTTAAGGCAAATAGATATTTTTGGACATCCGCTACAGACAAGTGTATCTTATAATGAATATCCATCTTTAATTAATGTTTCTAATTTAGATATTATGCAGCAACATTATTATGGCTCACAAAGTGGGGAGGGTGGAGTTACTCAAAATTTTAATTCTGAGAGTTTAAGATATTTAAAAGTATATAAAAAACCATTAGTAATAGGAGAATTTTCCAGATACTGGGAGGGTGCTAATTATGGCCCTTCCAGTGATTATTCTAGGATTTTACATCTTGGAATGTGGAGAGGTAATTTTTCTATCACACCAATAGTTCCCATGACCTGGTGGTGGGAAGCACATGACAGGTGGGGAGATTATTCACAATACAGAGCGGTTTCTCTTTTTGTAAAATCAATGACAGAAATTAATGATGCTATTTACACACAAAAAAAAATTTATTCACCATCTGGTATAGAAGCCTTGTGTATAAAGACAAACGATAAAATTTTCTTTTGGGCTTATAATACCCAGTCTTCAACAAAAAGTAATATTCAAATTTCAATTGATTCCGTATCCAAAAATTCTGATTTTAGTATAAGGTTTTATGATACTTATCAGGCAAATTTTTATGCAGAATCACATTTAAATAGTAGAAACGACACTATTAATTTTATTATAAGTCAGCTTGGCCCCGGCCAAGATATAGCTGGTGAAATAGTAGATTTAAAAGTAAATGCAATAAAAAAATATAATAATGATTTAAGCACAAAAGGTTTAATTTTAGCCATAAAAAATGGAAGGTTTAATATTGTATTTAAAGATAAAGTAATTGGAAATATTAATTTAAAAATTTATGACTCTAGTGGTAGACTTATTTATAATGAAAATAAATTTATTCCATCTTTTACCTCATATATTGATTTTAACAAAATAACTTTGGCAAACGAGATTTATTTTGCTCAAATTATTTCAAATAAAATAAAATATTCATTAAAAATAATGACATTACAATAGTAGACTTAATATAAAGTCTTAACTAAAAATTATTAAGTGTAAAATATGGGAGTGTGGAAGTGAGGGTAAGAAATGATAAATTATTTAACTAATCTCTCTAAAATAACATACATTTTCTATCAAATTTTATTAAAGGGTAAGCTCAAAGATGTTAAATTAGCATGCCTGCTTGATTAATTCTTCTATTTTTTCTATTTTTTCTTTAAGTTCATTATTTTGTAAAAGTTCTGTTTCAATCTTTTTGCAGGCATGAATTACTGTAGAATAATCACGGCCTCCAAATTCTAGCCCTATTGTTCTAAGAGACTGTTTGGTCCATTTCTTACATAAAAACATTGCAACAGAACGAGGAATTACTGAGTCTTGTTTACGTGTATGGGCACGTAACTGATTGGGACTTATATTAAAAATTTCGGCAACTTTTTGTTGAATAAATTTTATGTTTATTCTTTGTTCTCTTCTAGAAATAATATCTCTGCATAATTCTTTTGCTATTTCTAAGGTTATATCTTTGCCTGTAAAAGATGATGATGCAATAAGTTTAATTAGAACTCCTTCTAATTCACGGACATTAGAAGTAATATTGCTTGCAATAAATTGAATGACTTCTTCGGGTAGGTTTAGACCATCTGTTTCTGCCTTCTTTTTTAATATTGCTATTCTTGTTTCAAGATTAGGAGGCTGAATATCGGCAATAAGACCGCCCATAAATCTACTAATAATATGCTCCATCATGTCTGGAATCTGATCTGGTGCTCTATCGGAGGAAAGAACAATTTGCTTCTTTTCTAAAAGAAGCCTATTAAATATTCTATAAAATTCTTTTTGAGTTCCAACTTTGCCACTAAAAAAGTGAATATCATCAATTAAAAGAAGATCAACATCATTAAATTTCTTATAAAAAGATGTAGAATCTTTTTTTTCTACCACGTATGTGATATATTGAGTTGTAAATTCTTCACTATTCATATAAACAACACATTTAGCTGTTTCTTCTGTTTGAGCATAATTGCCAATTGCCTGCAACAGATGAGTTTTACCCAGACCTGTTCCACCATAAATAACAAAAGGATTAAAACTTGTTTTGCCAGGCGCTTCTGCTATTGCCAATGCTGCAGAATGTGCCATTCTATTACAGTCTCCTACAATAAAATTATCAAAAACATAATTAGGATGAAAAACTTGTTTTTTTATAGAAAAGTTAGGATTATGAGGTGCTTTTATTTCATGAAATGATTCTGTAAGCGAATTAATAACCTTCCAATCTTTTTGGAAAGGAGTAAATGCAAGAGAATTAAATGTAATTGAACATTCCTTTAAAACATTTTTTATTAATTCAGAAAAATTTTGTTCCATGAAATCTGCAAAAAATTGATTTGGAACTCTAATAAAGGCATGACCATCTGAATTGATTAATAAATCTGTTGTTCTAAACCATGTTTCAAATGTTGCCGAAGAAATTTTCTCTTGAATTTTTTTTAAACAGATTTGCCAAGGATTTTGTAAAGAAGGATTTAATTCTGCCTGATTTGTTAACATATTATCAACATTCCTTTTATGCTCTTGATTTATATAGATATTTAACAGATATTCCAAAAGAATTTAAAATATTATGATACATATTAATTTATCTAACTTTTTATAAATTAATCAATTAGAAATATTTTTAAAATTAAATAAATACTTATTAATACATTATAAACTTTTTATTCACACCATATAAACATGTTATTAACAAAATAGTTATCCACATCTTTAAATACATTTGTAACGACAAAAGAATATAATATCTAAAAAAAATATGTCAAGAGTTTTTTTTTAGTGTTTACAAAATAATAAATGTGTTAAATTTGTCAATTTACAGGATTCCAAAAATATTATTAGTAAACAAATCTTTTTTGTTATAATTTGTAAATAAAATGATATGCCTTTAAGTAAATTATAAAATTAAAAAAATAACGAATAAACGTAAAAAAAAATAATATTGTTTAACCAAATAAGAAAGATGACTTAACAAAGAAAAAATTTACAAAGGAATATAGATTGCTTTTTTGTAAATAAACAACATTAAAAAACATTACAAAATAAAAAAAATAAAAAAATAAAAAAATTTACAAAATAATAATTTAAAAATTACTATAATAATAAAAAATCATGATCTTTAATAGCCGTTTTTTAAAAAAAAATTATTTATTAGAAAAAAAATTCTTGCGAAAATAAATTATAATGAGATGCATATTTCTTCTGTTGAGGGGTTCTTCCTACCTTGTCCAGAAAAAAGTTTACAGTTTTTATGGATGATGCCCCCACTTTTTAATTATAAACAAACTTTCATTAATTTGATTCATAAACATACGTAAAAAATAATATAAACATTCTATAACTTTTATAGCCATTTTAAACAATATGGCTCAGATTAAAAATTATCTGTTTCATTAAAAATGCAACAACTTCAATAGTTTATTAATAATTATCATACATTATGGGAATTAAAATAAGCCAACAAAAGAATTCACAAAAAAACTTAAACAAAAACTTTAAAAAAAATATAAAGATTTTCTTTAAGTTTTCCGAAGAATAAACATATAAACAATAAAAAAAAGGAGATTCAAATGATTCAATCTATTAATACTTCTTTAAATAATAATCAGTTAACCTTGTTGGGGAAATTAAAAAACAATGAAAATGTTTTAATAAATTCTTTTAATAAAAAAGGAAAAGATGAATTAGGATATCTTAATAATGAAGATTCAACTAATTTATTAATAGCAAACAGCTTTTATTCTGAAAATTCTTTATTCGTAACATTAAATAATAGCGATGGAGATACTGCTACTCTTAGCATAGAGAGTTTAAAATATCAAAAATCAATTATCTCTTTTGATAATATTAATTCCAAAGATGAATGGAAAAAAGTTATTGATTATTTGAAAAATGAATATTTAACATTAAAGCAGGAGATAATAAAAAATTTTTTAAAGTCTAATGGAGTTGAAACAGAAGAGACAAAAAATACAGATAAATCCATAATTGAGAATACAGATGAAATACCAGGTCTTCCCGAATACTGGAACGCAGAAAATACTTCACAGCGTATTGTTGATTTTGCAACATCTTTTATAAGCCTTTATAATGGAAGTAAAGAAGAATATCTTACAATGATAAAGGATGCGATAGAAAAAGGTTTTTCTGAAGTAAGAGATATTTTAGGAGACTTACCTGATGCTGTTAATAATTTGGTAAACAAAACACATGATCTTGTTATTGACAAATTAAATAAATGGGCTAAAGAACAGGGGATTAATTTTGATTCTAATGAGAATAGTATGAATTAATAAAAATTTATGATACAGATTTTTTATTAAATTGATACCCAAGCCATACTCTATGAATTATTAGTGATCTATGAAATGTACTAACTCCAATTTCATATCCTCCAAAAAAATTATAATTATTAGACTGCTTTAATTCTAAACCTGCATGTATGCAATCTCCAATATCAGAGAATTCTCCAATATCTGTACTGTAGCCCAAAATAATACCAAATGATTTACAAATTTTAAAAGAGGTTGTATATTTAAAAACTTCATAATATCGTAAAGAAGAAGAATAATAAAAAGATTCAACTATTGCCGAATGAATAGAAAAGGCATATTCAAAGCACATATTAATCAAATCATCATTTATTTTAAATATTACTCCAGCCTTGCCGTTGTTTTCACTGTAGATTTTATTCCAAAAATGAAGAGTATTAATAATCACAAACGAAAGTGAAATATAATTAAAATAATAGGGAGTTAAAATGCCAATAGCAGTATTTATTAACGGGAAAAGAGAATAATTACCATATCCATCGGGTAATGATTCAAAACCTGCATCAATAAGCAAACCTAATTTTTGGATGTTAAAAACATTTAATGCAATAGCGGTTTGAAGACTGGGATTAGAAAACCTAAAGTTGCTTTGATAAAAAATAGAATTTTCCGATATGCTGGTAGATTGTTTTGTGTTAATTCCTGTACCTCTTATTCCAATGCCGGCTTTAATAATATTTGAAATAGGGAATAAATATTTTGCGTTAGCAAGCGTATAGCGATAGCTTAGAGGCGTTACATTACAAAATGATGTGGTTGGATAATTAATTTGTTCTATAATGGCAGGATTGGCCCACAATCCATCTTTATTTAAAAGATTTTCTAAATAAATTGTTCTTTGAAAAAAGAAAAGCAAACTGTCGGTTGATGCAAAGCTAATTTTTAAAAGTAAAAAAATAAAAAGAATAACAATTGAAAAAGGCTTTTGCATTTTAAAAGCCTATATATGCCCTAAATTGCAGAACTTTATTTTGAATTATAATAATAATGTTTTGTAATTCATTTAATTGAGATATTAATTTTTCTACATCATTACCGGTTAATACATTTTCGTTTATTTTTATATAATTATAAATTTTTTGAATAATAATCATCATTGAATCTAATTTTGAAACAATCAAAGAAAGTTCTTGTGTAAATTTTTGAACTTCTTCAAGATATTTTGGAATATATTTAGAAGAAATATCTGAAATATTTTGTGCATAATTAATAAGAGAATTAAGTGAGTCTATAATTGGTTTAATATTATTGTTTAAATAAGAAACATTGCCATTTATTTCGTAGGTCAAGGAATCTACTTTGGATAAAAGATTATTTATAACATCTTTTAGCGGTTTTTGTTTAATTGTCCCATTGTGAAAATATTTAGTATACATAAGCAAGGTATCAACAAAATCTTTTATCATATAGGTATAACTTAATGCCTCTGATACCCCGGGATAAAATGTTCCTTGTAGTGTGTCGCGTGGTGAAATAAGATGAGCCATAGAATCGCCACAATAAATATTAATTGTTCTGTCACCCATTACACCCTGATCCAAATTAATAACCGAATATCCTTTAAAAATTTTTTGTGGATTTGTAAATTCTATAGTAACATAAACATTTTGAGGAGTTCTTTCTATTTTTTTTACTGCTCCTACAAGAATGCCTCTAACTCTAACAGGATCATCTATTCTTAAATTACCTGCTTTTATAAAGGCAATAACCCTTTTTTCTTTGGGAAGCAGAAAGAAATAACCAATAGCACCAAAACCTGCCAAAAGCAACAAGGCGAGAAAACATAAAATTATATAACCTAATTTTCTATCTAACATAATTCAAAGATATTTTATTTTATTATAAACAATATATAAAAAAATATGAAAAATTAAAAAATTATATGATGCAATACGTTTATAGGACATTTAAATGATTTAGAATATTTTTAAATTGGGATTATATAAGTTAAAAACTTTTTTATGACATCATTAAAAGAACTAAAAATTTAAAAAATTAACTATTCTTGTATATTATAAAAATTTGTAATTAATAATTTTGAATTTATTAAATTATTCCACTTACTACAACTTAAAATAGTATTAATAATAAATTTCATATCTTCATTAATAAGAACAAAATAAAAATAAATTATTTGAAAAGTGGGTAAGCTTATGCTGTTTAATGTTTTTTTTAATTTATTATTTAATAAATAGTTACAAACGCAATAATATTATTAATAATTGTTAAGTTGTTTGTTAATTTAACCGATATAAATAAATAAAAAGACGAACTTATGATTTTTATTAATTTAAAGCATAGTTGAAGAGGAGTAAAAAATGGGTATTACAATAAATGGACCCTCGGGAATAGATACTGCCAGTCTAATAGATCAACTTGTTGCTTTAGAACAAACTAAAGTTACTCGTGTTCAGAATCAGAAAAAAACATATCAGGTTAAATTTGATGCCTACTCAAAATTAAAATCTATGCTTGCAGATATTTCTGCAAAGGCAAGAAGTATTAATTCTGAGTCTTCATTTGATATTTTTAAAACTTCAACTACCGATGAATCCATAGTAACTGCAAAAGGTGGTGTGGGTGCAATAGAAGGAAAATATGATATTAATGTTTATCATCTGGCAAAAAACGAAAAAATGATAAGTAAAGATGGATTAATTAACAGTCAATCTGCTTCTTTGTCAAGCTTTGGAATTACAACTGGAATAATAAGCATAAATGGAGCAGAAATAACAATAAATGATACCGATACAATTCAAGATTTAAGGAGAAAAATAAATAATGCAACAGACTCACAAGGAAATAAATTGGGTGTAACAGCATCGGTTATAAAAGTATCTGATACAAATTACAGATTAGTACTTTCTGCAAACAAAACAGGTGCAAAAGGAATAGAATATAAAGATGTTACCGGCTCAACTCTTAAAGATTTAGGAATTATAGAAACGGTTGATGGTGAGAAAGGAAATACAAGGCAAACCATAGTTTCGCAGGGTGATTTTAAATCTGCTTTTGAGTCTTTGGCTATTGGTAGCACAATTATTTTTTCTGGAATAGACCACGATGGAAATGTGGTAACAAATACATTTGTTAAACAATCAGAAAGCACAACAATAGAAGAATTTTTATCACAGGTTAAAAAAACCTTCCACAATATGGTTGATGTTTCTATAAACCAAGATACAGGGCAACTTGTTGTTTCTGATTTAATTTATGGAACATCAAAATTAGCTGTTAATACACTTAATATTTCTGGTACAACCATGGAAACAACGGTTTCTGCTGTTGGCAAAGAAGGAAGTGGCGTGCTTTCGGTTGGTAGCGATGCATATTTTTCAATTGAGGGCCTTTACATGAGTTCAGAATCAAATAGCCCCCAAAATGTAATAACAGGAGTAACATTACAGTTTAACTCTACGTCTATAGAAAAGTCGGTAACAATATCTTTAGAACGTGATGTTGCGGGAATAAAGAAAAAAATACAGGATTTGCTTGATTCCTATAATGCTCTTGTCAAGTGGATAGATGAAGCAACAAAAATGCCAGATCCAAAAGCAGATGAAGGAACATCAGCTGCTAAAGGTGGAGATTTGGCAGGTGACATGACTGCTAAGAATTTATTAAGCAGAGTAAAATCTACCTTGCAATCTCAAATGAATCTTTTTGGTGGTACATTAACAAGTCTTACAATGATTGGTATTAAATCAGACAGTAAGACAGGAGAAATGTCTATTGATGATGAGATGTTTGATAAAGCAATTACTAATTATTTTGATGAATTTAAAAAGTTGTTTGTTACTCAAGGTTATTCGGAAAATAAAAATATTCAATACGGTAGATCTACAGAAACAGTTCAGTCGGGAAGTTACATGTTAAGGGAAATAGATCCATATCATGTTGAAATACGTCTTGCCAATGACACAACATGGTATACTTCTGATGCTAGAGTGGGTGACATTATAACTTTTTCGGATGGCCCTGCCAAAGGACTTTCTATTACCGCACCAGAGGGAAGTATAGGAAGTACCGAAACGCCTTTTATTTTTTCTCGTGGGATTGCAGACAGAATAACAGATTTAATATCTTCAATAAATGCAGCAGGAACCGGTTCTATTGCTATACATCAAGAATCTATTACAAGCATGATGAAGAATGCCGATAGTAGAATTGATATGCTGCAAAGAAGTGTAGATGCTTATCACGACAGGCTTGTAAAACAGTTTGCTGCCATGGAAGAGGCTTTGAGCAAATTAAGGGCTCAGGGCAATAATATGTTAAATGCTCTAGGATATAAAACAAGTGGCTAATAATTTAATGAAAGGATTATAAAATGCAAAATGGTTACAGTGCCTATCAAACAGCAAATGTTGAAACAGCAGATCAGGGTAAATTAATACTCATTGCTTATGATGTTGCAATAAAGCATTGTAAACTTGCGATAGAAAAATTTGGAGACAGAAAATTAATAGAAGAGAGAACAAAACACCTTTGCAAGGTTCAGGATGCTATAAATGAATTAATGGCATCATTAAATCTTGAGGTAGGAGAAATAGCAAAAAATTTATATAAACTTTACAATTACATGATTAGAAGATGTATTGAGGCTAATCTTAAAAATAATCCAGAAATGATTAAAGAGATTTTAGGATACTTAGAAGACCTACGTGATGCATGGAGTCAGGCAATTATAAATGTAAAAAAAGAACAAGCACAAAATAAAAATTCCGAGAATATTGCAATTGTTTGCTAAAAGGGAATAAATATGAATTACTTTGATTATATGGTAAAAATTAAGCATTATCTTGAAGAAATAGAAACTATTAATAAGGCACTTGGTGATGATCCATCTTTTGAGAAAATAAGTGAAGCATTAAAAAGACGAGACTTGCTTATATGTAAAATGAAAGAAATTGAAAGTGAGTTAGAAAAATACGATTCCGAGTGGAGAAATAATATTGCAAAACAATCTAATACAAAAATACTGTTAGAGGAATCAAATAAATTGCTTAAATCTATAACTACTATAGATAATAAGCTTGCCCTTCTACTTGAAAATAAAATGAAAGAAATTAACGAAAAGCTAAAAAGTATTTATGAGTCTTCCCGTGTTGCACAAGCTTATACGGCAAATAGTAATATATAAAAAACAACAGAATTAAGTAGGGCAGATTAATTTTTTTTTAAAAGCGATTTTAAAGAAGATATAAAATTATTTTTCATAAACAATATTTCTTCACCTGTTTCCATTATTTTTATTTTACAAAATCCATTTTTTTCCTCATCTCCACCAACAAATAATACAATTTTTGCTTTGGAAGTGTTTGCTTGTTCCATTTGCTTGCCAATATTTGTTTGTTTAAGAGAAAATTCGCAAGATATATTAGATTTTCTCAACATAGAAGCGGCTTTAATAGAAGATTCGGGATAATTATCGTCTTTAATTGAAACAATAAAAACATCGGGGCATATTAAAGGAGGTTCAAAATTTTTTTCTTTAAGCATTTCTCCCAAAACAACATCTCCAACTGCAAAGCCAACAGCCGGTGTGGGAGGACCGCCATATAATTTTATTAAATTATCGTATCTTCCACCTCCAGCAATAGCCCTTAAAGAACGTTTTTTGTCAAAGAGTTCAAAAACAATTCCTGTATAATATGCAAGTCCCCTCACAACACCTAAGTCAAAAGAAATGTAATCGCTAAATCCATAATAAGAGATTAATTCAAATAAACGATTTAATGAATTTAGTGAAGGAATATTTTTGGCACTTATTTGTGATAGCTCATTTATACTCTTTATTGATAATATATTATTAAATGTTAATAAATCTATAGAAGACGATAAAATATTTGAAAGCTCTTTATTAAATAGGTCTGGGTCCATTTTATTACGTTTATCTATAAGTGCAAAAATAGAATTTGTTTTGTTAGATGGAATACCAATAGAAGAAAAAATTTCTTCCAGCAAGGTTCTACTTGAAATTAACACAGAAAAATCTTGGCTTGTAAATCCTAAATCTTCCATTATTTCTATTGATGCTGCAATTAGTTCTGCATCTGCAGTTATGTCTGATATACCTAAAATATCCATGTTTAATTGAAAGAATTCTCTCAATCTTCCTTTTTGCATTTTTTCGTAACGATATAGTCGTGGGATAGAGTACCATTTTATGGGCCTTTTGAGCGAATTACCTTTGGCTGCAACCATTCTTGCGAGTGATGGTGTAAGTTCTGGTCTTAGGGCAAGCCTGCGTCCTGCTTTATCTTCAAAAGAATAAAGTTGCTTTTCTATTTCTTCGCCCGACTTTTGAATATAAAGCTCTATATGTTCAAATGTAGGGCCATCATAAGGTTCAAAACCATATTTTAAACACGTATTTTCCCATGATGAAAAAATAGCTTCTCTAAAAAACATTTCTTGGGGATAAAAATCTCTTGTCCCCTTAGGTCCAGATAGTATTTGCATATTTAAAAAAAATCCTTTTTTTTAATAAAAAATTACTTTTTTCCCAATTCCGCCAGTCATTGTAATATGGAAATTCTTTTTCTTTTTGTTTAAATAATTCACCATGAATAATATTTCTACCATTTACCTTTTGGGGTGGATATGCAATATGAAGCATCTCGTGATACATTATTCCTTCTATTGCATATCTAGGAACGTCGGGTTTATTATAAGTAGAGGCAATTGTAATTAGGCTAAAATCTCCGTTAATTCCATGCTTTATTGACTGATAAGATCTAAATAAGTGTTTCCCCCATCTAACGTAAGAGGAAAGACTACCATTAAAAAAACGGTTGTTTAATGAATTAAAAACTTCTTTTAGATCATAAATAATTCCTTTTGTGATAAAAAGCTCGGGTCTTAATCTTGAAAATCTTTTTATTTTTAGGCCATTTAGTTTTATATAATCTATAACGATATTTTCTAAATTCTTTTTATAGCTACGATAATCAGCATTTTTTTTATTGAAGGGGAGTAATGCCCATTCTATAAGAGCTTTTTTAACTTGAAACGGAGCATTATTAAAATAGCTTGGCACTATAAGAGTTCTCTTACCGCTTTTATGATTAATTGAAACATACCATCTTGTTTTAAGTCTTCTTTTTGATTTTACAGATAAAAACGTTTTTTGCTCTTTTGTTAACAAATTTTCAAAAGTTAATGATTCTTCATTTGTGTTGCAAAAGCAGGGAAGTTCGTTATGAAAGTAATACATAAAAATTAATTAATTTTGAGATTGCCTTTAATAAGTTGAGAAATAATAAAAGAATATTTTGTATTAATTAGATTGGTAACATTAGAAAGATTTTTTTTATTAAAGAAAAGGTTTAAATCGTTATCTAACATATAAAAAAAAGGATACCATTCGCGTTGAATTGGCGATTTCCATTCCCATATTAAATACTTTAAGGCTTTTTTATATTCTAAAATTTTATTTCTTGAAAGATCCTTTTTTGAGATATTAAAAAAAGGAAGATAAAAAAACTTTGATATTTCATAAAATTGCTTTGGAATTGCAAAGTCTTTTAATGCTTTATTCCAAACATTAATTGGTGATTTGTTATCTTTTAGGCAGGAATAGCAACTTAACAAAAAGGAATCTGTTGATAACATACCTGTTGGATTAAGCAAAATTCCTTTTGTATATTGTAAAATATTTTGTTCTCTTCCAAGATAAGGTCCTAAAAATATTTTAAAAGGACAATAATCGTTTGCATAAATGTTATCCCATATAATGACATTGCCGTTAAAAATATTTGAAATTTCTATAATGTTATTTTTATTTATATTTTGTGAAATTATTTTGGGCCCAGTCCATAATATTGAGACATTATCGGGTGCAGCGACGGCTAAATCTTTAAGATATGTGGAGTTTTTAATTCCTTCTTTTGCTAAAGAATCGGCATATACCGTTGGACAAAACCATAAGTTTGCTTTGGGGCATCTTTTATGTATATCATTTAAAAGACGGGATAACAAACGGCCATGTGCCTCACCAAGAGAAGAAAAAGATTTAGCTGCCTTACCAGAAAGTGTATTTGGAATATCGTCCATTAACAAGGCTAAAGTTCTTGCACCTATTTCTGTAAAAATAGACAGTTTTTTTAGAAGAATATGATAATCTGAATCTTTTGAATAATCAAAAGATAAACCCGGTGAAATTGATGGAACTACTTCTATATTTTTTTTTAATGCATATTTAATAAATTTTCTAAAGCTTTCTAACCAATCGGAAGAATAAAACGTTTTCCAACCTAAGCGATGGAATAAATCTTCTTTAGGAGCGTAAAGATAGGTGTTAAATGAAAATTTATATAAATAATCGCAAATATCCTCTCTTTCTTTAAAGGAAAGTAATTTTCCATAATATCCTTCTATATATCCAAAAAATTTTGACATT
>Ga0123519_10006888_pt1 | contig 17730 bp, 17 predicted proteins | sample YelNatPaOPRAMG02_FD_87396 | JGI IMG/M metagenome (GOLD analysis project Ga0123519, IMG submission 87396) | Hot spring microbial communities from Yellowstone National Park - Yellowstone National Park OP-RAMG-02 (version 2) | ecosystem: Environmental > Aquatic > Thermal springs > Hot (42-90C) ... | reverse complement strand
GGGCTATAATGGAAGGGCTAGAGCGTGTTGCGCGGTGAGAGCATCCTATGCTTTGCGCCGGACCCCTGGGATGATATCTGGCGCAATCGCCATCAGATCATGTCGCTTTTGGCGGGGGCCAACCAGGTGCTCTATGTGGAGCCGAGGCCTTATCTGCGCCCGGTGCTGCGGCGGGCCGTGCGGGGCGAGATCTCGCTCGCCGAGTTGCGGGCGCCGCGTTTGAGGGCGGTGCGGCCGGGCCTCTACGTCTTTCGTCCGCCGCTTTACGCGCCTTTGAGCGGGCGCGAGCCGTTAGCCACGCTGACCAAGGCGCTGCGGGTGGCCTCGCTGCGGCGGGCGATGCGGCGCTTGGGGATGAGCCGGCCCATCTTGTGGTTGTTTCGGCCCGAGATGGCCGACATCCCCGGCGATTACGGCGAAAAGCTGCTCATCTATCACATCGTGGATGAGTACACGGGGTATGAGGGCCTTGACCCCGCGCGGGCCGAAGCGATGCGTCGGCGCGAGCGCGAGCTTATCGCCAGGGCCGATCTCGTGTTGGTGACCTCCAAGGCGCTCTTGGAGAGCAAGGGGGGGATCAACCCCAATACTCACTGGGTGCCCAACGGCGTGGATTACGAGCGCTTTGCGAGCGCGGCGGCGAGACGCGAGGATCCGGCGGAGATGGTGGGCCTGCCTCATCCGCGCCTGGGCTATGTGGGGGCCATCAACGACAAGATAGACGCCGACCTCCTGCTGAGCGTGGCGGAGGCTTATCCGTGGGCTACGCTCGCCATGGTGGGGCCGGTGCGGGTGGAGGGCGCGGAGACGCGCGCGGGGCTGGAGCGGTTGCGCTCGCGGCCCAATGTGCGTTTCGTGGGCCAGGTGCCTGGGGAGCGCGTGCCCGAGTTCGTGGCGGCGTGCGATGTGGGCCTTTTGCCCTATCGGCAAAGCGTTTGGACGCAGCACATCCAGCCGCTCAAACTCTACGAGTATCTCGCCTGCGGCTTGCCCGTGGTCTCTACGGAGATCCCCGCCGTTCGGGACGAGGGGGATGTTGTGTTCGTGGCCCGGGATCGTCGGGCGTTTGTGGCCTTGGTGAGGCAGGCCCTGGGCACGGATAACGAGGCTTTGAGGGCGGCGCGGCAAGAGCGCGCCGCACGGAATACCTGGCGGGAGCGGGTAGAGCGCATCTCGGCGTTGATTGAGGCGACGCTGAGTTGCACGGGTGGCCGAGGATAGGGGGATGTATCCCCCTCGTCTGTCGCTGATTTCCGTCTCTTTGAGGAGCCTGTTATGCAATATGTTTATATCATCTGGAAACGCTTGTGGCTGATCGTCTTGTTGCTCGTGGTCACGGAAGGGGTGATCTTGGGCTTGTCTTTCACGGCCAAGCCGGTCTATCGGGCCTCGGTGCGCCTGCAAGTCTTGGCTACCGACCGAGCCGATGTCTCGCTTTTCACCCAGTATCGTTCCAGCAGCACGGTTGATGAGATCCAGCAAGCTCAGAGCGACTTTACGCGCGCCCTGAAGAGCGGTTTCGTCGCCTGGAAGACGATCGCCGACCTCAACCTGGAGATCGGGGCGTTGGACTTGCTCGCCGGCCTGAGCACCGCCGCCGAGGGCGATTTCCTCATCGTGACCGTGGAATCGGATGATCCGGGGCGGGCCGAGGACATCGCCAACACCCAGGTGGAGAACGCCCTGGAGTATTACCGCGCCGTGCGGGCCACGCCCTCGCGCGTGTTGCGGCAGTTTGTCTCGGACCTGTTAGCTTCAGAGAAGCAGAAGATGTTGGATGCGGAGAAGGCCCTGTTGGCTTTCAAGCAAAAGCACAATCTGGAATCCATCAAGCAGGAGACCACCGCCTTGCAGGATATGATCCGCGCGCTCAAGTTGGAGCGCGAGCGGGCGGTGATAGAGCAAGAGCGCGCGGCCATCTTCGCCCAAGTCTATCGGGCCGAGCAGAAGAAGGCCGAGGAAAAGGCGGCGGAGATCGGGGCCATGACCAAGGACGGCGAGGAGACCGTTGCGCCTTATACCCAAAAGTTCTACCTGGATCTGGCCCGCCAGCATGAGGCCAGGGCCTTGGACTATGAGGCGCAGCGCGACGGCTATGCGCGCAGCCTGGCGATTTACGATCAGGCCATCGCCGAGCGCTCGGACGAGTTGCGCAATTTGCTTGGTCTTTATACAGAGTATAACGCCCTGGAGCGCGAGCTGACCCAGGCGACGAACAACTACAACTTCCTCTGGGATAAGGAGAACGAGGCGCGGCTGAAGCAGGCGCAGGCCGAGAAGCTGGGGTACATCCAGATCACCGAGCCGGCGCGCAAGCCCGATGCGCCCGTCCCCTCCAAGACGTTGCAGCTCGCCGCAGCGGGAGGCGCGGTGAGCGTCCTGGTGGGGCTCATCCTGGCGTTCCTGATAGAGTTCCTGGGTTCCCTGGGCAGGGCGATGCGCAAGCAGCGCGTGACCTGAGGGCTATGGCTGACCGACGGCGCATCCTATATGTTGATTTGGCCGCGGGCGTGGGGGGCTCGGTGATCAGCCTGTACGAGCTGGTCAAGGGCCTGAACCGGGAACGCTATGAGCCACAGGTTATCCTGCGCGCCACCAACCCCTATGTGGAGCGCTTTCGCGAGCTGGGGGTGACGGTGAGGAGTTTAGGCGAAGGGCTGGCCGGGGCTGCGCCATCCGGGGCCCTCGTCCGGGAGGAGGGCGAGGCCGGCGTGGTGGCGAGGATGCGCCGAAGCCGTTTGGCGAGGGGCCTCAAGCGGAGCGCCCTGGGCGAGCGGCTGGTGCATTTCGTGGGCTTTTATGTGCGCGCTTATCCCCGGCTGCGCCGCGAGGCGCGGGAGCTGGCGGAGATCCTGGGCGCCGTGCGGCCCGACCTGGTGCACCTGAACGACGCCGTCTGCGTGAGCCGGGCGGGGATCATGGCGGCGCGCAGGGTCGGCGTGCCGGCCATCTGCCATGTGAGGGCTATGGAGGAGCGCAACCACTACGATCGCTGGCTCTCGCGCTCGCTCAAGGGGTTCATCTGCATCTCCCAGGCGGTGGCGCGCCACGAGGCGAGATCGGGGGGGCGCGTCCGGCCCTGTTGGGTGGTCTATAACGGGCTGGACTTGGCCGACTTTGCTTGGGGAGAGGATAAGGCGCGCGTGCGGGCCGAGTTGGGCTTTACGGCCGGGGAGCTGGTCGGTTGCGTCGGGCGCCTCGTGGCCTGGAAGGGGCAGGACGTTTTCCTGCGCGCGTTGGCCCGCCTGAAGGAGCGTTATCCCGCGTTGCGCGGGCTGGTCGTCGGGGAGCCCGGGGCGAACGGAGCGCGATATGCCCAGGAGCTGCGCGAGCTGGCGCGCCGACTGGGCCTGGAGGATAGGGTGCTCTTCACCGGTTTTCGCCGGGATATCCCCCGACTCCTGGGGGCGATGGACGTCCTGGTGCACGCCTCCACCGCTCCTGAGCCCTTTGGGCGGGTGATCATTGAGGGCATGGCGGCGGGCACGCCGGTCGTCGGCACGAACGCCGGGGCCGTGCCCGAGATCATTGAGGACAAGGTGACAGGGCTGCTCGTGCCCCCTGGGGATGCAGGGGCCATGGCCGAGGCCATCGCCTGGGTTTTGGACCATCCCCAAGAGGCCCAGGCGATGCGTTTGGCGGCGCGGCGCGCCGTGGAGCTCCGTTTCACCACCGAGCGCTATGTGCAGGGCGTGGAACGCGTCTATGAGGAGATCCTCCGTTGAGTGAGGGGCAGGCGAGGCAACAAACCGAGGTCATCCCCTATGGCCCGATCCTGAATAGGGTCCTGGCCGTGCTGGGGGTGCTTTTGATGGCCGGGGTGGCCATCGCTTTGGGGCTGCTCATCGGCCGGCAGACCTATGCCGAAAAGTGGCCCATACTGGTCACCTTGAGCGGCCTGACGGTCTATTTGCTCGTGGCCCTGATGAACGCCCGCCATGCGTTGATCTTTTGGATCGTCACCGCGCCCTTTGCGCGCTTTGCGTATCTGAACGTGGAGTTGGGGAGGGGCATCCCCAACCTGACCCTGAATCGCATCATGACCGGGGTGCTGCTGATCCTGGTGCTGGCGCAATTGGCCAGCCAGCGTCGGCGGGCGGTGCGCCTGAGCGTGATGGACGTTTCCCTGATCCTGTATGGCCTGGCGGCGTTGCTCTCGGTGCCCAGCTCGGTGATCAAGTTCCAAAGCGCCATTCAGTCCTTCTTTGACTTGATCGTTATCCCCATCGCGGTGTACTTCCTGGCGCGCGCGCTGATCACCGATCGCCAGGAGATGCGGGCGGTCATGCATGCCCTGTTGGTCGTGGGCACGTACATGGCCCTGCTGGCGATCCGAGAACAGCTCACCGGCGACGTGTGGTTTTATCCTGAGGATCGCAGCGTGCAATACACGCGCACCATCCGGCGCGTAGTGGGCTTGTTGGGCAATCCGGCGTATCTGGCGACGTGCATCAACCTAGCCCTGCCCTGGGCTTGGTACCTGTTCTTGAAGGCCAAGCGAGCGAAGTGGGTGCTCTTGCCGCTCATCGGGGTGATGATCGCCGGGGTCTATTTCTGCATGAACCGCTCCGCGTGGGCGGGATTGGTGTTGGCCCTGATCGTCATGGCCCTGCTCATCAGGCGCTTTCGGCGCATCTTTGCCTTCATGGTGCTCATAGGGGCCGCTTTGGCCGCCGTGTATTGGGCGGTGATCGTCTCCAGTGCCGCGGTGCGCGAGCGGCTCCAAGCACAGGGGCCGGTTGAATATCGCGCCGACACCTGGAACGTCGCCCTGCGCATGATCAAAGACAACCTGGCTTTCGGCATCGGCTACGAGAACTTTCAGTTCTACTACCATCGTTACGGCTATTGGGATATCTATCTTCGGGCCCTGCCCACGCCCCATAATACGTACTTGTGGGTGCTCCTGATGGGCGGCCTGGTGGCCTTTATCCCCTTCATGGTCTTTTTGGGGGCGACGGCCCTATCCGCGTTGCTCTTGTATCTGCGCGGGCGGGGACGAGAGGAGGTCTTCCCCGATGCGGATTCGGCGGCGGCCTTCCTGGCCTCCATGGCGGCCTTTTGGGCCCCAGCCCTGGCGATGGACGTGCTGACCGGCTATTACAACACCATGCTCATGTTCCTGATCGTCGGGGCCTTCTTCGGGGCGGCGGAGGGAGAGCGGCGCAGAAGGGCACCGGCCGGGGTCGTCAGCCGGGGGAGGGGGTGAGATGTCGGCCGGGGGGAGCTCGCGGGGGAAGGTGCCCCTGCTGCGAGATCATCGCGAAAAGAGCCTCGCGGAGCGCCGGATTGAGGAGCGCTGGCGGGAGCTGCTGATGGCGGGGGCCTCCACGGAGGATTTTCAGCGCGCCTACGATGAGCTGCATGCCGAGTTCCTCCGCGAGCAAGAGGGGCAAGGCGAGATCTATGCGCAGGTGAACCCGCGCGCCGAGGGCGAGGATCGGGTGCGCCGGGTGGTGCTACAGAGCGTGGGCACGGGGGCGCGCGTTTTGGAGGTGGGCACGGGGGACGGCCTGACGGCCTACCTCCTGGCCAAACAGGGTAATCGGGTGCTCTCGGTAGACGTCTCGCAGGTGGCCCTGGAGAGGGCGCGCTCGCGCTGGGGGCGCGAAGAGGGCCTAGAGCTACGCTTTGAGTACGGCGACGCGCGCTCGTTGGAGCTTCCCGAGGCCAGCTTTGATTTCGTGGTCAGCGAGAACCTGGTGGAGCATTTATCGCCCTCGGATATGCGCAGGCACCTCAAGGAGGTGCGCCGCCTGCTGGTGCCCGGCGGGGGGTATCTCCTCTATACCCCCTCGCGGCTGTGGAGCGGGCGGGTTTCGGCGGGGTTTCACCTGCACGTCTATACGCTGCGGGAGTTGTGCGCGTTCATGAGGGAGGCGGGCTTTCGGGTGGCCTGGCTTGAGCCGCGCTTGGTGCGTCGCTTGGGTCGCCCGCTGCGGATCTCGGGGCTTGCCCTGCGGTTGGCCTGGCTGTACGAGGCCGCGCTCATCGCCCTGCGCGTGCAGGCCTGGCCGGTGGGCCTCAAGGCGCGGGTGATCCCGGGGATCATGGTTCTGGGGATAAAGGGGTAGAGGACGCCTATGAGGGTGGCGATCTTGGGGCCGTATCCGCTGGATACCGAGCGCCTCGGTGGGGTGGAGGTGGCCATCGTCTATGTGCAGCGGGAGCTGCTCAAATTGGAGGAGGTAGAGCTGCAGATCGTCACCTGTAAGGAGGAGCTCGCAGCGCCGAGGGTGGTGGAGGAGGGGCGGCTCAGGGTCATCTATCTCCCCAGAGGGCGCTTGGGCCGCCTGACCTGGCATCGGCGGGAGGTGCGGGCCATCCTGAGGGCGCTGGGCCCCTTTGAGCCGGATATCGTCCATGCCCATGGTTCGGGCCTCTATGCGGGGGCGGCTCTGGCCGGTCCCTATCCGGCGGTCATCACCGTACACGGCATCATCTCCCAGGAGGCCAAGCTGGCGACCGGCTGGGGGAACCGGCTGCGGGGGTTCCTGGACGCGCAGTACGAGCGCATGGTCATACGCCGCGCGAGGCATCTCATGCTCATCACCCCTTATGTGGAGCAAGTGTTCGCGGGGATCTTTGCCGGGAGATCCTACCTGGTGGAGAACGCCTGCGATGAACGCTTCTTTGCCCTGCAGCGCGAGCCTGTGCCCGGGCGCATCCTCTTCGCCGGGCCGGTGATCCCGCGCAAGGGGGTGCTTCCCTTGTTGAGGGCGCTGCGCCTGGTGCGCGAGCGGGTGCCGGAGGCGCACCTGCACATCGCCGGGCCGACGGGAGGGCGTCCCGACTATTATCAGGCCTGTGTTGCCTACGTCCGCGAGCAGGGGCTGGACGAGGCGGCCACCTTCTTGGGGCAGCTCACCCAGGAGCAGTTGTTGACGGAATATGCCCGCTGCGCCGTCTTCACCCTGCCCTCCTTCCAGGAGACGGCACCCATGGTGATCGAGCAGGCCATGGCCGCCGGGGTGCCCAGCGTGGCCACGCGCGCCGGCGGGGTTCCCTGGATGCTGGAGGATGGCCTGACCGGCTTGACCTTGCCCGTGCCCGGTTCGTCGGAGGGCGATCCCGAGGCACTCGCGGCGGCCCTAGCGCGGCTGTTGCAGGATGGCGAATCGGCCGAGCGCATGGGACGGCGGGCGAAGGAGGTGGCGCGGGCGCGCTTCTGGCCGGAGAGCGTGGCCCGCAGGACCCTGGAGGTCTATCGGCAGGTGCTGGAGGCTGAGGGACGATGATCATCGTACAGACGCCCTTGCGAATCAGCTTCTTGGGAGGCGGGACCGACTTTCGGGATTTTTACACCCAGGAGGAGGGCTGCGTCCTCAGCTCGGCCATAGACAAATATATCTACGCGATCATCAAGAAACGTTTTGATGACAAGATCCGCGTCGGCTATACCCGCACGGAGTTGGTGGACGACCTGAACCAGCTCCAGCACGAGCTGGTGCGCGAGGCCCTGAGGCTGACGGGAATCACCCGCCGGGTGGAGCTGGCGACGATGGGCGATATCCCCTCGGAGGGCTCGGGGTTGGGGTCCTCTAGCACGGTGACGGTGGGCTGTCTGCAGGCGATGTACGCTTACCTGGGGCGCCTGGTCGATGCCGAGACGCTCGCGCGGCAGGCCTGTCTCATTGAGATAGACACCCTGGGCAAGCCCATCGGCAAGCAGGATCAGTATATCGCCGCCTACGGTGGTTTGCGCTTTATTCGCTTCAGGCCCGATGAGACGGTGGTGGTGGAGGACGTCAAGATCTCTGAGGAGCTACGGCGCGCCTTGGAGGAGAGGCTGTTATTGTTCTTCACGGGGGTCACACGGCAATCCAGCGAGATCCTGCGCGAGCAGGTGACGCAGATCCAGGCGCGCATGGAGGTGCTGCGCGAGCTGAAGGCGCTGGCCGTTGAGGGGCGACGCTACCTAGAGCAGGGGCAACTTGACGCCCTGGGCATGGCTCTGGATCGGGGGTGGGCCGCCAAGCGGCAGCTCGCCAGCGGCATCTCCAACGCCGGCATAGACGAGATGTACCGCGCAGCGCGCCGCGCGGGGGCCTTGGGAGGCAAGATCACGGGGGCCGGCGGTGGGGGTTTCTTGTTGCTCTACTGCCCGCCCAAGTTCCAGGATGCCGTGCGCTACGCCTTGCGCGGCCTGCGCGAGCTGCCCATCCGCCTGGAGCGCGACGGCAGCAAGGTCATCTTTAACGCCCGCCGGGAGTAGGTGCCCTTTGCGCCTGATGTGAATGGGGATGAGGCGGGTGGGCGCGGCATGGCGCCGCGAGGCGCTTTATCCTAGTGGCCTGAGGAGTTGAGGAGATGGGCGCGGGGGAGCAGGTCAGAAGTTATATGCGCTGCATCGCCCAGACGTTGGAGGCTCTGCCTTGGGAGGCCGTGGAGCGGGCCATCGCCCTGCTTCACGAGGCACGCCTGCGCCGGGCGACGGTGTTTCTCTGCGGCAACGGGGGCAGCGCGGCCACGGCGATGCACTGGGCCAACGACCTCGGTAAGGGGGCCGAGGCGCCCGGGGTGCCGCGCTTCAGGGCCATCAGCTTGGTGGATAACGTATCCCTCCTGACGGCCTGGAGCAACGACGCGAGCTACGCCGAGGCCTTTGCGGAGCAGCTCCGCAACCTGGCGCGGCCCGGGGATGTGCTCCTCGCCTTGAGCGGCAGCGGCAACTCCCCCAACGTGCTCAACGCCGTGCGCCTGGCCCGCGAGCTGGGCCTGGCGACCGTCGGCCTCAGCGGCGGCCAGGGGGGCGAGCTGGCCAAGCTTGTGGACTTGGCCATCGTGGTGCCCAACGCTTGCATGGAGCAGATCGAGGACGTGCACATGCTCCTGGAGCACGCCATCACCAGTGCGCTACGCGAGCGCGCGCGTTCAGAGCGGGTGCCCAGCCTGCTCCTGGCCGAAGGCGGGCCTCGCCATGTGGACGTTCCCCGACGGGGGGCCATCTTCTTGGATCGCGACGGGGTCATCAATGCCGACCGGCCGGACTATGTGAAGAGTTGGGAGGAATTCGCCTTGCTGCCCGGCGCACTGGAGGCGCTGCGCGAGTTATCCGCCACGCGCATGCCCATCGTGGTCATCACCAACCAATCGGCCATCAACCGTGGCCTGACGAGCTTTGAGGTCGTAGAGAGCATCAACCGGCGGCTGATGGCCCTCGTCGCCGAGGCGGGAGGGCGGATTGAGGCGGTGGCCTGGTGTCCGCACCGGCCCGAGGAGCAATGCGGCTGCCGCAAGCCGGCGCCGGGATTGCTCCACTATGCCGCCGAGGCCCTGCGGCTGGATTTGGCGCGCTCGTATCTGGTGGGGGATGCGGAGAGCGACATCGCCGCCGGGATGGCCGCGGGCTGCAAGAGCCTCTTGGTGCTCACGGGGCGCGGGGCCGCGCAGCGGGCGAAGGTGGAGGAGAGGTGGGGGGCGAGGTGTGTGATCGTGCCCGACCTGATGGCGGCGGCGCGGTGGATTTTGCGAGACCTTGAGAGCGAGCATGGCTAGGGGAGATACCTTCCTGGAATACGCCGGCCGGCGTGTGGACGTCCCCGCCTTGATGCGCTATATCCTCACCCACGAGGTGGCCGCGCGGTATTCGCCCTGGTTCTTCCGCTATCACGGGGACCTGACGAGCGAGCGCTACATCGCCAAATATCTGCGTTTCATGCGCAAGCTGTTTGCCCTCCGGCCCGGCGGCCTAGAAGGGCAAAGGGTGCTGGACGCCGGCTGCGGCTTTGGGATCATGGCCACGCTGATGGCCCTGATGGGCGCGCGCGAGGTGCACGGGCTGGACGCTCATCGGGGGATGATCGCCACCTTTCGCACCTATCTGGAGATCCTCCCCTATCGCCTTCCGGTGTATCCGGAGGTGGGCGACGTGGCGGCGATGCCCTACGCGGCGAGCGCCTTTGACATCGTCCTCTCCCATGAGGCGATCTCCCATTATCGCGACGTGGAGGGCTTCCTCGCCGAATCCTACCGCGTGTTGCGCCCAGGGGGAGCGTTGATCATCTCCGACAGCAACAACGCCCTGTGTCGGCGGGTGGTGAGGAGGACGCGAGAGATCTGGCGGGCCTTTGAGCTGGGGCCAGCGAGGGAGAACATCCACGGGCATCGGGTGGAAAAGCCCTTTATCGTCCAGCGCGCCGAGATCATCGCCCGCGACTTTCCCAGCCTCTCCGCCCAGGAGGTGAGCCTTCTGGCCGAACATACCTCGGGGCTGTGGGGCGCGGGGCTGCGGGGGGCCGTGGAGGCCTATCTGCGCACAGGCCGGGTGCCGGAGCGGGTGTATCGCGAGGGGGAATGCCCGGTGGATCCGGTGCAGGGGTACTATATTGAACGCCTGGTGGATCCTTATCAGCTTCGGCAGCGCCTGGAGGACCTCGGCTTCGCGGCCCGGTTGCGCGCCTATCTGGGAGGGGCGCGCGGGGGCTGGGTGGAGGTGGCGAACGACCTCCTGACCTGGGGGCCGTTCACGCCCGTGGCCTTGCGCTTTGCCCGGGCCTTTCGCCTCTTGGCCGTTAAGCGGGGGTAGGGGATGCGCGTCGCGCTGTTGAGCTTTTATCCGAGCGAGAGGGATATCGTCCCCGGGGGCATCCGCGCGGTCGTGCAGAACCTGGTGCGGGCCTTCCAAAGCTATGCGGATTTGGAGCTACACGTGATCCATTGTCACTCGGACGTCTCCGAGGACCGCCTGGCGAGAGAGGGGAGGGCGACGGTGCACTATTTGGCCATGCCCCGGCGGCGGATCCTCCCCAACCTGGTGACGAGCGTCGGGCGCGTCGTCCGCGAGGTGCGCGCGGTGGATCCCGACTTGGTGCACGCCCACGCGGCGCACTTTGCCTATGCGGGGGTCAAGGCGGGGTATCCGACGATCTATACCATTCACGGGGTATTGCCGCGGGAGGTCAGGATCTATAACCGTACCCTCTACGATCGCCTGCGCTACGGCCTGCTGGCGTATTACGAGCGCCGGGCGCTGCGCGGGGTGCGGCAGGTCGTGGCCATCAGCGATCACGTCCTACGGGAGTATGCTCCCTGGGGGACGGCGGGATGGGTGCGCGTGGATAACCCCGTGCCGCCCGAGTTCTTCGAGTTGGCCGAGCGGACGGTGGAGGGGCAGGTGTTGTATGTGGGCTCCATCGACGAGCGCAAGGACCTGTTGATGCTCCTGCGGGCCATGGACAGGCTGCGAGCCGAGGAGCCGGCGGCCAGGCTGGTCGTCGCCGGGCGGGTGAATAGCCCGGCCTATGAGCGACGGGTGCGGGATTATGTGGCGGCCCGTGCCCTGGGGGAAGTGATCGTCTGGCGGGGCTTTTTGGATCGGCCGGGGCTCATGGCCGAGTACGAACGCGCCGCGGTGGTGGCGTTGCCCTCGTTGGAGGAGAACGCCCCGATGGCGGTCCTGGAGGCCATGGCTGCGGGCAAGCCGGTGGTGGCCACGGCCGTCGGCGGGGTGCCCGATATCGTCATAGAGGGGGAGACGGGGTTCCTCGTCTCGCCGGGCGATGACGAGGCGCTGGCCCGGCGCCTGGGGCAGGTCTTGGCCGATGGATCGTTGAGGGCCCGTTTGGGGCGGCGGGCGCGCGAGGTGGCCCGCGAGCGCTTTCACGTGGAGCGGATCGCCCGCCAGTACTATGAGCTTTACGGCCGGGTTCTGGCGAACGCGCAGAAGCGAGACTAGGCCGTGTTTGAAGCGGTAGCCCAGCCCCTCGTGGTGCTGGAGGAAAATGGGCGATCCACCGCCGAGGCGCAGGGAGAAACGGGAGAAAGACGGATAAAGCCTCCGCGTCCTCGGCGTCTCCGCGGTGAATCCTACGTTGTCCTACGAAATCCCTTGTGGGCGTGAGACGGGCACAAGGCCCCAGGCTACGAGGGTGAGGACACGCATTCACTGGGGTAGACAGGACGCAAAGCGATGCGCATCTGCGTTTTTTCCGAGCGCTTGGCCGAGCCGTTTGACGAGGGCATCAAGGGCTACGCCTGGCACCTGATCCGCGAGTTGCGCAAGGCGCATGACGTGCTGGCGCTGACGATCTTTGGGAGGAGTTCCCCCGAGGCGGGGATTCGGAACGTGTGGGGCAACAAGTTGCTCTTGAGCGTTCCCTTGGCGCGCCAGGTGCGGCGCTTTAGGCCGGAGCTGATCCTCTATGTGCCCACGGCCTGCGCCACGCCCTTTAGCTTCTGGCGGGCGCGCCTGCTCAAGCTCTACGGGGCGGGGGCACCGGTGGTGTTAGTGGCCTTGCAGGTGCGGCGTTACGGGTGGATCGCGCGGCGGGTGATGCCCCATTTGCGGCCCGACCTGGTGCTGGTGCAGGCGGAGCGCACGCGCGCGAGCCTCGCCCCCTTGGGCTGTCGGCTGCGCCTGATCCCGCCGGGGGTGGATTGGGAACGCTTCCGGCCGGCGACGCCGGAGCGGCGCGCCCGGTTGCGGCAGGCCTATGGGATAGATCCGCAGAGCTATGTGCTCCTGCACGTCGGGCATCTCAATCGGGGGCGCAACGTGCAGGCCCTGTTGCCCTTGCAGAGGCCGGGCCAGCAGGTCGTCGTGGTCGGCTCGACCAGCACCCCCCAGGATGAGGAGCTGGTGGAGGAGCTGCTCCGGGCCGGGGTGAAGGTCATCAGGGGGTATGTGCGGGATATCGCCGAGCTCTACCAATTGGCGGATTGCTACGTTTTCCCGGTGAAGGGGGAGACGTCGGCCATTGACCTGCCCCTCTCCGTGCTAGAGGCGATGGCCTGCGACCTGCCGGTGGTGAGCATGCCCTTCGGGGGGTTGGCGACACAGATCCAAGGAGAGTCCGGGGCGCAGCTGGAGGCCGGGCAGGGCTTGGTTTACGTGGAGGATGGGAGCCAATTGGCCGAGGCAGTGGAAGCCTGTAAGCGCCTGGCTCGTGCGGGCACGCGGGAGATGGTCGCGCCGTTTGCCTGGCCGAAGGTGATCCCGGCGATCTTGGAGGGGATCTGCGCCGATCTGGGTTTAGCGCGGCCCGGTGCCGCCGGAGGGTGAGGGATCGTGCTCTCGGAAGAGGAGAAAAAGGCCCTGGAGCGACGCTATGACCCCGATTTGCAAGCGGAGGTCTTTGGGCGCTTTGAGGCCCAGTTCCTGGCGCGCCTGCGGGAGGGCGCGGTGGTGCTGGACGCCGGCTCGGGGCCGGGGAGCTGGATCCTCCAGGCGCATCGGGAGAGGATCGGCCTGCTCGTAGGGGTGGACGTTTACCGGCCCGATGTCTCGCGTTTGGACGGCTTTGTCCTGGGCCGCTGTGAGCAGTTGCCCTTTGTGGCGGGGGCCTTTGATATGGTGGTGGCTTATCTGGTGTTTGAGCATCTGCCGGAGCCTCGGCTGGCCTTTCGCGAGTACGCGCGGGTGCTCAAGCCGGGGGGATATCTGGTGTTCAAGACGCCGGCGGTGCACACGCCCCTCTTTCTCCTGGCCAGGTTGTTGCCCACGGGCCTGCATCGGAGGCTGAAGGGGCGCATCGGCGTGGCCGAGGGGGAGGTGTTCCCCACCTATTATCGTGTCAATACGCTTCGGCGGCTGGAACGCGAGTTGGGCGCAGCGGGTTTTCAGAGGGATTGGCTGCACAGGGTGGATCAGACGTATGCGTACCTCGCGCATGGACGCTGGAGCTACACGCTGGGCCTTCTCTATAGCCGCCTGACCCGTCGGCCCATCCTAGGTTGGCTGCGCAATCAGATCATCGGCATCTATCGGCTATCTTCGCGTGATCGGGTGATGCGGTGAGCATAGACCTGTGGACGGCGCGCATCGTCGCCAAGATGATCTATCCACAACGGCGGGTTGAGGGCTTTATCCGCCCGGGCGTGGAGGCCCACGCGCGCCTGCTTCGGGCGCTCAGGGCGAACAAGGTGCCCTTGTTGGCGCTTGACCTCGGCTTCTCGCCGCTGAGCGCCTTTTATGCCGGCGAGGCCTTTCAGCGCCTGTGGGAGAAGGAACGCGCCCGGTGGGCTGCGCTGCGGGCGGAGTACGCGATCGTGCGCCGGGCCTTGGAGGGCGCGGGCATTCGCGACGTGCTCATCAAGTCGGTGGGGATGGCGCCCTCGTTTCCGTATGCCAGCGACAACACGGACATCCTGGTGGCGGCCGAACAGGGGACGCTGGCCAAGGAGGTCCTCCTAGACCTGGGCTATGTGGAGCTGAAGAACGTGGAGGAGCCGCACAAGTTCCTCTTCCGCAAATTTCACCTGGGCACGACGGCCTCGGCGATCCACCTGCACGAGTTCGTCGGCTGGGGCACGGGCTTTATGGACGATGAGAGCCTCCTGGCCAACGCGCGCCAGGCCCCCGACGATCCCGAGCTGTGGATCCCCTGCGCTGAGGACGCGCTCCTGGTGACGATGGCCCACGCTTTCTACGAGGATAAGGCCATCACCTTGGGTGACCTGTGGAAGGTCATGCATATCCTGAGACAGGGGAAGCTGGATTGGGAGCGGGCCTATCGCCAAGCGCGTCACCGAGGCTGGCAGGAGGGCTTGGAGGTGTGCCTCTTGCTTTGGGCCGGGCTAGAGCGCCTGCTCTATGGGGAGCACAGCTTTCCCGAGGCGCTCGTGCGCCAAGCGCGCAAGCGTTTGCCCGCTTACGATCGGCTTTACCTGGGGCGAGCGTTGCGGGCGGATGAGGAGCGCCTGGGCTTTCCCTGGCGGGTCTCTTTTCTCTTCAGCAAGGGGCAGTACTACCGCAAAGTATGGCGCGATGGCGCCCTATCTTGGCCTGAGAAGGCGGGCGACGCCCTCAAGCATTCGTGGGCGGGGATCAGGCGGCGGCTCCCGTGGAAGATCCAGCGGTCCATGTTGATCAGCCTCAGCGGGGTTGATGGTTCGGGGAAGACGGCCCAGGCGGAGATGCTCCAGAGGGCGTTCGGGGAATGTGACCTCGCGGCGCGGGTGGTGTGGAATCGCGGCGGCTCCTCGCGGCTGGCGGAGCGGATCATCGCCCTGGTCAAGCCCCTTTTGCCGAAGGCGAAGGGCCTTGACCTGACCGGCGACACCCGCCAGGCCAAGGTGGCCCGCAAGAGCGTCTGGCTGCGCCGGCCGCTCCTGCGCTGGGGCTGGACGGCTCTGGTGGTGGGGGACCTCTTGCTGCAGTATGGCCGTAAGGTGGCCTGGCCGCTTTTATGGGGGCGGGTGGTGATCTGCGACCGCTACGCCTATGACGCCCTGGTGGAGCTGGCCGCGCTCGGCGGGCCGGAGGTCATGGGCTCCTGGGGGGCCAAGCTCCTCTTGGGCCTCAGCCCCAGGCCTCGGCTGGCCTATCTTTTGGATGTGGACCCGGCGGTCGCCCGCGCGCGCAAGCCGGACGAGGAGTTGAGCTTTCTGGAGGCGCAGGCCGACCTTTACCGCCAGATGGCCCCGACCTGGGGGCTGCGCCTCGTAGAGGCTAACGGCGAGTTGGCCGCGTGCGCCGATGCGCTCGTCCACGAGGTATTGAGCACATACTATGGGAAAACGTTGGAACGTTTAAACGTTTGAACGTTTCTGGGGGGCGGTGATGCGCGTCTTGATGTTGACCAATATGTATCCTCACGAGGCCGATCCCTCGTTTGGCACCTTTGTCTATGAACAGGTGCGCGCCCTGCGCGCCCTGGGGGTGGATATAGACGTGCTTTTCATCAACGGGCGGGCGAGCCGTTGGAACTACCTGTTGGGCTACTTGCGCTTTTGGCGGCAGCTCTATTACGTGCGCTACGATCTCATTCACGCCCATTACGTTTTTTCCGGCTTGATCGCGCGGGCGCAGGTGGGCTTGCCCATCGTGCAGAGCTTTCACGCCCCGGGGCAAATGCACACCTACCAGGGCTGGCTATGCAAGCGGCTGGCGCCATGGGTGGACGAGATCATCGTGACCTCGGCGCAGCACAAGGCCCTTCTGGGCCATGAGCGGGCGCATATCATCCCCTGTGGGGTGGACCTGGAGCTCTTTAAGCCCCGGCCGCGCGACGAGGCCCGCGCCGAGTTGGGGTGGGATGTAGGACGCAAGATCGTGGCCTGGGTGGGCGATCCGCGGCGCGAGAAGCGCCTAGACCTGGCCTATGCGACCTACGAGCTATTACGCCGGAGGCGCGAGGACGTGGAGTTGAAGGTGGTGAGCAAGGTGCCTCACGAGGCCATCCCCACTTACCTGAACGCCGCCGACGTCTTGTTGCTCACCTCGGACCACGAGGGCTCGCCGGTGGTGATCAAGGAGGCGATGGCCTGTAACCTGCCGATCGTCTCCACGGCGGTGGGGGATGTGCCCGAGGTCATCGGCGGGGTGGAGGGCTGCTTCCTCGCCGAGCACACGCCGGAGGACCTGGCGGATAAGGTGGAGAGGGCCCTGGCCTTTGGGCGGCGGACGCGCGGGCGCGAGGCCATCGCCCACCTGCAGACTCAAGAGGAGGCCCGAAAGATCCTCGCCCTGTATGAGGGGGTGTTGGCGCGGCGCCGGGCCAAAGCCGGCCGAGAGAGGGTTTTAGGATGAGGCTATTGGTCATCCTGGGAGAGGGCGGGCATACGAAGGAGATGCTCGCCCTGGTGGAGATGCTGGGGGACGATCTGGAGTACGGGTATATCCTCGTCCGAGACGACGAGGTCTCGGAGGGCAAAATCCGTCGCCCTGGACCGGTGTACCGCGTGATTCGCCCGCGAGATAAGCAGCATCACTTGCTGCGGGATATCTGTAAGGCGCTCTATAGCGGCTGGCAATCGTGGCGGGCGCTACGCGCCTTTCGGCCGGAGGCGGTGCTCAGCTCGGGGCCGGCGGTGGCGGTGCCGGCGTGTATCGCCGCCAGGCTGATGGGGATCAAGGTGATCTTTGTGGAGACGGCCTCGCGGGTGACGGCGCTCTCGTTGACCGGGCGGATCCTGTACAGGGTGGCGCATCTCTTTTTCGTGCAGTGGCCGGAGCTGGCGGCGCGCTATCCGAAGGCGATCTATGCCGGGCGGCTGTTCTAGCTGTTTGGCGGCGATTAACCACGAAGACACAAAGACAAAGAGGATGAAGATGGGATATTTGCCTATCTCGGATGAGGAAGAACGCATCGGCATGGCGATTGTGGATGCGGCTTATGCTGTGCATAAGGCACTTGGGCCAGGATTACTGGAGAATACTTATGAGGTTTGCTTTTGCCATTCGGCTTTCTGATCAACTTCAACGTGCCACTCGTCAAGCAGGGCATCCAGCGCGTGGTCCTATGAAATCTTGGTGTCTTTATGTCTTTGTGTCTTTGTGGTGAGGATAATGATCTTGGTTACAGTGGGGACAACGGATTTCGACGAGCTGGTGCGGGCGATGGACCGCTTGGCGCCGACGCTGGGAGAGGAAGTGGTCGCCCAGATCGGGCGGGGGACGTATGTGCCGGCGCACATGGAGTTTTTCCGCTTCGCGCCCTCGTTAGAGCCGTATTACGCCCGGGCGCGGGTGGTGGTCGCGCATGGGGGATTGGGCACGGTGGTTGAGGTCTTGCAGCGGGGGATCAAGCTGATCGGGGTGAGCAACCCGGATCGTTACGACCGCCATCAGGAGGACCTGCTGCGCACCTTGGAGCAGCGTGGGCACATGATCTGGTGTCGCAGCGTGGAAGAGCTACCGAGGGCCTTGAAGGAGGTGGACGAGCGGACGTTCACGCCCTATGAAACGCCGCCGTGTCGCATCGCCGAGGTCATCCGCGAGTATCTGGGGCTTGGGCCGAGGAAGAAGCGATGAGGGGGCTTGCGGCGAGGTTGGCTTCGGCCCTGTTC
>Ga0123519_10006887_pt1 | contig 17732 bp, 15 predicted proteins | sample YelNatPaOPRAMG02_FD_87396 | JGI IMG/M metagenome (GOLD analysis project Ga0123519, IMG submission 87396) | Hot spring microbial communities from Yellowstone National Park - Yellowstone National Park OP-RAMG-02 (version 2) | ecosystem: Environmental > Aquatic > Thermal springs > Hot (42-90C) ... | reverse complement strand
TCTTGCCAGTTGGTCGTGCACTGCCTCAGCCTGGTTCCTACACCATAGCTTTCGAAATCATCGTAGAACCAGATTGTTGGCGGAGGGACCGCTATGGCGGAACCAGCAAGGATCAGGACAAGTATTGCAGTAAGCTTCACCCCTCGCATTCCCATTCCTCCTTTTTCAAACACGTTGGCAGTCTTTGTTTGTAGGCTGGAAGTTTTCCAAATCTGAGACACGCGTTGCTTCCCTTAAGCAGAACTACTTTAAGTCTTCTCACCTCCCAATATGAAATCCGGCCACCACAATGAAATAATCGTTCAGCCAGCCTGGCGGTTTCTTTCGTATCATCCGTTTGTAGTATGACCACAAAAGTACCGCTTTGTCAACTGTTAAATGTGAATTGGTCTAAATGATTGTTCCATACTTTTGAGTGTCGCGAAATCAACCATGCCTACTAAACAATGCAATAGGTGGAAACTGAAAGTAGGGGAAAATGGAAACCTTCTGTACTACACTACTGAATACCTTCAAACAGAGCGGTGCTCATGTAACGTTCTGCTCCATCCGGCAAGATCACAACAATCGTCTTTCCTTCGCACTCATCAAGTCGAGCAACGCGATCTGCTACAGCCATTGCCGCACCAGAAGATATGCCTGCCAATATACCTTCTTCTCTTGCGAGTCGACGCGCGTATTCTATAGCTTCTTCTCCAGCAACGGTTTCAATCCTGTCGATGAGCGACAGGTCTAGTACGTCTGGTACAAAACCGGCTCCGATGCCCTGAATGCGATGTGGTGACGGTTTGATTTCTTGTTTGTTGAGCGTTTGAGTTAGGACTGGGGATTCTGCTGGTTCAACTGCTATAGACACAATTTGCTTCGATTGTTTGCACTTTATGTATCGGGATACACCAGTAATGGTACCGCCCGTTCCCACACCAGCAACAAGCACATCAATTGCGCCATCGGTATCGTACCAGATCTCGGGACCGGTTGTTTCTTCGTGGATTTTGGGATTGGCTTGATTTTTGAACTGCTGAGGCATAAAGTAACGATCCGGGTCCGACGCCACTATTTCCTCTGCTTTTTCGACCGCGCCGCGCATTCCCTTCGAGCCCTCTGTTAAAACCAATTTGGCACCTAGGAATGCAAGCAGCTTACGGCGTTCTATGCTCATCGTTTCGGGCATCGTTAGTGTGACCGGGTACCCGCGCGCTGCACCAACAAAGGCAAGTGCAATTCCAGTGTTCCCACTCGTCGGCTCTACAATTTCCTTGCCCGGACGAAGCAAGCCGCGAATCTCAGCGTCACGAACCATCGATACGCCAATGCGGCATTTGACCGAGTATGCTGGGTTTCGCCCTTCGATTTTTGCAAGTACAACTGCTTTCGCACCGCGTGTGATACGGTTTATGCGTACTAGAGGCGTCCGACCAATACTAAAAGTATTATCTTCGTACCAGTTCGCCACGTCTGCACAGCTACCTATGATATTGATGCTACGTTAAACAGACCCAACTTCCAGCTACACCTTGAGTAAAAGCATAAGCCGCATCTATGACTTCCGCAGCGCGCAAACCGTCGGTGCCGTCTACTATCGGGACCCTCTCGCCGCGCACGCAAGCCACAAAGTGCTTAGCCTGTTCTACAAAACGGTCGGCATTTGGACAAGGTTCTTGTTGCCACGAGCCAGAATTATCAACCATAAACCTCAGTCCGCCTGTGCTGTAATCGATAATAATTGCACCATCGGTTCCATAGATCTCAATCACGTTAGCAGATCCGGGACTGGTCCAGCTCGCTTCTATAACACCAATGGCTCCGTTTGATGCTTGCAGCAAAATGGTGCTGCAGTCTTCCACTCCGTACCTCGAATCGGCAGTCTCGACGGCGGCACAGACCTTCGATGCTTCTCCGACAAGGTATCTAAACAAATCAATTGAATGGACGGATGTATCCGGTATGGTTCCTCCACCACTGATTTCGGGGTTCGCAAACCAGGTTTGCGTCATATCAATTTTCCCGCCAAATCGGTTTCTAAACATTGTAACCTTGCCGATCCGACCAGCTTTAATGAGATCTCTCGCTCGCATTACCGGTTCGTGAAAGCGATGGCAGAACGCAGTAACTAGCAGCTTGCCAGCTTTCGTAGCGCAATCAACCATTTCTTGTGCTTCATCAGCATTCATCGCCAGGGGTTTCTCGCACAACACAGCAACTCCCGATTCTAAAGCCGCGCAAACCTGTTCTTTGTGAAACTTTGGGGGAGTACATATGCTGACGGCGTCCAGTTTTTCGCGAGTCAGCATTTCCCGATAGTCCTGGTAAGCATGTTCAGCTCCGAATACCTTTACAGCACGTTCGATATCAACATCAGCCCCAGCCACAATCTCAACATCTTCGCAGTGCCGGTAGCCTCTTATGTGTTCCCCGGCAATTCCACCACAACCTATGATCCCGATCCTCAATTTTGCCCTCCGAGTGTTCTGCTCCGGTCGCAAAAATACCAGCGCAAATGATCAAATCCGCGTATTATATAGGGTTAATTTCGCTTCTTGGCCCGCACAAATGCACTGACAAAAGACTCTGCCAACTGTGTGATCTCCTGCTCGGAAAGTGCATTTATTATTTCATCCGGTGCTATTTCCTTCACGTCATCTTTATCATACTCTCTTACGATCTCAACTTCAGAATGGGTGAAACCTGCATCGCGCAGTTTCTGCTTATAGGTGTCGATCTCTAAAGCACCGGCAATACATCCTGTCCACAGAGACAAGTTGCCCGCGATCTTAGCCGGTATAGCTTTTTTCAAAACAATGTCGGCCACGGCGAACCTGCCTCCCGGTTTAAGTACCCTATACGCCTCTCTTATCACTCTTTCTTTGTCGGTAGACAGGTTGATTACGCAGTTTGATATCACAACGTCTACGCTGCAATCGGGCAGGGGTATGTTTTCTATTTCGCCCTTCAGGAATTCTGCATTCTCGATTCCTGCCTTTCCCTGGTTCTCACGCGCCAATTCGAGCATCTCGTCCGTCATATCGAGTCCATAAGCCTTGCCAGTTGGTCCAACTCGCTTGGCAGACAGAAGTACGTCCAATCCGCCGCCACTGCCCAAATCCAAAACCACTTCACCTGGTTTGAGTTCTGCCAATGCAACTGGATTCGCGCATCCAAGCGACGCGTGCAGAGCTTCCTTGGGGATGTTTTGTAACTCGTTTTCGGCGTAAAGGTCGCGCGTAATCGGATCCTTGCCAGATACACCACAGGGAGATACACCACAACAACTTGCGCGCCCCGAGATCGCCTTTTTCGCAGCCTGTGCGTATGTCCGCTTGACGATTTCTTTTATGTCAGCAACGTCACCACAATCTTCACACGAACAACAGCATCCATTTCTCATAACCCCACTTGCCTCCAAATAGAATCAAACGAATGGCCGCCAGATCAAAATGCGCTCTAGCGCTGAATTCGAGATCCGGCTCCTTTGAGCTGGTTTTCGACTTCGTCGAGAGTTGCCCAGTTGAGGTCTCCCGGAATTGAATGCTTCAGCGCGGAGTAAGCCGTTCCGTAGTCGATGCCTTTTTGCACATCTCCAGTCAAGTAACCGTAAATGAACCCTGCAGTGAACGAATCACCTGCACCTACGCGGTCAACAAGCTCGCACTCGTATTTGGCGCTCTCGTAGAATCGCCCGCCGGAGTAAGCAAATGCCGACCAGTTATTGCGAAGCACAGACAAATCCTCACGCAGTGTAATCGCGACAACTTCAAATCCGAAGCGTTCGTTGAGTTTAATCGCAACCTGTTGATAGCTTGGTTCTCTGATGCCAAAGACTATTCCAGTATCTTCCTCAGTTGTAATCAGAATATCTACGAATTCCATCATCGGTACCAAGCAAGCATTTGCCTCTTCCGGTGTCCAAAGCTTGCGACGGTAGTTTACATCGAAACTGACCTTAGCTCCTGCGGCTTTGGCAGCCTTTACACCCTCCGCTGTCACTTGAGCGCATGATTTGGAGAGAGCAGGTGTTATACCGCTCACATGAAACAATTTACAGCCGGTAAAAACTTCTGCCCAGTCGACTTCGCCCGGCTGAAGAGTGCTAATTGCGGAACCTGCGCGGTCATAGAGTACGCTAGACGCTCTAGGATTTGCACCAAATTCCAAGAAATATATCCCAACCCTTCCTGAGTCCGACCAGACTATATGTGAGGTATCCACTCCGTGCTCACGCGCCTTGTTTTGCACCATCCTACCAAGGGGATTCCTAGGGAGTTTCGATACCCAAGCACTGTCCATACCCAACCTAGCAACGCCTACAGCTACGTTCAGTTCTCCCCCGCCTACCTTCACATCAAAAGAAGTAGCTTGCTCCAATCGATGGAAGTTGGGAGGAGAGAGCCTCAACATAGCTTCGCCAAGCGTGACTACTTGCGCCATTATCCAACCTCCGCGAATTGTTCTTTTTCTCGAATATATGCTGAAATCTTCAAGCGGTTTCCGGGTTTCTTGTCTATTTGCCCATTCTGAACTCGTTTACGATTTCTCGAAACTTTTTGGCGCGCTCAGTTATCTCGCCAAAGTTTCCCTCCTTCAAAAGCTTCCTATCAATCAATGCGCCTCCTACTCCGAGGGCTATCGCTCCGTGTTCAAGCCAAGTTCGGGCTGTAGATAGATCAACTCCACCAGTGGGCATCAGTGGAATATTGGGGAATGGACCGTGCAAGTCTTTAAAGTAGCTGGGTCCAACTACGTTTGCCGGGAATATCTTGATTATGTCGCCTCCTGCTTGCCAGGCGGTAAGCACCTCTGTTGGAGTGAACGCGCCCGGAAACACAGCGACACCCTTGGATTTTGCTGCCTCAATTGTTGCAAGGTTGACATTTGGACTTACGATGAATCTTGCACCGGCATCTACGGCATCGAGTGCCGTCTGTGGGTCCAATACTGTTCCAGCCCCTAAGATTACATCAGAGCTTACCCCTTTGGAAAGAGTGCGTATGACTTCTAACGCACCAGGTACCGTAAAGGTAACTTCTATGGCATTCACCCCACCTGCCAGTGCTGCTTCAACAGCTCTAAGGGCAAGCTCTGAACTTTCGGCTCTGACTACTGCTACAATACCGCACTCAATAATCGCGTCGATTACGTGTTTCTTTTCCATCCTTCTCTTCACCCGAAGAAGATACGTTACAGTATTTCAAAATCCGTGCCTTGCACGTTTGACAAGCGCTCGGCACACTGGTTACTCTATCACTATGCGCGATAACCCGTCAAGCGACCACGATCGACGGGGAAGCTACAAATAAGAAATGCTAAGTGAATTGTTTTCAAAGGGTTGCGGTTTGAAGAATTGTTCTTTTGTGAGGAGACCAATATGTGCAAAGTCGATTGTCCGACTGAGTTAGCTCGTAGAATAGCTGAGTGGTTGAGGGAAAACGTACACCAGGCAGGCGCCCGTGGTTTAGTATTTGGGATGAGCGGAGGATTGGACTCGTCCGTCGTCGCGGGCTTGGCGAAGGCAGCCTGCGGCAAGGACGTATTGGGGCTAATAATGCCTTGCCACTCCAACCCAGAATCTACTGAAGATGCTTTGAAGGTTGCCAGACACTTCGGCGTGCGCACCCATATTGTCGATCTTACCCCTGCCTATGACGCACTGGTCACAGCTGTGCCTCACCAACCTGGGATAGCCACTGCAAACGTTGCGCCTAGGCTAAGGATGACTGCACTATACTGCGCAGCGCAATCGTTGGGCTATCTTGTGTGCGGGACATCTAACAAGACAGAAACGCTGATTGGTTACTTTACGAAATGGGGAGACAGCGCATGCGATCTTCAGCCTTTAGCAGGGCTTTACAAATATCAGGTTCGTGAGCTGGCCAAAGCAATTGGCGTGCCACAAGAAATAATTGAGAAGCCTCCGTCCGCAGGGCTTTGGGAAGGCCAGACTGACGAGGGAGAAATTGGGATGAGCTATTCTGAACTTGATAGCATTCTCCAAGCAATAGAAGCTAATGATACTAGCCGATGTAATCCGGAGTCAGTCGAGCGCGTTCTTAAGTTAATTGAAGCGTCCAAGCACAAGCGTAGACCGGTGCCGGTGTTTGAACCCTAAATCGCCGATTCAGCGTAGGATATCCGTTTCGTAGATGATAAGACTTCCGGAGCGTCAGCAGCTCATTTTCTGATTGCGGCGAGCTCACCGACAATAAGTGCTTGCTAGTGTTGCCAAATTCTTTTCCAGCAGGATAAGAAACTTTGCCTATTTCGGCTTGATTCTAACCAGAATCCTCTGGATCTCATCCGCGCACTTGTGTAATTGCTCAGCGGCTTGCATCAGGCGCTCATAATTATCCTTGCATTCAACATTCGATACCGAATCGTTAACGATGCCTAGGGCAGCGGCGATTCGGTCTTTTATGTCTCGGAGATCTGCCTCAATCGTCTTCATCGTAAACAACCTTCGTACTGCATATTCAGTTTTCTGCACTTGCCGGGTTTGGCGGTAGCAAATGCCACATTTAGCGTGAATTTTGTAACGTAATGGGCAAAGTCTCTATGTAACGTTCCCAAGGTTCTCAGGAACTGGAAGCCCTAGTCTGTTGGTGCCCCACCGCCCAAGTCTAGGGTTGAAAACCTCATTCTGCGCGCTCCCCAGTACCTGGGACCGTATATTTCGTCTTCGAACGAGCTTATTATCACGCCCGAGTGTCCGGAGGAGTGAATGAAAAGATCTTGGTCTAGAGCTATTCCAACGTGTGTTACGCTATTTACGTCGGGATCTCTTCCGTTGCCGAAGAATACCAAGTCGCCAGTCCGGAGCTCTTCACGGTTGATTGGTACACCTCGTTCATCGCCTGCTTGCATGTGGGCGTCCCTTAGTAACGTCACCCCGTGAATCCTGTGCACCAGCTGCACAAATCCAGAACAATCAATGCCAAAAGGCGTTGTTCCACCCCATAGGTAGGGGGTTCCTATGAACCTCAGCGCTGTCTCTATCAACTTCTTAGGATCGGGCAGGGGGATAGCTTGAGCCATGTCTCGGTTTATTAATTTGGTTTCGGTACGACGGATGTATCCAATTCTATCGTCCGGCAGCCTTACTTCGACCCAGTCTCCAAAATCGGCACTGGTGACTTCAAGCTCGCTACTAATTGGCACTCGGGTTATAATCAGAGACCCATCGTGCGGTTCTTCGATTACTTCGACAAAAAGCTCGCGCGTGATTGCCACGTTCCCGCGCGAGGCGTATGGACTATCCCCGTTGAGCATCCGCACCGCATGAGCCGGAATCCAGCCTCTATAAGCATCCCAAGTTTTTACGAAAAGCCATTCGCCTTGTCCGCCTTCCACCTGTACAGGCTGACCAATAATTGCTTGTGTGACCCTTTCCGTCGTAATGTCCGGCTTTTTGCGGAGGGACACAACGTTTTTTATTACAACGCCGAGCGTGCCTGATTCACGTTTACTGGCGCGTGGCATACCATTGCTCCGCAAACTTTTTATGCTCTTCGCTTTCTTTGATCCTCCGCCACCACTCTTGGTTCTGCATATACCAACGAATGGTTTCTCGGATACCCGTCTCGAAATCGTGCTCGCGCCTCCAACCAAGCGAAAGAAGCTTGGACGAATCAAGTGCGTACCGACGGTCGTGACCTGGTCGGTCTTCAACGTGCCTGATCAGACTTTCATCCTTCCCCGTGACCTCAAGTATGATTTTTACAATCTCTATATTCGGACGCAGATTGTCGCCTCCTATGTTGTAGATCTCTCCGGGTTTACCCTTAAGCATCACCGTTTCGATCCCGGAGCAGTGGTCGAGTACATGGAGCCAGTCTCTTATCTGCATGCCGTCTCCGTATACGGGAAGAGGCTTGTTTTCCATCGCGTTCGTTACAAACAGTGGAATAAGTTTTTCAGGCTGCTGGTACGGACCATAGGTATTAGAACCACGAGTCACAATTACCGGGACGCCATACGTTCGCCAGTATGCTCGAGCCAGCAACTCTCCGCCAGCTTTTGAAGCGGAATAAGGACTATTGGGTGAAACAGGATCCGTTTCCTTTGCATAACCAGACTCAATGTCCCCGTATACCTCGTCGGTGGATACCTGAACGAAGAGTTCGACGGGATTTCTCCTGCAAGCTTCCATCAGCGTATATACGCCAAGGATGTCGGTAGTTATGAATGCTTCTGGATCACATATAGACCGATCTACGTGCGTTTCAGCCGCGAAGTTTACGACCACATCGGCTTCTCTTATGGGTTCCTGAACATCTTGAGCCTTCCTAATATCTCCCTTGATGAAGCGAAAGCGAGGATCATTCCACACATCTTCAAGGTTTTCCGTATGGCCTGCGTATGTAAGGGCGTCTAGTACGGTTATCTTGTAGTCCGAATGCTTGTTAAGCATGTACCGGACAAAATTGCTGCCGATAAAGCCTGCTCCGCCAGTAACCAAGAGGTGTTTCATCATTGCAATTCCTTTTCCAATCACTTGAACTTGATATCCCAGTCGTAGGGAATTTTCTCACTGTTCCACGGTTCACGGTATTCGTCTGGTTCCTGCGGGTTGTAAAGCTCCGAAGGGAAGTTTATTAGAAGCGATGGTTCTACACCTATCGTCTTATACCCATGCATTGTGCCTACGGGAATCTTGATCATAATTGGGTTGTTGTCTCCGAGGAAGAACTCATTTACCTCGCCGTAAGTTGGTGATCCATCGCGTGAGTCATAAATGACAGCTTTTATCATGCCCTTTACACAGACCCATATATCGTCCTGTTTTTTATGGTAATGCCAAGCGCGTATGACACCGGGGTAGTTTAGAGATACGTATGCTTGAGCAAACTTGCCGAACATTTCATCGTCTGATCGCAGCATTTCCATCAGGTAGCCTCTTTCATCTGCGTGCCTTTTGAGCTGTTTTAACATGACACCTTCAATCATCGTTTCCAGACCTCACATTTAGTTAGTAATCCGGACGGCAGCGTGAATTCCTCTAAATCACTCCTACCGCACTGTTATCTCCTAACATCATACGATAAGCCCTTGGCTTTCTACCGTTTCGCTCGATCCTAACGTTTTTGCCAAGCAGACTATCTTCCAGCCGACTGCCAATGTTCAATATTGTACAGTTTTCAAGGATAATGCTATGCTCTACCTCGCTCGCAACAATTGTAACCCCATTATTAATGGACGTGTATGGGCCAATGAACGCGTTTTCAATATGACAGTTTTCGCCTATAATTGCAGGTCCGCGTATGGAACTTTGTATAATCTTCGTTCCTTTTCCTATGCTAACCCGCCCGGCGACTTCGGATTCTTCATCTATGTCTCCCTCGATACGCGTTTCCAGTGTGTCAAGAATGAGCCTGTTTGCTTCAAGCATTGCTTCTAAGTTGCCCGTGTCTTTCCACCAGCCGGTTACCAAATGGCTTTCAACGCGGTATCCATGGTCTATCAAATACTGAATTGCATCAGTTATTTCTAGTTCTCCTCTTGCTGACGGCTTGATTGCGTTCACAGCCTCGAATATGTGATGGTCGAACATATAGACGCCGACCAGTGCAAGGTCTGATGGCGGATCTTTGGGCTTTTCTATTAGCTTAACAGCTCTGCCGCCTTCGAGCACAGCTACCCCAAAGTCCTGAGGATTCGGCACTTTTGCCAAAAGTATTTGGCAGTTGGCTCCGGATTGCTTGTAAGCTTCAACAAGTGAGGTAATCCCATCCTTGATCAGGTTATCCCCAAGAAACATCACAAACTGTTCGTCCTTCAGATACGGCTCCGCGATCTTTACTGCATGGGCTAGTCCTAATGGAGCCTCCTGGTGTATGTACGTAACTTTCACACCAAACTTTTCGCCTGTGCCGACTGCGGCTTTGATTTCTTCGTGTGTGTCGCCAACCACTATGCCAATGTCGGTAATACCAGCATCGCGGATGGCTTCTATTGCGTAGAAGAGAATGGGCTTATTTGCGACTGGTACCAGCTGCTTCGCGCCCGTGTGCGTGATCGGCCTGAGCCTTGTACCTTTCCCACCACTTAGAATGAGAGCCTTCATAGGCATCCTCCTCGTGTTTTCCCAGACCAAACGGGATTATACGGGTCATAATACGCAGTGTCAACGCGGGGTGTGCCCAAAGGACCAATACCCCTTGCTTATCATTGGTTAGGACGGGCTTCGTTTGGAGGGAATCACTCTATCTTACTCTAACATAACCTACAGACTATGTCGCATGCTTTGGCCACCTATAAACCTATTCTTGCAATCACAATGGGCGATCCGGCTGGAATAGGACCGGAGATCGTGATCAGATCGCTCCACGACCAGGACATAATCAGCTTGTGTGAGCCTATTCTCGTTGGGAACAGCAGAATTCTGGAGCGATGTGCGAACGTGATCGGTTTGCCGAAGCTGCCCAACCGGGTCCGCATTGTTTCAGTCGGCACGGAGGGTATCGACCAGATTGAACCTGGTCGGATAAGTCGAGAGTCGGGATTGGCGGCTGAAGCATATATCAGAGAAGCTTGCAAAATGGCAGTTGCTGGGAATATTGATGCAATAGTCACTGCGCCCATTAACAAAGAGTCATTGCGCCTTGCAGGAGTTGCACACGTAGGCCATACGGAAATGCTCGCTTCTTATCTCGGTGCTTCGGATCCTCTCACACTTTTTATAACCGGCAACTTACGAATATTCTTTCTGACCAGGCATATGTCTTTGCGGCAGGCTGTCGACTATATAACCGCGGAGCGTGTGTACGCTTTCATTCACAAGGTCCATCGTGCTATGGCGAGCCTTGGAATCGAAAGACCGCGGATAGGCTTGGCGGCGTTAAATCCGCACGCAAGTGACGGAGGGCAATTCGGTGACGAAGAGGAGAAACATCTGATGCCGGCAGCCTCACGGGCTCGACGTGGCGGAATAAATTGTTCGGATCCCGTAGGTGCCGATTCGATTTTTCATATGGCACTGGAGGGGCGATTCGATTGCGTTATCTCGCTTTACCATGATCAGGGGCACATTGCAGCTAAGACTCGGGACTTTTATCGCACTGTGACCGCTACCCTAGGAATGCCCGTATTGCGCACTTCTGTAGACCACGGAACTGCTTTGGATATCGCTTGGAAAGGAATCGCGAATCCTATCAGCATGAAGACCGCTATTCAGACAGCTATTGACCTACTCGCTTTGAAACACCGAACTCAGAAATAACGCCCGCCATACATCCTTTGCAGTTTGAACAAGTTTCGCGCATCCAAGATAGTTGACTAAGTACCGTTGCCGGACGTACACTGACAAAAAATGCTACGGGGGCGGATCGGGCCTGGTGGCTCGCCTGGTCTTCAAAACCAGTGTGAGGTCCGAAAAGGATCTCGGGTGGGTTCGATTCCCACACGCTCCCGCCAGTTTAAATATTAGTAGTCCTTTGAGAAAGTGAGGCTTGCCTTGGATAAAGTTGGGGTCGCAGTTGTAGGCTGCGGTATGATGGCTCAAGCTTTTCATCTGCCTAATGTCAAAAAGCACCTTGGTTTAGACCTGATTTGGTGCTGCGATTTGGATGCTCAGACGCTTCGGCAAGTAAAGGAGAAATTTCAGCCGCGACGAGTAACAACCGACGCAACAGAAATCGCTTCTGACCCCGCGTGTCAAGCAGTCATAATTTCGACAACCCACACTGTTAGGTTCCCATTGATAGAACTGTTTGCACGTGCCGGCAAGCACATATACGTCGAGAAGCCTGTCGCAGACACGTTTGACGAAATGAAAAAAATCTTGCACGTGTGCGGGGAAACTGGTATTAAGACCCAAGTCGGGCACAATCGCCGTGCAGCGCCTGCCGTAAGGTACGCTCTTAGAGTGCTAAACAAGCATAGGTCAAACCCAGCCGCGCCTAAATGGCGTTTCGATAGGGAGGGTCCCGATAGACCAACCCTTGAGGGCGAAAAAAGCACTATGGTACTATTGCGCGTCAACGACGATTATTGGTCCTGGAAGAAATGGGCTTTTGCTCACGGGGCGCTGATTAACGAAATGACGCACTTCGCTGATCTAGCGTGCTGTTTCATCCCTAGCAGACCAGTTAGAGTAAGCACTTTGGGTAGCAGGATTGCGAACCACGTCGTTACCATCGAGTACGAGGACGGCTCGATTGCCACAATATTTGCGACAGCGTTTGGAAGCTTCGGTTATCCCAAAGAGCTCATAGAGATTTACCACAATGGTGCAGCGATAATCGTTGACCACCTCATGGAGGTGCGGGTAGCTGGCATAGTCGGGGAACCCTTCCGTACCACTTTTTCCGTGCTGAATGATCGCCATCCACATATCGCGGATCAGGGAATAGAGGGCTACTACAAGCGAGTTCTTGCTTCACAACTCGAGGCACTCGAATCTGGGGATACCTCCTTATTGCCTGAACAGCCAGACAAGGGTCATTTCGCGCTACTAGAAGATTGGATTGATTGCATACGTAACGGTGGCCACCCGTTATGCAGTGTGGACATTGCCGCAGTCCCTACGGCAATCATATTAAGGGCTTTGGAATCCGAGGCTGCAGGTGGTTTGCCTGTTGACATAGATAGTTCGGACTACTCAGTCTAACCCGGAAACGTCTTTGTATCCGCAGGCAACAATTTGATTGTTACAATCTCCTTTGCACGTACGTCCATTTCAAGTCTCGTCAACTGCTTAACCGGTATTTCGTTCAATGGAGACTCTAACATATCGCATTTCCAAGCTTTGTCTATCGGCAGTGTAAATTCAAATTCCGTGGCTTGGTCGACTTCCGAAGGGTTGAAGAAACGGATAATTACTCCGTCTCTATCCTCGGAAACCTTGATTGTCGACAATACCACATCCCCCTTCATTCTGAGAAAAGATATCTCTGGGGGTAAGTTTCCAGTGTGAGCCGGTGCGGTCAGCGGAAATACTGGCACTTTGTATTGTTCAACCTCGCGGAACAATGCCGAAGTTTGCTCTTCCGGGTCTAGTGGACGGATTGCGTACTGGCAAACCACCTTGCCTAACATTTGACTATCAATAGTCCTTGTTCCACCGATTTGCTGCTCAAAACCTCGGAAAAGGGTCAGAGCTAGCGTGCGTCTGCTGTCATCTATGACACAAGCTTCGCACAGTCCATGTGTTATTATGGCTAGCCCTCCATGTTCGTCGCGCACACCAGCGAAGTTCTTGATTGGCGATTCCCCTCGATCTTGCTCTTGCCAGCCCGTCGTATCGATGAGTTTTATTGAGCGAACGACGCAATCAAAAGCTGTATCGCAGAACCAGGAGTCTGTGGTTCGGTCGGTGGGAAATAACACTCGCATTCTGTGGTTACGAGCTGTGTTCGTAATAAAAGTCTTGCATTCCACTCGTCGACTCTCTGCGTCGAGTGTAAACATGGATAGGATATCAGTTGCAACTAGTCTCCGACTTCGTTCGTTACGAGTGCAAGTAAGTCCAGCCGGAACACGCAGTCGGTATGCGACTTCAATTGTTGCACTCAGAGGGCTCATCTGACGAACACGAATCTTTACTGGCCCCCTAGACGAACCTGAAGACAGTATACGAACGTCGCGTTCCGGGTATTGGTGGTCCCAGCCGCTACCTGTATCACCACAGTCCTCTATTTCGTGGAGATCCTGATACAAGATACCAGTCCTCTTATCCAGCAGATCGACCAGACCGTCTTTTCGCGCGCTCAATCGCAAGAACCGGTTTTCAATGGCATTGGTCCCAGCGTCGCAGCGAACCGGTTCCGTGTCTTCTGGCAACTCCACCTTTGCTTGTTGCTTCGATACGAACGCCACTCGCCAACTTTTGTAGCCTAGCGGCGGTATATTCGTTCGGGCCGTTACATCATAGCGGACGTGTGTTGTCAGTGCGTCCGGAATCCATCCGAATATGGGTGTTGGATGTTTGGTTTTCCGCACAAACGGGATAGGAAATGGCATTCTTTCTGTTTCGACTATCTCACAGCAAAGCTTCTGCCCAGTTGGGTCAACCAGCACCGGGACTAGATTCTTGCGGGACTGTTCCTCTACCAGCGGTTCTGTTACGTAGAACCAGAATCTTGTCACGGGTCCCTTCTCAACCGATGCTTGGTTGTGAACCGTTACCACGGGACCTTCGCCCGATATCAGTGCCGTATTTGCTTGGTCTCCTATCGCATAGGTACTCTCCCAAATGGAATTCATCGCAATGCACCGTGCCTGGTCAAACCTGTACATAACATCTCGATGCACTTGGTCTATTGAACAACCAACAATCGAATCATGTGGATGGCAAAGCAGCAGATACCGCCACGCCAGATCTAGAAATGCTTTTTGCGAGTCACCTCCAAGTAATACAGACCAGGCGTGCATTGACTCCGCACAACGCGGAAGCAGATATTCGAGAGCGTCGTTTGCCTGCTTTAGATAAACCCTGCTCGAAGCAGTGCCATGAAAAACCTCTGCGTAAGCGCCTTGCTTGTTAGGACGCCTGAGCTCGCCTTTAAATCTCTTGCGCCCATCTTGCCAGTTTGGCCCCATGGCAGATTTCAGTTCCTCGATAAAAATCGGTAGCGAGGAATGGATGCACCAAGTCTTTCGAAATATTCGGTTTACTCTTGCGATAAGCTCCGGGATGTTCCAATAAGCAGGCTGATGGTCGTTTCCGTCTAGCGCAAAGAGAACATTGGTTGTAGCAAGCTCGTGCTTCTTTGCTTCGTAGCTAAGAAGGGTTTCCTCAGAAGCTTCGCGGTATTGTAGAAAGTCTTGATAACCAGTGTCCGGGTAGACCTTGATTAGGAGTACCTCGGTTCCATCGGCACCTTCCCAGACCATTTCCGTTTTTTCGTCCTCGTTGGACGTGCCTCGATGAAGTATAACCGTATCAATTCCGAAGCCTTTGAGGATCTGCGGCAGCTGCGAACAATGACCGAAGACATCAGTAACATAGCCCACCTTCATCGGCGCAACGTCCCACTCGCGGCAGAGCATATGTCCGCGGAGCAAGTTTCTGACCAGGCTTTCGCCACTCAACAGCAGCTCATCTGGCATTACAAACCAGGGACCTATCAGCACTCGTCCGGACTTGATGTGTTCAAGTAGTCGGTCTTTATTTTCCGGGCGAATTTCCAAGTAATCTACAACGCACGAGGTTTGACCGTCCAAGTGAAAGTACTTGTAATCAGGACGACTTTCCAATAGATCTAGCAAAGTATCTATTTGGTACACCAGGCGTTGCCTATAACCCTGAAACTCCTGATACCATTCGCGGTCCCAGTGCGTATGGCTTATGACGTGCATTACATACGGCCTGTCACCTATTTTCTCTTCGTGCCTAAGCGATGGCATCTCGAACGGCACCTTCTACTACATCGAGTCCTTCTCGCAGCTGATCCTCATTTATGACCAGAGGCGGGTTAATCTTTATTGCCGCACCACCGACCCCCACGGGAGCAAATAGCATAACCCCGCGTTCTACGCACATTCGAACAACATTCCACGCCGTCTCAGGATCTGGTTCGAGACTCCCGGATTTCACAAACTGAAGAGCCATAACCAAGCCCACACCGTCGGACCTACCTATTCGACCTCCGGCAATCGACATCATCCGCTTGCCAGATTCTAAGAGAATCGGCTCAAGCCTACGCGCATTTTCTACCAATTTTTCCTCGAGTATGGTCTCAATGTTAGCAAGTGCTGCCGCTGCACAGACAGGATTAGCCGAGTGAGTCGAAGTCATTTCGCCCGGACCGTATAAGCTCATCAGTTCTTCCGTCCCTGCTACAGCCGAAAGCGGCATACCACCCGATATGCCCTTACCAAATACGGCAATGTCTGGCACTGCGCCATAATGCTCGAAACCAAAAAGTTTGCCAGTTCTGCCGAACCCGGCCTGAACTTCGTCCAAAATCATTACCACGCCGTGCTTGTTACACCACTCTCGCAGAGCCTGAGCATAGTCGCGAGGCATTAGTTTCGCATTACAGCCCTGATAAGTCTCGCTCAATACTCCGCACACTGAGTTTGGATCTATTCCTTTTTCAGTCAGAGTTCGTATGAATACGTCAAACGAGGTATCTGGACAGCGGAAACCGTCTGGGTACGGTACAGCCACGAAGTCTGGATTCTCGCCACCTAGCCATTCTTTCAATGCGGGAGTTCCGCCGGCAAGTTGTGCGCCCATTGTTCGGCCATGAAATGCATTCTCGAAACTTATGATTACGCGCTTTCGTTTTCCACCAGTGCGCAACCCCCAGGTCCGCGCAAGTTTGATGGCGCATTCGATAGCTTCCGAGCCGGTTGTAAGCAAAAACACCCTAGAAAGAGGCTTAGGAAGAAGACTTTTTATCTTTGCCACTAGTTCAGCTCTGATTCGTGTGGGAAAACAGTACGCGTGGTAAAGGTGTTTCTCAACCATATCTCGGATTGCCCCTACAATCCTGGGGTGCGAGTGTCCGCACGCTGTCACCAGCACACCCGAGCTGAAATCGATCCATTGATTTCCATAGGGATCGCGAATAAGAGCTCCTTCACCGCTGTCCCAGATGATCGGAGGTTGCCCGCCCATAGACCGTGGCTCAGCAGCTCGCATCTGTTCAAGAATCGGAACCGATTCGGGAACGGGAATCTTTGTGAGGATTCTTCTATACTGCGTTTCAACACGCGGTACGTCTTTAGGAACAAGGGGGAACTCTTTAGTCGCCATGGGTCTGCTTTCTCCTTTTCGTATACAGCTCTAACCCTTTGCCAATACCCTCTGATCTCCTTTACGTCGAGTAATTCGCTTCGAATCTAGATACTCCAGCAGAGGAACGACATATTTCCTGCTCGAACCTACCAAATCCCTAATCTCCGCAACCGTAGCTTGTCCATGTTCTTTTAAGTAATCTATGATCACCGACTCAATTTCGCGGAGGACGTCTCGGTGAAAAAGCATTTCTGGCGCTATTTTTACCAGCACGCCTTGTTCAACTAGTAACTCTAACATTCTACGTCCCAAAGTACCATACTGTTGTTCAATATCAGAAGCGAGCGGCGGTTGCGCGCGATTACTAGTGTACAGGTTCTCGATTTCTTTAGCCAAGGTAGCTTGTTCCTTAGTGAGTTTCGGAGAATGGTCGGGCAGTCGGATAACTTGATCTGTGACCACAATTTCGCCCTCACGGCTCATAAGCGTTAGCAGAGACTGAAAATCCTTCTGATCAGCGCTGCGAGCAATTCTAGATTTTAATAACTCTTTGGGCGCGCCAGAGCGCATCGGATTGGCTTCGTGATAGTCGCGGAGTATAGACTTTACTTGACTTGCAAGTGATTCGTAAGTAGCGGATGACCAGTATTTTCCATCTGCCATCTTCAATTGTCCCGACGCGGTCAATCTTTCTAACACATCGGTGGTTTGGTTTTCCGAAAGCCCTGCTTTTTTTACAATATCGCCGAAGGATAGTCCAAACAGCGAGTCCGAAACCGCTTTCAGCACTATTTCCTGAGGGCTGCCAGCTGCTATTTGCTTGAGCTGGTCAATCACCATCGAATCCATGCGGCGATGCTTCTGCGCGTTAGGAACTAAGACCTGTCCGCTTCCCATCAACTCCATAGGAGAGTAGAGCCTCAGTATTAATCTATCTCCTCGCGCTGTGGCAATGGGTTTTTCAAGTCGCAGTTGGGCTAGTCCTTGTGTGCCGCATTCGATTCGGTCTGCTCCTAATACCATTGCCCGTCCGATAACCTCCGCGGTGCCAATA
>Ga0123519_10006884_pt1 | contig 17735 bp, 20 predicted proteins | sample YelNatPaOPRAMG02_FD_87396 | JGI IMG/M metagenome (GOLD analysis project Ga0123519, IMG submission 87396) | Hot spring microbial communities from Yellowstone National Park - Yellowstone National Park OP-RAMG-02 (version 2) | ecosystem: Environmental > Aquatic > Thermal springs > Hot (42-90C) ... | reverse complement strand
TTAGATTTTTCTTTCATTTCTTTTTCTGTAACTATAGTTCTTTTTTCACAACACCTTAAAAATGCCATAACAACCTTAGGGTCAAATTGAGTACCTGCACATTTTTTTATTTCTTCTATTGCAACTTCTTTTGGTAAACCCTTTCTATAAGGTCTATCAGATGTCATAGCATCAAAAGTATCTGCTACTGCAATAATCCTTCCATCTATCGATATTTCTTCTCCTTTAAGCCCATTAGGATATCCTTTTCCATCCCACCTTTCTTGATGCTGTAAGATACCTGGTATAATATGTTTAAACTGTCTTATTGGTTTTAAAATATCAGCACCAAGTTGTGGATGCTTCTTTATTTCTTCAAATTCCTTATCAGTAAGTCTTCCTGGTTTTCTTAATATACTTTCATCTATACCAATCTTACCTAAATCATGAAATAAAGCAGCCCATCTGATTCTTTCTTTATCTTCTATACTCAAACCTAACTCATCAGCAATAGCAATGCTAAAGTTTTCTATCCTATCTATATGCCCACCTGTATATGGATCTTTAGATTCTATTGCTCTTGCTAAGGAAGTAATTGTATTTAAAAACAATTCCTGAAACTCTTCATGAACAATAGCATTATCTATTGCTACAGCAGACTGGTCAGCCAACGCTTCAAGCAATTCCAAATCATAGGGGTAAAAAGGACTATTGTCCTTCTTATTCAAAACCTCTATAACTCCTATAATTTTATCTTTAACTTTTAAAGGAACTGCAATTATTGATTTTGTTTTAAAATGTGATTTTTCATCTACTTTACTATAAAATCTGGTATCCTTTGACACATCAGGGACTAAAATCGATTTACCTGTTCTTGCAACCCAACCTGCTATTCCTTCTGAAATAGGTACTCTAATCTGTGATACTCTTTCTTTAGTTTTGCCAGTTACAACTTCAAAATACAATTCTTGTTTATCTTTATCAATTAAAAATATTGAACTTGTTTCAGCCTGTAATAATTGAGTAGCATATTCCATAACTTCACTTAGTAATTTATTTAAGTTTAAAGTTGAATTAATAATTGCGCTTACTTTTATTAAAGTAGAAAGTTCATTTATCTTTCTCTGAAATTCTTTAAACAACTTAGCATTTTGAATAATAAGAGATATCTGACCTGCAAGGGATTCAAGTAAATCTAAATCTTCTTTTATAAATCTTTTCTTATTTATCTTATTCATTAACTCTATAACACCTATTACTTTCTCATTAACCTTTAAAGGAACACATAGAATATTTTCTACAGGGAAGTTTATTTCCTCAGCGATATCTCTTCTAAAGTGTTCATCTTTTAAAACATCAGGAACAACTTGAGATTTACCTGTTTGTGCAACCCAACCTACAATACCTTCACCTAAACCCAATTTATACTCCTTTACTGCTTCTGCTTTTGCCCCTTTAGCAACTTTAAATTCCAATAAACCTGTATCATCATTTAAAAGAAGTAAAGAACCTGCTTCTACTTTCATAGCATCCATTATCATATCCATAATTGTATCAAGTATTTTATTTAAATCAAATGAAGTTGTTGCTACTTTACCTATTGTTTGAAAAATATTTAACTTTAAATCCATTATACTTATGAATTTCTGTAATAACGAAATAGTTTCATTTTTCTCTTTAAGTTCTTTTTTTATTTCTTCTAACTCATTAGACATAAGATAACCTCTTCTTTTTTACTTTATTTACTCTTTCTCTCTCTTCTTTTAATTTACTAACAAACTTTAAAACATTCTCTACTAAATTTTTCTTATTAATATTTCTTTCTATTTCTTTAATTACTGCACTACCTATTATAACACCATCAGCATATTTTAAAACTTTTTTAACTTGATAAGATTTGGAAACTCCAAAGCCTACAGCAATAGGTTTATCAGTATGCCTTCTTACCTTATTGATATAATCTCGTATCTCCGGTAAATTACTTCTTTCTCCTGTTACTCCTGTTAAAGAAACACAGTATATAAATCCACTGCTATATTTTGAAACTAATTTTATCCTATCTAAACTACTCGTTGGTGCTAATAAAAATATTAAACGAACATTATGCTTTTTACTTAATTTTACTAAATATTTACTTTCTTCTGGTATCAAATCTGGTATAATTATACCATCTATACCTACTTTTTTGCAATCAGCAATAAATCTTTTTAATCCATACTGATATATAACATTATAATAAGTCATAATAATAAGTCCTATTTCTGTTTTATTTCTAATTTTTCTAACTATTTTAAATATTTTAGATAAATTAACATTATTATCTAAGGCTTCTTTGGATGCTTTTTGAATAGTAGGACCATCTGCAATAGGGTCTGAAAAAGGCACCCCAAGTTCAACAATATCAACACCTATCTTTGAAAACCCTAAAATTAATTCTTCTGTTATTTTTAAATTAGGGTACCCAGCAGTTATATAAATTAAAAATACCTTTTTGGATAACTTCTTTGCATTAAAAAATTTTTTATCTATTCTATTGCAACAGTCCATAAATATCTTTATCTCCTCTACCAGATAGATTAACAACAACTATATCATCTTTTCTAAATTTACTTTTGTATTTTATTAAATAACCTAAAGCATGTGCAGACTCTAATGCAGGGATTATCCCTTCAATCTCTGAAAGTAATTTAAAAGCTTGCAATGCCTCCTTATCTGTTACAGCTAAGTAAAGAGCTCTCCCAGTATCTTTATAAAAACTATGTTCAGGACCAACACCTGGATAATCTAAACCAGCAGCAATAGAATGAGTAGAAGAAATTTGGCCATATTTATTTTGCAATAGATATGAAAAAGAACCATGTAAAATACCAGGTTTACCTCTTGTTAATGTCGCAGCATGCTTTTCTGTCCTAAGACCAAGTCCTCCTGCTTCTACACCAATAAATTTTACTCTTTTATATTTATAAAATGGATGGAATAATCCTATTGAATTACTTCCTCCTCCAACACATGCAATTAAATAATCGGGAAGTCTACCTTCTAAATCAAGTATTTGTTTAAATGTTTCTTTTCCAATTACTGATTGAAAATCTCTTACAATCATAGGGTAAGGATGTGGACCTGTTACGGAACCTAATAGATAATATGTATTTTGAACATTTGTCACCCAATCTCTTAAAGCTTCATTTAAAGCATCCTTTAATGTCTTAGTTCCAGAACTAACTGGTATAACTCTTGCACCAAGTAATTTCATCCTATAAACATTTAAAGACTGTCTCTTGCAATCCTCTTCTCCCATATAAATATCACATTTAAGTCCAAATTTACTAGCAACAGTAGCAGTAGCAACACCATGCTGACCTGCACCGGTTTCTGCTATAATCCTCTTCTTTTTCATTCTTATGGCAAGTAAAATCTGTCCAATAGTATTATTTATCTTATGAGCACCCGTATGAAGTAAATCTTCTCTTTTAAGATAAATTTTAGGACCTAACTCCTGACTCAACCTTTTTGCAAAATATAAGGGAGTAGGTCTTCCTGCATAAGTATTAAGATAATATCGTAGTTCCTTTTGAAAATTTTTATCCTTTTTTGCTTTAAGATATTCTTTCTCTAATATCTTTAATGCAGGAATGAGTGTTTCAGGAACAAAAACTCCACCATATTTTCCAAAATAACCTTTCTTATCCGGCATCATATTTTCTAACCCTCTCTATAAACTTTTTAATTTTCAATTTATCCTTTTTACCAGGTTTTGCTTCTACGCCACTGCATACATCTACTGCATAAGGATTAACAATCTTTATTGCTTCAGTAACATTATCTGGCGTTAACCCACCTGAAAGTATTATTGGTTTACCATAATTTTTAGCTAAAACTGCCAATTTCCAATCAAATTTTTTTCCTGTCCCACCTTTTTTATTGGAAACATAAGAATCTAAAAGAAAAGCAGAAACTGAAGTATAAGCATTTAAAATTTTTATATCATTTTCATCTTTTATCCTTACTGCTTTTATTACTGTTAAAGGATGTAGTTCTCTACATAACTCTGGTATCTCTTCTCCATGCAACTGTATACCAGTCAAGCCACATTCTTTAAAAATTTTTTGAATATACGATGGAGATTCATTAACAAAAACTCCTATTTTTCCAACAAAAGGTGGTAATTTTTCTATTATTTTTTTTGCATTTTGAGGAGTTATTTGCCTAGGACTTTTTGCAAAAATAAAGCCCAATGCATCTACCCCATAATCAACAGCAATAAGAGCATCGTTTATATTAGTTATTCCACAAATTTTAATGAGAACGCCTCTCATTTCACATTCCCCCTTCTCATTAAACATAATTTTGCGTTCTCTATTTTTTACACTAATTATGGTTTGCTTAATTTAGTATAACATATCTTATCTATATTTGTTAAGTATAAAATTATCTTAAAGAAAAGCAATATGAGTTTTCATAAAAAATTATTAGTGACTATCATCAATAATTTCTATCTGATCCTTAGTATTTAAAATTATCTCAGGACTTCCTTGATATTCTTTTATAACTCCAACAATTCTAACTTTTTTGTTAAGATAATAATTTTCAGGATTAGGAGGAAATACCGGAAAAGATGAAGCAAAAATCACTGCTGTTAAATATCGTTTGTAATTTTCATCAAAATTAAGAAAACATGCTTTCCCTGAATTATATGTCTTTGTGATTTTTCCTTCAACTATCACATATTTACCATAATGTTTTGTAACTTCATTAAGCGAAATAAATAAAGGTGTATTTTGTTTAAAACTGGTGTAATTGCTTTTATTATCCACAAACCATATTTTAATAAAGAATAAAATAACCAATATCGCTAAAGTTGTAACTATTATTCTTATTATAAACCTTTTAATCTTTTCTCTATCATCTAAGTTCACTACTTCTCCTTATCTAATGAATATTTTTTTATAATTTCTTCAAAAAATACATCTAATTTTCTTTTACCCTCCTCATTTAACAAATCATATCTATAGACTAAATTAGCAATCCTTCCATCATGTAAAGAAAAATCCCATAGCCCTATTTTTTTATCCCTTGCCTGCTTTTCTAAAATTTGGAATTCTCTCATTCTTTTAAATGGAAATTTTGTATATGCATACGCATATCCCCTTCTTATCATCTCAGCATTTATTAAATTTCCATTTACATACACATAAGCAAGAATCCTTCCATAAGGATCTCTTACCCTATCTGGTTCATACTCTAATGTGCATTTATGATTCTCTACAAGATTTTTTAAAAAATCAGCTGCTTCTTGTCCAAATCTCTGAACTGGAATCACTGGATGATGTATTTCAGGTGCATCAATTCCAATTAGTCTCACTTTCTCATCATTTTCAATGATTAATGTATCACCATCGATAACTTTTTTTATTAGATATGGACCACTCTTAAAAGATGTGCTACACCTTTTACCAAAATAAAGGTGAACACCCCACATTATTAAAATGAGAGAAACTGTTATTATTATAAGAATTCTTACATAGAGATCTTTTAAAAATATATTATTTAACATTAAGGTAATAACCTTGATAGAATTTCTTTATGAATCTTAAAAGAATTCTCATCATAAAGAACAAATCTTATTCTTTTCACAAACTTTAAATCAGGAATGAGTTTTATAATAGTTTTAAATGCAACTTCTGCAGCTTCTTTTATTGGATATCCAAATATACCCGTAGAAATTGCAGGAAATGCTATTGATTCTATTTTATTCTCTTCCGCTAATTTTAACGCATTTTTATAACAGTTTGATAGTATTTTATCTGATGGTTTATCAACCCCATAAACTGGTCCAAGACAATGAATTACATATTTATTTGGAAGATCATATCCACCTGTCAAGACAGCATCCCCTGGTTTTATTGGTGCCAAAGGAATACATTCCTTATAGAGTTCTGGACCCGCTGCTTTATGAATTGCTCCTGAAACACCCCCACCTGGAAGTAATTTAGAATTTGCAGCATTAACTATAGCAACTATATCATTTTGCTTTGTTATATCTCCTTTTATACATTCAATTTTTATTCCATTTATTACTTTTTCCATATACTTTCCAAATATTTTAAACTTTTTTCTGCTATTGTTTCTGGATTAGGTGTAAAATCGAAAACTTCTACAGACAAATAACCATCATATTTAATATCCTTTAAAGCCTTCGCTATAGGTATAAAATCAGTATTTCCGAACCCTGGTCCTTTTCTATTAGCATCATTTACATGAATATGCATCACAAAGTCCTTTGCAGATTTTATCAGAAGAGATATTGGTTTACTCTCAGCACTCATTGACTTAACATCAAGTATCATTTTAAAATTGGGATGATTTATATCTTTTACAAATTTTATTACTTCATCAACAGTATTAAATATATTAGTTTCAACAACTGGCAGTGGTTCTAAACAAAGTATAACATTTTCTCTTTCTGCTATTTTAACACAATCACTAAAGAAATCTTTTGAAATCTTCCAAGCCTCATTATAAGTCATACCTTCAGGTATATTCCTTTGTTTAGGAGAACCTATAACCATTATCTTACCATTTAAATCACTACAAAATTTTATTAACTCAAAGAAATATTTTTTTGTCTTTTCTCTTAAATCAAAATCTTTTGTGTTTATATATAACCCCTCTGGGCTAACTAATAACCAATGTAGTCCTATTATTTCTAAATTATATCTCTTTGCTATATTTTTTATCTCCTTCCGCTTTTTAGAATCTATTTGAGTAACTGAACTTGCAAAGGTAAATGGTGCTATCTCAATACCATGATAACCAATTCTTGATACATATTCACAAGTTTTTTCCCACTCCCAATCTTTAAATATTTCATTACATATACCATACTTTATCACTTTAAAACTCCTTTCATTAAAATTTACGATTTGTAATCAAGATAGTTGAGAGGGGACTAACTCCGTCCCCTCTCAATACTCTCCCCTGCTTCGTTATCTTGAAATCATTCGTTCTCAAGTGTTTCATTTTCAAACAACGTTATTGAAACTTCTAAGCATTAAAATAACCTTTTAATAACTTTTAATATATTACGACTTTTCATAAATGCTTCACCTACAAGTACTGCATTTACTCCCAAATTTTTCAAATATTCTACATCGCTTTTTTTATTAATTCCACTCTCACTTACAACTATCTTATCTTTTGGTATATACTTTATTAAATTCTCTGTTGTTTTTAAATCTGTCTTAAATGTATTTAAATCTCTATTATTAATCCCAATAATTTCAGCATTACATTTAATAGCCTTTTGGATTTCTGATTTACTATGAACTTCAACTAAACAATCAAGGTTCAATTTTCTTGCTAATTCAATAAAATGCTTCAACTTTTTTTCACTTAAAATTGCTACTATGAGTAATATTGCATCTGCATAATAATATCTTGATTCGTATATCTGATACTCATCAATTATAAAATCTTTTCTTAAAATAGGAAGAGATACTGCTTTTTTTATGCTTTTTAAATATAATATATCTCCTTTAAAATACTTATTATCAGTTAATACAGAAATAGCATCTACTTTACCTCTTTCATAAATTTTTGCTATTCTAACAGGATCAAAATCTTCTCTTATAATACCCTTTGATGGTGATGCTTTTTTAACTTCCGCAATTATTGAAAATTTTTTTAAAGACAATGCCTTTTTAAAACCCCTTGTCTTAGGTAAAGTTTTTATTTTTTCTTTAAGTATCTCTAACCTAATATTCTTCTTATTTTCACCAACTTCTACCTTTTTATTCTCAACTATTTCTGTAAGTATACTATTCACAATTCTTCAATTATTTGTGTATTCTTTTAATAGTTCCAATTTTTTTAATGCAGATTTTGAATCTATTGATTCCTCTGCTAATTTTATCCCTTCTAATAAAGTTTTTGCTTTACCTCCTGCTACAATCGCTGCAGAAGAATTCAAAAGAACCATATCTCTAAATGCTCCTTTTTTTCCATTTAAAACATCCATTGCAATTCTTACATTATCCTCTTTTGTCCCACCTTTTATTTCATCAAGTTTTCTACGCTTTATCCTAAAATCCTCTGGTTTGATATGATAAATTGAAACCTTACCATCTTTTAATTCTGCAACTTTAGTATCACCAGTAATTGATATTTCATCTAAACCATCTACTCCATGAACAACAAAAGCATGAGTATGCCCTAAATTCTTTAAAACATTTATTATTACTTCAACAAGATTAACATCATAAACTCCTATAACTTGAGCTTTAACTCTTGCAGGATTTGCTAATGGTCCTAATATATTAAATATAGTCCTTATACCTATCTCCCTTCTTACTGGAGTAGCGTATTTCATTGAAGGATGAAGTTGTGGAGCAAATAAGTACGCTATACCTATTTCATCAAGGCATTTTTCAATTTTTTCAGATGGTATATCTAATTTAATGCCAAGTGCTTCTACAAGATCAGCACTTCCACATCTACTTGACACAGCCCTATTACCATGCTTTGCTACTGGAATACCTGTACCAGCAACAACAAAAGCAGATATAGTAGATACATTAAATGTATAACTCTTATCTCCTCCTGTTCCACATGTATCAACAACTAAACTATGCTTGGTTTTTATCAAAGTAGAATGCTCTCTCATTACTTCTGCGGAACCAGTTATTTCATCTGCTGTTTCCCCTTTCATTCTCAAACTAACTAAATATGCTGATATTAAAACAGGAGAAACTTCTCCACTTATTATTTCTTTCATAATTAATTTGGATTCATCTATACTTAAATCCTTTCTTTCAACAAGTTTGGATATTGCCTCTTTAATCATATAACCTCCAATTTTAACTCAATTTTAAAAAATTTTTTAATAAATCTTTACCAACTTTTGTTAATATAGATTCAGGATGAAATTGAACTCCTTCAATTTTAAAATCTTTATGCCTCAATCCCATAATCTCATTATCTTTTGTCCATGCACTAACTTCTAATACAGAAGGTAGTGTTTTTCTTTCAATTATCAATGAATGATATCTCGTTGCAGAAAATGGATTTGGCAAACCTTTAAAAATTGTCTTCCCATCATGGTAAATCATAGAAGTCTTACCATGCATAAGTCTATCAGCCCTTACAACCTTACCTCCAAAAACATATCCTATACACTGATGGCCCAAACAAACTCCAAGAATTGGAATCTTCTTACCAAATTCAAGTATAATATCATTAGAAATTCCTGCTTCTCTTGGAGTCTTAGGACCTGGTGATATAACTATTTTATCTATTTTTAATCTTTTAATCTCATCTAAAGTAATCCTATCATTTCTATATACACATACTTTCTCTCCTAATTCTCCTAAATATTGAACAAGATTATAAGTAAAAGAATCATAATTATCTATTACTAATATCATAAAATCCTCTCTTTGCTAAATTTATAGCAGATATTAAAGCCTTTGCTTTATTTAAACTCTCATAATATTCTCTTTCAGGTTTAGAATCTGCAACTATACCTGCACCTGCCTGAATATATATTTTATCTTTATTTACAATAATTGTTCTTATAGTAATACAAGAATCTAAATTTCCAGAAAAACTAAAATACCCTATTAAACCAGCATATGGACCTCTTCTTATATTCTCTAATTCTTCAATAATTTCCATTGCTCTTATCTTAGGAGCACCACTAACTGTTCCGGCAGGAAAAGCCGCTCTTATAACATCAAAGACATCTACTCCATTTAAAAGTTTTCCAGAAACATCTGAAACTATATGCATTACATGTGAATATTTTTCTATTACCATTAGTTCATTAACATTAACTGAACCATATTTGCAGACTCTACCAAGGTCATTTCTTGCTAAATCAACAAGCATTATATGCTCTGCTTTCTCCTTTGGATCTTCTAATAAATCCTTCATTAATCTTTCATCTTCTTTAAAATCCCTCCCTCTTTTTCTTGTGCCTGCAATTGGCCTAATTGTTGCAATACCATCTTCTATTCTAACAAATAATTCAGGAGAAGCACCTATTATTTTCAAATCACCAAACTTCAAATAATACATATAAGGCGAAGGATTTATAACCCTTAATGCACGATATACATTAAATGTATCTATATCTAACTTTAATGATAACCTCTGTGATAAAACTACTTGTATAATATCCCCATTTCTTATATATTTTTTCGCTTTTAAAACCATTTTTTTAAAATCTAATTTAGTAAGATTTGAACTTAATTTTATAGTATCGCTTTGTTCCTTTCTAATTTTGGACAAAGAACTTTGCACTAAATCATCTTCTAATGGCTTTCTTAACTTTAAAACTATCTCATTTATCTTTTTTATAGCATCATTGTAACTTTTTTTAATATCTTTCTTAACACTAACATTCGAAACAACTATAATGGTGTGTTTAACATGATCAAATATTAATATTGTCTCCGTAAACAATAAAAAAATATCTGGTATTTTTAAATCATCTTCATTCTTTGAAGGCAATTTTTCAAAAAATCTCACTGTATCATAACTTATATATCCAACTGCTCCACCTGTAAACCTTGGTAAATTACTCAATCTAACTACTTTATAGTTTTGCATTATTTCTTTTAAAATTTCAAGTGGATCGTTTTTAGGAATATACTCTTCTGACTTTCCATCTCTTATTATTTCAACTCTTTTACCCTCTGCCTTAAATAAAAATGCGGGCTTTGTACCTAAAAAAGAATATCTTGCAATTCTTTCACCACCCTCAACACTTTCTAATAAAAAAGAAAATTCTTCTTCTAATTTTTTATATGCAGAAACAGGTGTCTCCATATCAGCAAATATCTCGGTATAAACAGGAATCAAATTAGCATGTTTTGAATACTTTTTAAACTCTTCAAATGAAGGAACAATATTCACTTATACACCTCTTCAGGATTAAAAATTTTTTTACCTACAACTGTAATCTTATTATTATTCAATTTTCTATGAAAACAACTCCTATAACCTTCATGACATGCAGCTTTCCCAACTTGCATTACTTTTATTAAAATAGTATCAAAATCACAATCAAAATATATACCTTTTACAATTTGAAAATGTTTTGACTTTTCTCCTTTAAGCCATATCTTTTTTCGACTACGACTATAAAAATGTACTTTTCCCGTTTTTAATGTTAAATTAAATGCTTTCTTATTCATATAAGCTAACATTAAAACATCTTTATCTTTATAGTCTTGAATAATAACCGGAACTAATCCTTCTTTATTAAATTTTATTTTATTCATATTCTTACAACTATTCCCCTTTCTTTTAAATATTTTTTAACTCTCATAATTGAATATTCTTTATAATGAAAAATAGACGCTGCTAAAACAGCAGATGCTTTTCCTTTACTTAATACTTCATAAAGATGCTTTAAACTTCCTGCTCCACCAGATGCTATAACAGGGATATTAATAGAATCAGAAACTTTTCTTGTTAATTCAATATCATAACCTAACTTAGTTCCATCCTTATCCATACTTGTAAGTAAAATCTCACCTGCTCCCAATCTTTCAACTTCTTTTGCCCATCTAACTGCATCAATCCCTGTTTTAGTCCTTCCTCCATTTATATAAACTTCCCATTTACTCTTACCTACTTTTTTTGCATCTATTGCAACAACTATACATTGGCTCCCAAACAACTTTGATGCTCTTTTTATCAAATCAGGATTTTTTACTGCTGCAGTATTAATAGATACCTTATCAGCACCTGCTTTAAGTAAATTCCTAATATCTTCTAAATTTTTAATTCCACCTCCAACTGTCAAAGGGATAAACAACTTCTCAGCAGTTCTCTTAACAATATCAATAATAATATCTCTTTTCTCATAAGAAGCAGTAATATCTAAAAAAACTAATTCATCTGCACCTTGTTTATTATAAATAAATGCAGCATCGACAGGGTCTCCAGCTTTTCTTAAGTTTAAAAATTTAATTCCCTTAACAACCATTCCATCCTTAACATCAAGACAAGGGATAATTCTTTTTGCTAAAAAGTTTACCCTTTTTTTCACTTTTATTTCTTTCCCTTTGACTTCTTTCTCTTCTTCTTCAACCTTCTATCTTCTGGTAAATAATCCTTTGCTAATTTAACTACCTTTTTAAGATCCAATTTCCCAGTATATAAGGCTTTACCAATAATAATTCCAGTAACACCATATTTTTCCATTGCAAGTAAATTTTCAACATCCTCCATTGTTGAAATCCCACCAGTAGCAATAACTTCCATATTTACTGCCTTTGCAACTTCCTTTATCTCCTTAAAATTAGGTCCAGAAAGCATCCCATCCTTCTCAATATCAGTAAATATTATAGTTTTTATACCTATACTCTCCACTTCTTTCACTACAGATATAGTCTTTCTATTTGTAATTTCTTTCCAACCTTTTATTGCAACCATGCCTCTCTTTGAGTCTATTCCTACTATTATTCTGTCCTTATATTTTTCAAATGCCTCTTTTAAGAAATCTAAGGATAGAATTGCTGAAGTACTAAGAACGACTCTTTCTACTCCTCCATCTAATACTTTTTTTAGAGTATCTAAATCTCTAACTCCCCCTCCAAATTGAACTGGAATTTTTAAAGTTTTAACAATTTTAAATACTAAATCTAAATTTTTAGGAACTCCTGTTATTGCACCGTCTATATCAACAACATGAATCCATTTGGCTCCTTTTAACTGCCATAACTTTGCAACAGAAACAGGTTCTTCAGAAAAAACAGTTTCATCTCTTAAATTACCCTGTGCTAATCTTATACATCTTCCTTTTCTTATATCTATTGCTGGAATTATTAGCATAGTATCAAACCTTTATTTAGGACTTTTTAATCATATTTATAAAATTTCTTATAATAGTTAATCCTACCTTTTGGCTTTTCTCAGGATGAAACTGAGTTGCAAAAATATTATCTTTTAGTATAGATGATGTAAATTTAACTCCATAATATGTTTCAGAAGATATCACATCTTTATCCTGAGGTTCACAATAATATGAATGAACAAAATATACAAATGAATTATTAGGAACATTATTAAATATCAAATTTTTCATTTTTATATTTATTTTGTTCCAACCAATATGTGGAATTTTCAAATTAATCTTTGATGGAAATTTCCTTACTACTCCTTTTATTATATCTAAACCATGCCAAATACCTCCTTCTTCACTTTTACTAAAAAGTAATTGTAAACCTAAACATATACCAAAAAAAGGTTTCCCTGAATTTATTGATGAAACTATAGGCTTTATTAAACCTAATTTCTCAATATTCCTAATAGCATCTCCAAAAGCTCCTACTCCTGGTAAAACTATAGCATCTGCATTTAGAATCTTTAATTTAGAATGCGTAACACAAACATCCTTATTAAAAATAGAAAATGCTTTACTTACACTCATTAAATTTCCCATGCCATAATCTACTACTACAATATTCATATAATTAACCTTTTCTTCTTTATAGTTTACAAACTCCCTTTTGTAGATGGAATTTTATTATTTACTATTTTCACAGCATCTTTCAGTGCTACTCCAAATGATTTAAATATTGATTCTATCAAATGATGTGGGTTCTTTCCACATATTTTATGTATATGTAATGTTATGGATGAATTATTCACAACTGCTCTAAAAAATTCTTCTATCAAATCCTCATCAAACTTTCCTACTTTTTTATTATTAAGCGAAAAGTCAAATACTAAATATGGTCGTCCACTAATATCAATAGAGACATTAACTAAAGATTCATCCATTGGGACTGATGCAAACCCAAATCTTTTTATACCTCTTTTATCAGATAATACCTTTTTAAGTGATTCTCCAAATACTATCCCAACATCTTCAACAATATGATGTAAATCAGGTATTTTATCTCCCTTGGCTTTAATCTCTAAATCTAATGCTCCATGCTTTGCTACTTGCGAGAGTAGATGGTCAAAAAAATCTATACCTGTATTTATTCTATAAAAACCCTCACCATTTAAATTAAGATTTACCAAAACATTTGTTTCCTTTGTTACTCTTTTACTTTTTACTTTCCTATATTTTTTCATATTTTTCTCCTTAATAAATCTAAATCATTCATACTTGATTAGTCAGATTGTCCAATGATGAGTGAATATAAATATTTATTCGTTCACCCACACTATAATCATGTTCAATTATTTCTGCAATAACCCATCTTGGATCTTTTTCCTTAAAGTGTTCTTGGACTTCCAAGAGTAAATCATCTATCTCTTTATCATTAATTTGAGTGTGAATTTTTTTAAAGAAAGTACGTAGTTTGTCTCTATCTGCAAAGGAATTCATTTTTTCCTCAATTGTTTTTAGAAATTCTTGTATTTTCTCATCTGTCCAATCCGGATAAATAACCTTAACAAATTCATTTATTGCTATATCCATATCAAATTCCTTATTTTCTTTTTGGACGATACCTGCTTGATGGCCAGCAACCGCAGCAAAACGAACCATTAGTGGATAATGTAATCGCCTCCAAGGTGAAGCAAGGCGATAATAAAAACCACACGCTTCGAAAAGAGTAACTAAAGTCCCCTCTCAATACTCTCACCTGCTTCGTTATCTTGAAATTATTCGTTCTCTTTGGCAAAACTGGCAAAGCCAGATTTTGCCTATCAAGTGTTTCATTTTCAAACAACGTTATTAAAATTCCTATGCTTAAATATAACCGACTTTAAGTAAATATTCATACTTTCAACTCATTATAAATAAAATCTAAAAGTTTTCAGCATAAAAAGAAGTTCCAACTCGTTGACATTTGAATTATTACCATAATTTACGAACTTTTTATGCTATGTTATACACTATTCACCGTTCTTCGTCATTATCAAATTGTTTTATTTGAATTTTGAAAAATATTTATCTATTTCTGGACTCAATTCTATCCCTACTCTCTCAAAACAATCTAATAAATCTGTGTATGCTCCCTTACCTCCTAAAAAATCCCAAAATTCTTCTGCAACTTTCAACTCATTATCCAAGTCCAACATCCCCTTTAATGTCCATCTCTCATAAGGTTTAGGTTCATAAGGGTTGTAAGGGATGGCAACATAAGAATGAATATTTGTATCTGGATATTTTGACAAATAGATTGCACCCATTCTAATAGTGTCCTCTTAAAATCTTTGAAATTACTAATATTAGGTTTAGCTGTTTTTAAGTCAAATAAATGGATGCTCCCATCATTACTTTTAACAAATAAATCTACTTTTACAGTTTTTAACTTATTTATTCTACCTGAAGTAGCAACTTTTCTTATTCTCTCAATTTCTTCCATTTTATTTGGATTCCTCCCTATTGTGAGTTCATTCATAATATGTTGGATTTCAATTTGTGCCTGCTCACTTATCGTATCACCTACTACAAATTGTTTTTGTGCAGCAGAAAATCTTAAACTTGCCAGTGACTCTGCTACGGGTTCAAAAATAGAAGTGCCAAAGGTAGTATTCAAAGAATGGATAAAAGAAAATAATGCCATTCTATCTCGACCAAGCAAGCGATAATGAAATGGCATATTACCTGTTTCTGGCTTATATGTTAAAAATTTATTTCTTAGACTTTCTCTTACAGTAATTTCAACTTTCTTTATTTGTTCTTTTGTAAGCACCATTTTTTTATTTTCTCTTTAAATGAAATATTGATTCAGAATAAGGAGTTTCTCTATCCTTTTCTACCCGACACAACACAGGACGTTTAAATTCATTGACAATCTTCATTTCAGCTAATTCTGCAATCTTTGGATAAAGGTTATATTTATCATTTGCTACTAAGAATACATCGTAATCATCTTGAAGATACTTTTTACAATTTTTAAGAACTTCTGCTATGCCTTTAATGTAAGATTTTCTTTGCTCTTCACCTTGTCCTTTGGAGAGAGGACCTATCTCTAACTCATCTTTTCTCTCAAATCCAAATATCTCATATGCATATGCATGTTGCTCGTGATAATCAATGAGTCCAACATAAGGCGGACTTGAAAATATTCCTCTTATCTTTTGTTTTAATAACATTTCTGCAAACTCTGCATTTTTCTTTTTAATTTCTTCATAAATATTTATTGTTCTACTATCCCCTGTTAAACAAATCTGAAAAGTATTCGTTCTCAATCTGTTAAATTCTTTAAGTCGATTTAACGTATCTATTGTATAAAATTCCCACCATTTTTTGATAGAAAAAATTGGTTTGCAGATTTTTCCATGCTTTTTGCAATAGTATGTAGATGTAATCGGTTCTTTTAAAGTGGCTAAGTCAGCATGGGTAGTTGCTCTACAAGAACGAGTAGTCCTACTTAAAATGATAGTCAAAACTTTCTTTATATCTTCGTTGGCTATTTTTTTTATTTCCTGTGCCAAAAAGTCTATTTCCTTTCTCACAGGGTCTAAAAACCACTTATCTAAAAAAGTATCTCTTTTATCCTGTTTTATTTTTATATGATGCTGTTGTATCAACTTATCATAAATAGTAAGAAATTCTTCTTCCTTCTCTTTTGCGTATGTATTTTCATTGATTGTCCCATCAGCAACTTTCCTTTTATATTCCGGTGAAGGAAAATACTTACTGTTAAATTTTGTTAGTTCTAACAATACATATTTTTCAAAAATAATATTATTTTTGTCTTTCTGAAATTCTTTTAGTTTCAAATTCAAACTATGAATTGCATCTTCAATTAAAACTAAATCATGCTTTTCAATTTTTACATTGGAAATCAAAACATTAAAAGAAGAAATATCTATTCCAATAGCATGCATTCCTAATTCATTCGCCTGAACTAATGTTGTTCCACTCCCACAAAAAGGGTCTAATACTATATCACCCTTATGAAAGTAAACCTCTTTTTTAAACTCATCTGTATGGGAATCAAGAAAATATTCTACTAATTGAGGAATAAATTTGCCTTTATAAGGATGTAACCTGTGAACATGTTTTGTCCTTTCCTCTTCCTTATATTGAGAAAAAGAAAGATGCCAATTAATATCATCTCCTAATATCTTCTTCCAATTTTTTTCCTTTAAAAAAGAGTCATAATAATCTTTTAATTCCTCTATATTTATAAGAGGATTTCCATTACTTCCGTATTTCTTCACTCGTCCATACTGAATTAGATATGATATATTAGAAACAGTAATTTTACGATTTAGATATTGGGAAGCCCATTCACTTGCCTCTTTTAAATTAATTAATTTTTTATTTTCTCCTTTAAAGAATGTAAGTTGACTCATTGTTAACTTCTCCATTTTATCCTTTTCACTCAATTTTGCCAATGGAATCCTCCTCTTTAAAGCAACCGATCATATATAACGTTCTCTTTCATCCGCTATTGACACAGTCGCTTAATATCCATATCGTTATGAATCTGCAAATAACTCCTTTTCTACCATTTTCATATAACGGTTTACATAAAACATATCAGGTTCATGTTTAATCGGTCGAACTCTAATTTCAAATATTGGGTCATCAGGATTAGTATTGTCAAACAGAACTAATCCTATACCAAAAATAGAAATGAGCCCCATTTTCTGCACCACTTTTAGCATTTTTAAGAGCGGTTTTTGACTCTCTTATTTTGATGAATTTTTATAAACTCATCAGGCGAAAAATCACCTAATGAGGAATGTATCCTATCTTTATTATAATACAAAATTTTCTCTTTGACAACCTTTTTAACTTCATCAAATATTTTTACTTCATACAACTCATCTCT